>Ga0265298_10010254_pt1 | contig 11102 bp, 6 predicted proteins | sample AusTroGonzalo_MG_3_FD_193486 | JGI IMG/M metagenome (GOLD analysis project Ga0265298, IMG submission 193486) | Bovine rumen microbial communities from tropical cattle in Woodstock, Queensland, Australia - Gonzalo_01 | ecosystem: Host-associated > Mammals > Digestive system > Stomach > Rumen ...
CGCAGGTACGCTGACAGGCGCACCTGCGGACAAAAACGCAATGATGTAAACGACCCTAAAAGGGTCGCCCATCGCTGCTGTCACGGGCACCCTATCAGGGTACATTCCCCATCCACTCCGCTTCCGCAGGTCGTACCGACCTACGGTTACTGAAAGGAGAGGGTTTCACCGTCTTAGTGGTCTTCCTAGTTAAAGGCATATTGAATTTGTTTCGCGCGTGGAAACAATTTGTTTCGCCCGTGAAACAAGGTGTTTCCGCGTGCGAAACAGTTTTCCCAAGCACAGACTTCGGCATCACTTCGTGTGCCTCACTTGTCGTCGTAATGTCCACCGACTTGGATGACAAGAACTGTCACAACATCATCATAAATGTCGTAGATGATTCTGTCATGTGCGGAAAGGTGACGAGACCAAGTAATGTCTTTCCCTCCTTTTAATGGTTCTGGATGCCCACTTCCCGTTCTTGGGTGCTCCTCGAGTTCCGGCAGCAAATCACGCATTTTCTTAAAAGGAATTGGATTTGACCTCTTCCACTTTTTAAGCGTTTTCTGAACTTCTGAAGAATACTCTATTCTGTACTTCATAATTCATCCATCCACTTTTGTGCTGCCGTAGCACTTTCAAACTTCAGGGTTTTTCCTTCTTGAAATTCCTTTCTCGCTTTGGAGGCTACTGCAAGGAAACTATACGAGTTTACATACTCGTCGAACTTTTTGTCATCCTCCGAGATGGGCGTTAGTTCTGCATAGCCCGCCCTGGACGAAAGGATGACTCTTTCTCCTCTGTGAGCCATTCTGATGTACTTGCTCTGATTGGCTCTGAATTGTCTGCCCGTAATGACTGTCATAGTTTATCTTCTAATAATTATTATCTCTCATCCATCATGTCGAAGAACATCAGGCGGGTATGTTCATCTTCATCCTTATATGATTATTTCTGCAAAGGTAAGAATTATTATGGAAATAGCAAAGAAGAAGGTGAATTATTTATACAAAAAGTTCCCGACAGGAGACCTGTCGGGAACTTGAAATATACTATAAGAGTATAAGCGGATTTTTAATTGCTTACTTTACAGCAACCTTCTTACCGTTCTGGATGAAGACACCCTTCTGAGCCTTGTTTACACGCTGACCAGCGAGGTTGTAAACAGGAGCATTGCTGTCGTCAGCATTTACGCTGTTGATGCCAGTACCACCGACAGTCAGCTTAGCTGTGAAGTCAGCAACATCATAAGACTGGATGGGGGTTGACTTGTCAGACAGAGCAGCCTTAGTGAAGTTGATGTCGTAAACACCATTAGCCTTGTTGTCACCTACCTTAATACCGATTTTAGCAACGGGATTTGTAGCAGCCTTGTAGGACATAGACTTGTCACCACCGAGGTAAACCATGTAGCCACCACCTGCGGCCTGCTTGATACCAGTCTGGTGCGCCTTCTTTGCGATGGGGAATTCAATATCTGTGAGCCATGCTTCTTCATCTTCGTCATAAATCTGATTGATTACAACGCCTTCGGGAAGAGTGAAGTTGAACTGAATACCAGAAACAGCGGTAACGTCTTCTGTGTTCAACATAACCTCCAAATAAGCAACCTCACCTTGGTTGTCTGTAACATCAGCACAAGACAATGTACCGATACCCTGTGCCATTGCTGCGGCACCGCACAGCATAGCAACGATTGTCATGTAAAACTTTTTCATTTTTTTTGATTTTTAATTAGGTTATACTTAAATAATTATTTACTTCTTGTTTATTGAGCTGCCATGATGTCCAGAATGCTAACGAAGTCAGCGATGTTCACCTGCTGGTCTTTTGTGAGGTCAGCCTTAGGATCATATTCACCTGCAGCCATGATGTCAAGAACAGTTACGGCATCTGCGATATTAACCACGCCGTCGCCATTGAGGTCACCCTCTACACCTGGAGCCGGATCAATAGTCCAAGCGAACTCAGTAGCCTTACCGGGATGCTCAACGCCATCAGCTCCATAGAGAACTGTGTTCTTCACATTCACAGTATATTCACCAGGAGTGAAATCAGTAGGAATCTCAACAACAACAGTTGCAACAGCACCTGCTGTACCAGTCATAGCAACACCTTCTGCACCTTCGCAGCTAAAAGAAACAGTACCATCGCCATTGTCTGTGGCAACAAAGGCTGCTTCGTAAGCCTCAGGATAGCGGGCATTAACGAGAGTTGCGCTCTTGAAGACAACGCCTGCGGGGAGAACGAGAGTGCAATCCCATCCTGCAATTGCATTACGGTTGTCCATGTTCAAAGTCAGTTCGGCAGTAGCACCGGTTTTGCCATTCGCACCAGTCACGGTAATCTTATAAGCTTCCGTGAGAGATGCCCACATTGCTGTCATTGCAAAGAACGACACCAAGGAGAGTAAAATTCTCTTTTTCATAAAACTTAGTTTTTGGTTATTAAATGTTGTTTTATACTTTTCTGCTGCAAATTTAGTGCTTTTTTCATAACCTCCAAAACTTTTTGGCTTTTTTTTTCTCCTTTTCTGTAAAAAAGTTGAGGGCGGAAGGGAAAAGGCAGAATAAAGAGGAGGGAAAGGCGGTGATTTCTGGTGGGGAAAGCTGCCAGCACGGCGGCCACTATATGCCACGGGAACGGAAGATAATATCGCGGGCCTCGGTTATCTCGCGGAACTTCTTTTCTGCCGCTTCGCGGGCAGCTTCTCCCTCTGCCGCCACATGATCCGGATGATAGCGGAGCGCCATCTTGCGGTAGGCCTGTCGCACCTCGTCTTCGGTGGCGGTTTCGGGGATGCCGAGGGTGCGGTATGCCTCCTGGAGCGTGACATCCGTATATGGCTGCCATGTCTGTTTCTGCCACGATTGCTGCTGTTGCTGATAGCCGGTGAAATCGTCTGCCGTGCCGCGACGGAAAGTGAAGCGGATGGTGGGACGCCGGTACATGGAGTCGATGAGCCAACCAAGCAGGAAGCCGAAGAACAATCCCCGGCCACCGCCTAACCGCCACCCGATGATGGCGAAAATTATTTTGAAGCTAAACAGACAGGACATTATAATTATATGACTTGGCGAAGTTTGTCCGAGAGGTCGGGGACAGGTATGACCTGATACTCCCCGTCTTTGAGCCAGACAATGCGGCGGGAGACAATGGGAATACCGATGTCCTGAAGCATGAGGGCATAGAGGGAGAGCTGGATGGTATAGAGCGAGAGGTCTTCTTCTGTGAGGTCGGCGAAAGGCTCGCGGAGCACACGTCCCCACTTGCGGTTGTATTCGTTGGCAAGGTTGGCGTTGGTCTTGTAGTCGAGGATGACAAAGCCCTCCGGCTGTCCGTCGCTTCCGTCGCAGAAGTAAAGCATATCGAAGGTGCCGGCAATCTGCTCCTTGAGGTTTTTCTCCTGACAAGCGTTCTTGCCGCTATAGACTCTCGCTTCGTTGAGGACGAGGTGCATACTGCAAGGCATCTCGTTCATGAACTTGAGCACCGCCTCTTCTTTAGGATGGAGCGGCGCAAGGAATTTGTACTCGGGCATGTACTGCGCCAGCATGGAGGGGCAGATGCGCTCGGGCAATCCTGCACGCAGATAGCCAAGGCTCTCGCCGTAGGCATGGGTCTTGGTGCCGAGGGTAGTGGCACGGAAGGAGTTCTGCCGCCACTGCTGAATCCAGTAGTCGGGCGTACCGCCGTGCCGCTCCGCATAGCGGACTGCCTGCCGCAGCTCGTCGAAAGGCTCGCGAATGAAACGATGGGCGATGTTGGAGACCGAAGGGAGCTGCCTGCCATGCAGCAGATAGCAATGCTCTTCGTCGTAGAATTCCAAGTCCGAGAACGTGGTGAGGATGTGACGGCGAGCTTCGGCGGCAAGATGGGGCTCGTTGGGGAGGGAGAACATTATTAAATTGAAAATTGATAATTGATAATTGATTGACCTGCCGGAGAAACGGCAGGCACGGGGGCAGCTATTTCAGGATTTTCTTGCCTTGGGTGATGTTGACGCCCTTGACGAGACGAGCAAGACGCTGGCCGGAGAGGTTATAGACAGGACTTTCAATTATCCATTTCCCATTTTCCATATCGTTGATTCCCGTCTCGTCGTCATCGAAAAGGTAGCCCTTGACGCCTGCTGTGCTGATGAGATATGCCTTGCCTTTAGGCACTTCTGTTCCTGACTTTACCCGAAAGAACCCAACTTCCTGGTCGGCCTTTGCCAACGCATAGATGCTGCCGTCGCCTACCACATTGCCATCGCTGCCAAGCAAGTCATTACTGACGGAAAGAGTGGCATCGGCTGTCCTTGTCAGAAAATAGGTGTCGGGAGCTGTGGCGGTCACGACGAGGGCTGTTCCCTTGGGAGCTTGGGTGAGAGGTTCAAGATGAACATACCCTGGCATCAACTGCCCCGCGTATGCGGTGACACCGCTGCCACTGAAATCAACGTCTGTCGTAGCGACGTATGTACCGTAGTACTTGCCATTCTGCTCTGCACGGTCGGTAACGGTGACACGCGGACGTGCCACGGGGTCAACCTCCACCAATGCATCCTTGAATGTCGGACGGAACTCCGAGACCTGAATCACACCGTTGCCACCCCCCTTGCGCTCCGTGATGACCCACTTGAAACTCTGATAAGCCTTGGCCGTTTCCTTAGAGAGCGTGTAGGTGTAGGTCGTGTAGTTCACATCCTGTAGCTTTGCGTCGTTGGTAACGGAGGCAATGACTTCCCAAGAGGCATCGTCCTTGTCGGGATAGCTGTCGGTGGTGGAGCCGTAGAGCGTCCATGACTTCGGGTTGCGGCCAGTATATTGGGCATTGTCGTTGGCTGTAGAAATTTTGTAGCCTGTCACATAGATGGGATGAGAGGCATGGAAGATGGCATAGACGGGATTGCCTTCGCCACCATTGAGGCACCATTTCGTGGAGGTGCTGCCATCGACAATTTTGTCGTAGTTCTCGCCAGAGCTGAAACCTGCCGAACCTTCATCAGGCGTGAAGAACACATCGACGGAAGCCCGCTCATACTCCTTCGCTTCGGCCTTTCCGTAGGAGAGGCTGTTGGTGCTCTGGGCGAGGTTTGCCATATTGTTCTTGCCGCCGAGCGGTGCATAGATTTCGAGGCTTGACTTGAGCATACGGCCGTCGCATACGGCAGAGATTTCTTCGGGTGTCATGCCTGAACGCCAGAAGGACAGTTCGCTCACCTCGCGGCTGTTGCTTTCGTCGCCGACGCTGACGGTCTCGATGCGTGCCAAGCGTTCGCCGACCTCGCCAGCCTTCGTCTTATCGACATAGAGGATGGTGCGGCGCTGCGCATAGTAGCTCGTTAGGGTGACGTTGTGCCAGTTGCCGTCATTGATGGTGGTGCTGGAGGTGATGGTAGAACCCGTAGGAGCGGTGTAGGTGACAGTGCCGTCGACATTCACGCGGACGGTGGCCTGCTGCGTGCCAGATGCTTGTGTCAGACAAACAACCTGTCCCTCCGTGCCCTTGACGCGGACGGTCACGGTGAAGGGATGAACGGTCTCTTCCGGCTCGAAGTAGATGGTCTTGCCAGCCTCGACGGTCATGCTCTTTGACTGGTCACGCACAGGCTGTGCCTTGCCAGCCTTGATGGCATCAAAGAGCGAAGGCACCATTGCATACATGAACTCCGCATGGCCGGCGGTGTTCTGGTGGTAGGTGTCGGACACATAGCCGTCTGCCCACTGGCCGTTGCCCTTGTCGATGGCACCGAGCACGTTGGTCGAAGGCACATCCCACTGGTGGATGAGCAGATTGAGCTGCTTGACGTAGCTGTAATCGCTCTCGTTGTAGTCGCCGCGCGTGTAGTTGTTCATCACCATAGGAATCTTGCCGTCCGCGCGTACCTTACTTATTAGTGTCAGCATGTTGTCGCGCCACTGGTTGAAGACAGCCTGCTGGTTGCTTGCGCCGTGGATGCCCTCGTTGCCAAGCGAGAGACCGAAGATGACGTAGCGGCCGAAGTCGCGGATGAGGTCGTCGTAGCGGTTCAGGAGATTATTGGTCGTATTGCCACCGATAGAGACGTTGCTTGTGTAGAAGGCGTTGTCGCTTCTGCCCTCGTCGTGACGGGCGATGAGCTGCTGACCATAGAGGTAGCGGTAGCCCTTGTAGTCGGTTGCGCCCTGACCATTGGCAACAGAAGAGCCGAAGACAGAGATGCGGTTCTCGTCGATGGGAGCAGAGATGTTATAGACCATCTGCTTCATATCGACGGTGATAGTGTAGGTGCCGGCATTCTGGTAGATGTTCTCCGTGCTCTGTCCCTTCTCCACTTCGCCAAGAGCGTAGCGAGTTGCTGCACCTTGCAGGCGCTTGATGGCGTAGGAGTCATTGTTGTTGAGGGCGAAGTACATCGTCTTATCCACCCATTGCTGGGAGGCTGTCTCCTGAAGTGTTACCTCTCCCTCGAAGACACCATCGGCCTTGTAGGGGATGACGGGGCTGCCTGCGCCCATGTTGCCGCGAATGTTCATCGTGACAGGCAGGACGGTGACGGTATTGTCGGAGGTGTTGACGGTGATGCGTGCCACACAGTTCTCTGCAACAGAGAAAGCATCATCACCAGAGAGATTGAATGTACCGTCGCCGTTGTCGTAGAGGGTGACAGGCTCATTGTCTGTATCGGTGCCAGAGAGGGTGAAAGTGCCTGCATTGAGGCGGGCAAAGGCTTCGTAGAGGTTATTGCCCAGAGACTTGAAGGTAACATCTTCGGCGTTGCCACTAAGTGTCAACGTACTGAACTCGAGAGGCTCTGCGGGACGAGTACCGCCCTCGTACTCCTCAATCTTCATGGCGCTGATGTGAGCCATGCCTGCAATGCGCTGATAGGTGATGACGATATTGCCCGAGCGGTCGGGATAGATGTAGTCCGTCATCAGAATATTGCGCAGGTTGCCGGGATAGCCATAGCCGCCAACATCATAGCCGGAAGTGCTCTGACCGCCAACCCAAGTACGCTGGCCCTGAATAGTGTACTGCGTGCAGCGGTTGTCGGTATGGTTGCGCGTGCCATAGATATAGAAGCGGTAGCAATGGGCGGTGTTGAGCTTGGTCAGCTTGAAGGAACGTGCATCGCCATTGTCGATGAAGACATAGTCCTCGGTAGCTGTCTGGATGGCAAGGTCGCCAAGGTCGTTGGCCGAAGGACTGTTGTTGCCGCCGGCATCGATGCCGTTGGTGTAGGTCTGGTCAACCACAACGAACCTTGCACCAGTGGAAGTTCCTTCGCTATTCTTAATGGCAATAGTCTTGTTGGCTGCAATGGTGTTGCTGCTGCTGGAGCCTGATGAGATGTTGTTCCACTTGTTGCCATTGGCATCTGTGCCAGTTGTCTGGCGTCCGCGCGTGCTGTTGCTGGTCTCGCCGAAGTCGAAGTACATCTTCTGCGTGAGCGTGAGTTCCTGGTTGGGACGTGCTTGCCCAGAGACTTCCTCTATCTTCATGCAATTGAGATAAACCATGCCGCCGCTGTACTTCTTGCTCATGGTGAGGTCGATGTTACCGTTGCGGTCGGGGAAGATGAGGTCGCTCGTCAGGATGTTATTGTTGTTGCCGTTGTAGCCGCCGTCGCCTATTGCGTTGCCCGACATTGCCATTTCGTCCTTCCAGCAGTTCTCGCCCATCAGCTCGAAGTACCCAGCCCTGTCTTCTGCCACGACACGAGAGCCAAAGAGATAGAAGCGGTAGCCCTTGCTTTGGTCAAGGCCGCCGAAGTGGATGACGCTGTAGTCCTGACTGCCCTCCATGTGGATGTAGTCCTGTGTGGCTGTAGCGATGGCGAGGTCGCCAAGCAGAGCAGCAGAGGGAGACTCCAGTCCGCCGCCACCGCTCATGCCGTTGGTGTGGAAGTAGTTGCCGATAATCATGTAGCGAGCCGTGAGCTGACCCTGTGCATTGGTCAGGTTGTAGCTCTTCGGGTACATCTTTTCGGTGGGCATGGCATAGGCGTTTGTCCAGTAGTGACCGTTGGCATCGGCACCAAGCGTCTGGTGTCCGCGACTGTCATTGTCTGTCTCGCCGAAGTCGATGTAATAGGTCTGGTCGCTCGTTACGTCGGCCATCTCGTCCTCCTGTCCGTTTGTGTCGAACTCCTCAAGCTTGATGGTGCTGATGTGTCCGAAGGAGCAGGACGGTGCGGTGTTCTGCTTGAAGGTGAAATAGATGGTGCCGGAAGCGTCGGGCGACATATAGTCGCTGACCGAGACGTTGCGGACATTCTGGTTGATACCGTCACCGCCGAGGCCGGGGCCGCTGGTGTATTGCACCCAATTCCACTCGGTCTTACCCTTGAGCATGAGGACTGTAGAACGGTAGTTGCTGGCGTCCGTGCGGGTGCCGAAGATGTGGAAGCGGTACTTCTTTGTGCGGTCGAGGCGTTGGAACACAAGCATAGCCGTGCCGCTGCTCTCTGTGTACATATAGTCCTGCGTCGCACTTGCCACAGCCATCTCGCCCAGATTCTCGGCGTAGGCAGAGGGGTCGTTCAGACCGCCGTTGTTGTAACCGTTGGCATTGAAGGCGACGAGGTTGTGGAGGGTAATGTCGGTCTTCTTGTTATCGCTGGTAACGACTGCACAGGACGTGCCGGCGGCGATGCTGCTGGTGCCGTCGCTCTGCGGAGCCATGTTGTTCCAGTAGTTGCCGTTTGCGTCAGCTCCGCTGGTAATGTCGCCTCTGCTGCCCGACTTGCCGCGCTCGCCGAGGTCGAAGAACATCTTGCGGGTCAGCGTATAGCCCAGGTCGGGACGGGTCACGCCGCTGTATTCTACAATCTTCTGCGCGTTGAGATGCACCATGCCGCTCTTCGTCTTCTTGATGATGGTCATTTCTATGCAGCCGTTCTCGTCGGGGAAAATGAGGTCGGACTCCTGCACGTTGTTGTTATTGCCGTTGTAGCCGCCGTCGCCAATGCCTTTGCCACCCATCTTGTGGTCGCCCTGCCATTGGTTCAGACCACGGAAATGGAACGTCGCCTCGCGACCCGTAGTGCCGGTGTCGGTGCGGCTACCGAAGCTAAAGAACTTGTATCCCTTCTCCGGGTCAAGTCCCATAAAGCGGATGATGGCGTAATCCTGACTGGCTTCGAGGAAGATGTAGTCCTGCGTGGCACTCTCGATGGCGAGGTCGCCGAGCAGGGAAGCCGACGGATTCTGCAAGCCGCCATTGCTGTAGCCGTTGGTGGAGAAGCGCGTCGAGAGCTGGAGGCGGCAATCGGTAGCTGTACCTGCCGATGTCACCATGTTAATCGTCTGCGGGTAGGCCTTGTCGGGTGCGCCCGTTCCTTTGCCGTAGATGTTGTTCCAATAATGTCCGTTGGCATCGGCTCCTTCTGTCCTGTAGCCCTGATTGGCCACGTTGTTCTGACCGTAGTCGATGTAGAAAGAACGCTCTTGAGTCTGCGCTCCAGCATTCAGCCCGCCAGCTAATAGAGCGAGCACAAGCAATGTGGTTTTTGTTTTCATAAAGGGAAAAATAATGTATCCTGTAAATAATTTGCGGCAAAGATACGCCTATTTCCAATAATATGCAAGCTTTTCGGAGGAAATATGGGAAGGCCAAAGCAAAACGGAGCCTGTTACGTTTGGCAATTAGGCACGCCTAATTAGTCAATTAGGCACGCTTAGTTGGTCAATTAGACGTGCCTAATTGACCAACTAAGCTGGGTGTGTTCTTCTGTTCACTTAACCCTGAACTTCTCGCCGGCTGTCTGCGACTGGAATTCAGGTGCATAAAGACAGGTGAGACGGGCTGGAGGCAGGAGGAACTCGCCACTGCAACTGACAAGCCAATCCTCCTCTATAACGTAAGTGCCACGAGGCAAGCGGTCCATGAAATACTCCGTGCTGGCATCGTGCATCGCCTGATAGTAGCCGAGACCGTTCTGCCAACGATAGCCCGAGAGCTGCTGGGCAGGCTCTGCTGCAGCGGGACGCGGCGCACGCAAGCAGACATATTCGTAATCTCTGTCTGCCGTAATCGTATAACGGACATGAACTCGGTCGCCAGTTCTCCAGTTGTTCTCTCCCTTTAAGGGAGAGTTAGAGAGGGTCTGCACCTCGCGACGAATGGTCATACCTTCACGATTGCTCTCAACTTCAGTAGCCGGTAATTGGTACTGAGCATAGACGGCACCCCAGGAAAGACCAGTTCCTTCAGTCTTTTGAGCGATAGCAAGTCCCTTTGCCTTCGAGACTGGTTCCACCATTTCACGCACATAACCTGTGAAAGGCTTTGGCGGTTCGAGGTTGCGAACCTGATTGTCATAAGTGACTCGACCGCTAAAGTTGCCGCCTTTGGAGTGGAGCGGACTGGTTATCAAAGCATAGATAGCATCCGCAGACTGAATGGGCTGTTCCCACTCTTGCGTTCTCTTCTGCTGGATAAGCCACTCTGCCATCCCCGCAAGCAATTCCGTTTCGCTCGGTTCGACTGTGCTCACGGCTTCCATCAAGTTGGCATGGGTCTCGACTTTGCGGTCAATACTTGTGAAACTGCCACCTGGATATGCAAGATACATGCCGTCACTATGGCGAAGCAACTCATGAATGCGGGGCATCAAAGCCTGCGCCTTCTTCTCCTCTCCTGCCCTCTTCAGGACAATTGCGGCAAGTGCTCGAGGTTCTCTGTCAAGTTCTTCGGCCTGCTTCTTCAGCAAAGACAAGAGGAAAGACTCATCTGAGTCCTCTCCCTTTAAGGGAGAGTTAGAGAGGGTCTTCCTATACATTATATATATATATAAGTAGCGAAGTTCGGAGAATGAAATGGTCGGCTTCTTCTCTTTGCGCAGTTCTTCCACCTCTTCATGCATTTTCTTGTCGAGATAAGACATTGCTTTGTCGAGCACTTGAGCTTCAGGAGTTGTCCATCCTCCTTTGATTGCACCGAGTCTTACCAACGTCATCATCACTTCCGCAGTCATCCAAGTGCTGCCGCTCATGCCGGGGAACCAACCGAAGGAACCGTCTTCGTGCTGGCGGGCAGAGAGGGCAGAGAGCATAGTCATGCGTCTTTGCTCCTGCTCCATTTCGGAGAAGAGCGAGGCAAGACGTTGCCTGCTGGCCTTCTGCTGCTGGGCTTCAAGCATCCACGGG
>Ga0265298_10010257_pt1 | contig 11097 bp, 9 predicted proteins | sample AusTroGonzalo_MG_3_FD_193486 | JGI IMG/M metagenome (GOLD analysis project Ga0265298, IMG submission 193486) | Bovine rumen microbial communities from tropical cattle in Woodstock, Queensland, Australia - Gonzalo_01 | ecosystem: Host-associated > Mammals > Digestive system > Stomach > Rumen ...
TCCATAGCGGCCCAGGTATTCCTCGTCGAGCGCAGGGCTGCGGTCCAGTCCGATGGGCGGCAGCTGGCCCCGGTCGCCGATGATGATGAGCTTGTCATCCACGCCGCTGCGTACGAAGCGCACCAGGTCGTCGAGCAGGTCGCCGGAACCGAACAGTCCCCCGCCCTGGCTCGTGTCGATCGAAATGAGCGAAGCCTCGTCGACGATGAAAAAGGTATCCTTGGCCTTGTTGAAATCGAGCTGGAACTCCCCGACACCGTCGCGCATGGCTTTCTGCCGGTAGATGTGCTTGTGGATGGTAGACGCCTTTTCGCCCGTGAATCCCGACAGCACCTTGGCCGAGCGGCCCGTCGGTGCCAGCAGCACGTAGTTATAGTGCAATTCCTTGAGTGTCTTGACGAAAGCTGCTATGGCAGAGGTCTTTCCGGTGCCCGCGTAGCCGCTCACCAGCAGCAGGTCGCAGGTATCGAACTGCACGGCAAACTCCGCCAGGGTATCGAACAGCCGCTCCTGGCAGGGCGTCGGCGGATAGCCCAGGTAGTGCCGGAGCCGGTCCGAAAAAAACTGGGCCACTCCCATCAGGCACGCTTTCTATAAAGGACGAAGACCAGCAGGATGGAATAGATTCCCAGACGGCCGATGATCATCTGGATACCCATCAGCACCTTGACCACCTCGGGCGCCGTCGCGAAACTGCTCATTGAAGAGCCGAAGGTACCGAAACACGGGCCCACGTTGCTCATCATCGACACCGACGCGCTCACCGAGGTGAGCAGGTCGAGGCCGAAGGCCGCATACACGATGGACATCACCAGCACGAGGATAAGATAGAGCAGCACATAGAGCGCCACGCTCGTGATCATGTCCCGGTCGATGGCCTGGCCACCCGTCTTGACCTGCACCACGGCATTGGGCCAGGCAATCTTGACCAGCTGCGCCCGGGCCGCCTTGAAGGTGAGGTACACCCGGTCGGAGCGCAGACCCGAGGTCGTGGAACCGGAACAGCCGCACTGGATGCCCACGTAGAGCAGGATCAGGATCGAGAACACCGGCCAGACATTGGTGTCGGTTGAGCCGAAACCCGTGGTCGAGATGGTCGAAACGACCGTGAAATAGCTGTGTCGCAAGGCCTCCCACACATTGGGAACAGTGCCGCTGCTGACCAGGTTGGCGGCCACCAGGAGGCCGGCGACGGCAATCGTCGCCAGGTAGAATTTCGTGATGGGGTTTTTCAGCACCTTGAACGTGCGGGTGGCGAACGAGGCGTAGATCAGGCCGAAATGGAGACTGGCCACGATCATGAAGAAAATGAGGATCCACTCGATCAGCGGCGAGTCGTAGGCGGCGATCGATGCGTTCTTGATGCTGAACCCGCCCGTGGCCGTCACGCTCAGCGCGTGGTTGGCCGCATCGAACAGCGGCATCCCGGCCAGCAGCAGGGATACGAAAGAGCAGACGGTAATGCCCGCATAGACGGTGACCACCACCCGGATGAACTTGTTCGACTTGTACTGGTAGTTGTGCCGGGAGATGTCTTCCATGTCCATCTTGCTCATCTTGAAGCGGACGGTACCGAAGGAAGGGAGGATCAGCATGATGAAGACCACGACGCCCAGGCCCCCGATATAATGCATCGAGGAACGCCAGAACAGCAGGCCCTTGGGCAGGGCCTCGATGTCGTTGAGGATGGTGGCACCCGTGGTGGTGATTCCCGAAGCGCTCTCGAACCAGGCGTTCACCAGCGTGAACTCCCCGCCCCAGAGCACAAAGGGAAGCATCGAGAAGATACAGCACAAAAACCAGGCGATGAGCAGGATGGCCAGACCTTCCCGCATGTTGATGTCTTTGTGGCGACGGACGAAGATGAGCGGGAAAATGCCGGTCATCATCGTCAGGATGGCGCTGAGAAACAGCGGCGAGAATGATGAATCAAAGCCGTCGAGCATCGCCACGAGCGCCGACAGGAACATGAACACCGCACAGCTGATGAGTGCGATGCCCACATTTCTCGATATCACGCCCCAGTTCATCGATCCAGCTCCCGTTTAAACGATTGATTCTGTTCGATGATGTCGCCGACTGCTTCGTTAAGCTCTTCGAGTTCGTCATCGTTGTCGAGTTTCACGGCATAGTTGCGGCCGTGGTAGCGGTATCCCTTGATGCCATTGGTCACCTTCAGCAGGGGATCGATGAGGTAATAATTCAAGAAATAGTTGAACAGCAGCACCATGATCAGTCCCACCAGCACCGACACCAGGCCCGGCATCAGACTGCGGTAGGTCCCTTCGCGGATGTCCTGCGAATTGTCGATCAGGGCGTCCTGGCAAATGGTGGTAAGCTGCATCATATAACCGCGGAATTTCAGGTAGACGGGCTGCAGGCGGTTGAAATACCAGTGCTGCCGCTCCTCATAGCCCTGATGCCACATCTGGTCGGCTTCGGCCACCACCTGCATATAGGCGGCATAGGCATAACGCACGGAGTCGGCCGCCGCCTGTCCCTGCGGCGTGGCGAAACTGCCGCTCAGGTTCTCGAATGAAGCTGCCAGGTCTTCCTCCCGGACCAGCGACACGTCCTGCGGACTGCCGGCGTTGGAGAGCACCAGGCCGTCGAGCAGGCTCACGTTGTACTGTTCCGAGACGGACAGCAGCTCCCGCGCCGCGTTGATGCTGCTGATGTTGTCGGCGATCAGACGCGACACATAGCGGTTCATCCGCGTAAACTCATAGACCGAGATGATGCTCGAAAAGAAAAGGATGACGGCCATCACGATGCAGCCGTACATCACCTTCCTTTTGATGCCCGGTTTCTTGAACTTGAGAATCTGGTTCCATTTCATAGCGCAAACAATCTTTTACAGACGGTCCGGATCGATATCGGTCTCGAACACCCGGGTGGCCGGGCCGGTCAGGTATACATCGTGGCAGAAGCCGTCTTTCTCTGCCAGAAAATCCACGGACAACTGGCCGCCGAGGGTCCGGATGTCATAGCGGACCCGACGTTTCCCGTTCTCATCGGCAACGGTGCAGCCCGGAACACCGCGCAGCCACGAGGCGATGGCCGCCGCCGTGGAACCTGTTCCGCAGGCCCAGGTCTCCGCTTCCACGCCCCGTTCATAGGTACGCACGAAGAGGCCTTCCGGCTCCGGCTCGACGAAATTCACGTTGGCCCCGTTGGCAAAACGCATGTCCCAGCGCAGCCGCTTTCCTTCCGTGGCCACGTCGTAATCTTTCAGGTCTTTCACCCATTGCACGAAATGCGTGGAGCCCGTCTCCAGCAGCCAGCCGTCTTCCAGTTTCAGCACCTGGTCCACGTCGATCATCTTCAGCCGCACGATGCAGCGGTCAGGCGTGAATTCCAGCACGTCGGCGCGGTGCGGGCCGTCACACGCCATAAACTCATAGCGCCGGAGTCCCATCAGCGCGGCGAAGGCCACCAGGCAGCGGCCGCCATTGCCGCACATCGTCCCTTCGGGCCCGTCGGCGTTGTAGTAGTGCATCTCAAAATCGGCCTCGTCGCTGTGACACAAGGTCATCAACCCGTCGGCGCCAACGCCGAAGCGCCTGTCGCACAAACGGTTGATGAGGTGAGGAGTCAGAAAATCCGCCTCACCGCGTCGGTTGTCGACAATCACGAAATCGTTGCCGGCACCCTGGTATTTATATACGTGCAAAGGTCTCATACAGGTCTTTTGCCGTGCGCGCCGATGCTTTCCCATCGCCGAGCATCTCTTTCAGTTCCCGGTAATCGGCCGCCATCTGCGCACGGCCGGATTCATCCCGCAAAAGGTGTTCCAGTTCCAAAAACATCCGTTCCGGCGTAGCCTCCTCCTGGATCAGCTCGGGCACCGCGGCACGGCCGAGCGTCAGGTTGACCAGGCTGATGAAGGGCACGTGGACAGAACGCCGGGCCACCGCATAGGTCAGCGGATGGAGGGCATAGCACACGACCTGCGGCGTGCCCAGCAGGGCAGCCTCGAGCGAAGCCGTTCCCGAGCATACGAGGGCCGCTTCCGCCTGGTGCAGGATATCGTAGGTATGATCCCATACCAGCTCGATGCGCGAGGTACGGGGCATGTATTTTCGGTATTGTTCGGGCGTCAGCGAAGGGGCTGCCGCCAGCACGAGCCGGTAGCCCGCCAGCCGCGGATCGGCATCGAGCAGCTGCTCGAGCCGGGCAAAACGCGGCAGGAGGTATTTGATCTCCATCTCGCGGCTTCCGGCCAGCAGGGCGATGATCGGCCCCTCACCCATCCGACGGAAAGGCGTCTGCTGGACCTGTCCCACCAGGGGATTACCAAAGTAGCGCGGTTCCACGCCATGCTGACGGAACCAGTCGAGTTCGAAGGGGAAAATGCAGTAGAGCACCTCGACGTCCCGCTTGAGGGCATCCACCCGCTGCGGCTGGTGTGCCCACAGTTTCGGGGCGATATACCACACCACGTGAAAACCCTTCCGGCGGGCGAAACGGGCCACCTTCATGTTGAAACCGGGATAATCGACCAGAATCACCACATCGGGCTTCCAGGCACGCAAGTCCCGTTTGCAAAAGGCCAGATGCCGGAGAATGCGCGGCGCCTTGGCCAGCACTTCCATCATTCCCATCACATCCGTAGACCGGTAGTCGCGCACCTGCGTCCCGCCTGCGGCGGCCATCGCTTCGCCGCCCCAGAAACGGACTTCGCACGCGTGGTCGCACGCGAAAAGCGCGCGCATCAGACTGGCTGCGTGCAGGTTACCCGAGGCTTCACCGGCTATGATGTAGTATTTCATGTCCTCACCGGGATGCTTCCATGTTGTTGTCCAGATCCCACAGTTCGCGCAGGCGGTCCACCTCATCGTAAGCGGTGGTATCGATGCTGTGCGGCACGATGGAAATATAGCCCGCATCCACGAGATGGTGGTCGGCATCGGGCGCTCCGACGGCCTCCTGGTCTTCGAACTCGCCCACCATCCAGAAATAATGCTTGCCGCGCTGGGTCACGCGGTGGTCGAACTCCTTGACCCAGCGGCCCTGGCCCTGACGGGCCATGCGGATGCCGCGGATCTGGTCGAGCGGGATGGCGGGGAAGTTGACGTTCAGGTAGATCGTGCGTCGCAGGCCGTCTTCGAGTACCCGCCGGACAATAAGGCGGGAATAGTGCAGCACGGCGCTGAAGTCGGGATTTTCATCGTGGGTGCATATCGACAGTCCCACCGAGGGGACTTCGTAGATCGTGCCTTCGATGGCGGCGCCAAGGGTACCGCTGTAGATCGAGGCGGCAGAGGCATTCGAGCCGTGGTTGATGCCCGAGACCAGGATGTCGGGCATGTGTCCCTCGTTGATGAAGCCGTTGATGCCCATCTTCGCACAGTCCACCGGCGTGCCGGACAGCGTGTAGACGCGCAGCGAACCCAGCGTTTCCGTGGCAGGTTCGGTCAGAATCTTTTCGATCATCAGGGGCAGGTCGAGCGTAATGGAGGCCGATTTCCCCGATTGCGCGGTGGTGGGCGCCACGACCGTCACGTTCCCGAACTCGCGCAGCATCTGCGCCAGGACCTGGATGCCTTTCGACCGGAAACCGTCGTCGTTGACGACCAGCAGCTCCTTCATTTGTTTCGAATCTTTCACGCTGTGTTTAATTTTTTATTCGAACTACAAAGATAAGAATAATAACAAAAATTATTACTACATTTGCACGCTTGAAAATCCCAAGGATAGAATCAACTCAAATACAATCATCACAATGAAAAAAATTAAAGTAGGTATCAACGGTTTCGGACGTATCGGCCGTTTGGTTTTCAGAGCTGCACAGCAGAGAGACGACATCGTGGTCGTCGGCATCAATGACCTCATCGACGTGGATTACATGGCTTACATGCTCAAGTATGACACCATGCACGGCAAATTCGAAGGCAGCGTCGAAGTGAAAGACGGCAACCTCGTGGTCAATGGCAACTGCATCCGCGTGACCGCTGAAAAGGATCCTGCTAACCTCCGCTGGAACGAAGTCGGCGCCGAGTACGTCGTCGAATCGACCGGTCTGTTCCTCACCAAGGAGAAAGCCGAGGCCCACATCAAGGCCGGTGCCAAGAAGGTCATCATGAGCGCTCCTTCGAAAGACGACACGCCGATGTTCGTCTATGGTGTGAACCACAAGACCTACGCAGGCCAGGCCATCATTTCCAACGCCTCCTGCACCACCAACTGCCTCGCACCGCTCACCAAGGTGCTCCACGACAAGTTCGGTGTGGTCAACGGCCTGATGACGACGGTCCACTCCACCACCGCTACCCAGAAGACCGTCGACGGTCCGTCCGCAAAGGACTGGCGTGGCGGCCGCGCCGCTTCCGGCAACATCATCCCTTCGTCCACCGGCGCCGCCAAGGCTGTGGGCAAAGTGATTCCGGAACTCAACGGCAAGCTCACCGGCATCTCGATGCGCGTTCCTACCCTCGACGTTTCGGTGGTCGACCTGACTGTCAACCTCGCCAAGCCCGCTACGAAAGAGGACATCTGCAAAGCCATGAAAGAGGCTTCGGAAGGTGAACTCAAGGGCATCCTGGGTTACACGGAAGACGCTGTCGTCTCGAGCGATTTCCTCGGCGACGCCCGCACTTCCATCTTCGACGCCAACGCCGGTGTGTACCTCACCGACACCTTCGTGAAGGTGATCTCCTGGTACGACAACGAGTGGGGTTATTCCAACAAACTGCTCGACATGCTGGCTTACACCGCCAACAAGTAATCGTCGATTACAGATCCTTCGCTGCGCTCAGGATGACCACCTGGGCGCAGTTTTTTTGTCATTCTGAGCGAAGCGAAGAATCTATTTCGTAAATTTGCCACCATGAAACGAATCTGCCTCCTACTCCTGATCCTTGCTGCAGCCACCGCATGCAGCCCGAAGACGACGCCGGCCGGCAGCCAGCGGAATTCCGACATCGTCATCCTTTACGACAACGACGTGCACTGCTCCGTGGACGGCTATCCCGAGATGGCCGCACTCAAGGCTGAAATGCAGGCCCGAACACCTTATGTGACCCTGGTGTCCGCCGGGGACTTCGTGCAGGGCGGCAGCATGGGTGCCGCGTCGAAGGGAGGCTGGATCGTCACGATCATGAATGCTGTGGGCTACGACTACGTCACCCTGGGCAACCATGAGTTCGACTATGCGATTCCCCGCCTGAAGGAACTCACCGACTCCCTGACAGCGACCGTGCTCTGCTGCAACCTCATCGACCTGAAGGCCGGCAGGCGAATGTACAAGGCGTACGAGATCGTGGACTATGGCGGCACGAAAGTGGCCTTCATCGGCGGCGCGACACCCTATAGCTTCAACTCGTCCACTCCTGCTTATTTCCAGGACGACAAGGGCAATTACATTTATTCGCTCTGCGCCGACACCTATTACGACATGTTCCAGAATTACGTGAACGATGCGCGCAACCAGGGCGCCGATTACGTGGTCGCGCTCACACACCTGGGCGACGACGTGACCTTCGACCCCATCAATTCGCAGGAGCTGGCCCGCCAGACATACGGCATCGACGTGATCCTGGACGGCCACTCGCACAGCCTGGTACCGGAGCGCATCCTGACCAACAAGGAAGGCAAGCCGGTGAAGTATTCGCAGACAGCCGCGCATTTCGAGAATCTGGGCGTGATGACCATCCATCCGGACGGGGCCATCTCCCTGAAGCTCATTCCGACGAAGGACTATGGCAAGGAGGATCCCCGTGTACGGGCGGTCCTCGACAGTCTGAAGGCGGTCTATGCGGCGCAGGGCGCACGCAAGGTCGGCCACAACGAAGCGATGATGCCGGCCAAGAATGCGGACGGTGACTGGCTGGTACGCAACGGTGAGACTTCGCTGGGCGACTTCTGCGCCGATGCGTTCCGTGCGGTCCTCTGTACCGACATCGCTATCGTTGGCGGCGGTTCCATCCGCAAGGACTTGCCCGCCGGCGACATCTGCTACGACGACATCTTCAATGTTTTCCCGTTCGACAACAAGGTCTGCATCGCGGAGCTCAAGGGACAGGATATTCTCGACGCACTGGAATTCGGCGTGGCGGCCTACCCCACGGATTTCGGCGGTTTTCCGCAAGTCTCCGGTCTGACCTTTACCTTCGATCCCTCGATTGAAAGTCCTGTCGTCTACGACGTCAACAAGGATTTCGTCAAGTTCGACGGCGGTCAGCGCCGCGTATCCGACGTCAAGATTCTGAACCCGAAGACCGGCAAATACGAGCCCCTCGATCCGGCTCGCACCTACTCGGTCGGCGGCACGTCGTATCTTCTCGACGATGCCGGCGACGGCTTCGAGATGCTGAAAGGCGTTGGCAAGGAGACCGGCACCTCCGACCTGGAGATGCTTGAAGTCTTCATCAACAAGCTGCACGGTGTTATCCCGGCTTCCGTGTACGGCAAGTCACAGAACCGCATCACCATCAAGTAAAGAGATTCCGGGTCAAGCCCGGAATGACGCCAGGGGTTATAACCGAAGGTGGCTTATTACTTCAGGAGTTCCGGACGAAGCGCTCGCGTTCTCGCGAGCGCTTGTTCGTCCTGCCAGGCAGCGATCTTTTTCGGATCGCCGGAGAGAAGGACGTCGGGGACGCGCCAGCCGTTGAATTCGGCGGGACGCGTGTAGACGGGCGGCGCCAAGAGACCGTCCTGGAAGGAGTCGGAGAGCGCAGAAGTCTCGTCTCCGAGCGCGCCGGGCAGAAGCCGGACGACAGCGTCTGTGATGATGGCCGCCGGCAGCTCGCCGCCGCTCAGTACGTAATCCCCAACTGTGATTTCCCGCGTGACGAGATGCTCGCGGATGCGGTGGTCGATGCCCTTGTAGTGACCGCAGAGAATTATGATGTTCTGCATGCAGGAAAGCTCATTGGCCACCTGCTGCGTCAGCTGCTCGCCGTCCGGCGAGGTAAAGATGATCTCGTCGTAATTGCGTTCGGCCTTCAGTTTTTCCATCAAAGTGAAGACCGGCTCAATCATCATCACCATCCCGGCATCGCCGCCGAAACTGTAGTCGTCGACCTGACGCCAGCGCCCCTTTCCGTATTCCCGGATGTTGTGCACATGGATTTCCACAAGCCCTTTGTCCCGGGCCCGCTTGACGATGGAATAGCCCAGCGGACTCTCGAGCAATTCCGGAACGACGGTCAGAATATCGATTCTCATACGCCCGGCAAAATTAGTGAATATTTCCAAAAAAAGAGTATATTTGCAAGTTACATTAAAAACACTAAAACAATGAGTGAAGATCTGAACCCGGTTGCTCCCATCGAGGAACAGCCCGTAGTAAAGGAAGAAGCTGTCGATACGACGGTTGAAACGAAAGTCGAAACCCCTGCCGAGCCGACGGCCGAAACTGAAACCGAAAAAACCGATTATTCAAACAAGGGTCTCAAGGAGATCGTCGACGCTTTCAAGGAGATGATCGATGGCGAGAACATGCAGCAGCTCTACAAGCATGCCGAAGCAATCAAGGCGGCATTCTACAAGAACCTGCGCAAGGAGAAGATCGCCTCGGGCATCGAGCAGCCCGCCGAAACTGCCGGAGAACAGCCGGCCGCCGAAACGGAAGCCCCCGCCGAAGAAACCGTCTCCGTCAATCCCTTCGCCGAAATCGAACGCGGGTTCAAGGATCTTTACAGTCAATATAAGGTGAAGCGTTCCGCTTACACCCAGGAGCTGGAGAAAAACAAAGAAGAGAACTACCAGGAGAAACTCGCCGTCATCGAAGACCTCAAGGCCCTCGTCGAAGCCAGCGAAGACCTCAAGGAGACCTTCCCCCGCTTCCGTGAGATCCAGAACCGCTGGCGTGCCATCGGCCCCGTGCCGCAGGCCAAGGTCAAGGACCTCTACGACACCTATCAGCACTACGTAGAGAAATTCTACGACTACGTGAAGATCAACAAGGAATTCCGCGACCTCGACTTCAAGAAGAACCTCGAAGCGAAGGAGAACCTCTGCGAAAAGGCCGAGAAACTCTCCGAAGAAGAAGATGTCGTGGGCGCCTTCCGCACCCTGCAGAAACTCCACGAGCAGTGGAAGGAACTGGGTCCGGTGAGCAAGGAATTCCGCGAGTCCGTCTGGGAGCGCTTCCGCGCCGCCACGGCCGTGATCAACAAGAAACACCAGGCCTATTTCGAGAGCCAGAAAGGCAACCAGAAAGAGAACCTCGAGGCCAAGACGGCCCTCTGCGAGAAAGTGGAAGCCATCGCCCAGGCCGAAGTCAAGGATTCCACCGACTGGAACGCCCTTACCAAGGAGATTGAAAGCATCCAGAAAGAATGGAAGAAGATCGGTTTCGCTTCCAAGAAAGACAACCAGAAAGTGTACGACCGCTTCCGCGCCGCCTGCGATGCCTTCTTCGCCAAAAAACGCGAATTCTACTCCGAGTTCAAGAACCAGATGCAGGACAACCTGGCCAAAAAGATCGAACTCTGCGAGAAAGCCGAGGCCCTGAAAGACGATACCGACTGGAAAAAGACTTCGGATGCGTTCATCGAACTGCAGAAACAGTGGAAAGAGATCGGCCCCGTCTCGCGCAAGAAATCCGAACAGGTCTGGAAACGTTTCCGTGCCGCTTGTGACGCCTTCTTCGACAACCGCGACAAACACTTCGGCAGCGTGAACTCCGAACAGGGAGAAAACCTCCAGAAGAAACGCGACCTGATCGAGGAAATCCGCAAATACGAAGTGGAAGACAAGGAGGAAGCACGCGAGGCCCTGCACGAATTCCAGGAGCGCTGGAATGCCATCGGCTTCGTCCCGTTCAAGGAAAAGGCCCGCATCCAGGAAGCCTTCCGCAAGGCCGTGAACGAGAAATTCGGCGAATTCCGCGAGACCGGCAGCCGCTACGCCGGCAAGGCCGAACGCGCCGTCCGCAGCGAACGCGACCGCCTCGTCCAGAAATTCATGAAGAAGGAACAGGAAATCGCCACCTGGGAGAACAACATGGGCTTCTTCGCCGCTTCGAAGAATGCAGACGCCCTGCTCGAAGAACTCAACAAGAAAATCGATATCGCCAAGCAGGAACTCGCCAAACTCGAAGAAGAAATCAAGGAATTCGACCGCCAGCACGAGCAGGAATAACGCATG
>Ga0265298_10010258_pt1 | contig 11096 bp, 7 predicted proteins | sample AusTroGonzalo_MG_3_FD_193486 | JGI IMG/M metagenome (GOLD analysis project Ga0265298, IMG submission 193486) | Bovine rumen microbial communities from tropical cattle in Woodstock, Queensland, Australia - Gonzalo_01 | ecosystem: Host-associated > Mammals > Digestive system > Stomach > Rumen ...
ATAATCCTTATATCTTCTTTTTGCTTTGCAAAGTTAGCATTTTATTCAATACATGCAAAGAAATAATTCCCTTTTCCTTTCTTTTCTTACTTTTTTCTTTGCTTTCGTTCTGTCGCATCGTTTTTTTTGCTATATTTGCATATCTTTAACAAAAAAAGAGGGGTATTTATGCGAATCGTAGTATTGACTGGAGCTGGGATGAGCGCGGAGAGCGGCATCAGCACTTTCCGCGACAACGGAGGCCTTTGGGAACAGTATAACGTGGAGGATGTGGCGACACCCGAGGGCTGGGCACGCAATCCGAAGCTTGTGACGGAATTCTATAACATACGCAGGAAGGAGCTGCTGGACGTGAAGCCCTGCTTGGGGCATGAGCTGGTGGCAAAGCTGGAGGAAAAGCACGCCGTCACGGTGGTGACACAGAACGTGGACGACCTGCACGAACGGGCTGGCAGCAGCTACGTCATACACCTGCATGGCGAATTGATGAAGGTGACGAGCAGCTTCTCGCCGAACGACCCGCGCTACATCAAGACGCTCGACCCTGGGCATCTTGAAGTGAAGATGGGCGACGTGGCCGAGGACGGCAGCCAGTTGAGACCCTTCATCGTATGGTTTGGCGAGCCTGTTCCAGAGATAGATAAGGCCATAGAAGAATGTGTAAAGGCCGACATGATGATAGTCATTGGCACAAGCCTGAATGTCTATCCTGCCGCAGGGCTGACCCGCTGCGTCCCGCCCGGCACGCCCATCTACCTCATCGACCCGAAGCCCGTCGCATGGAACAGCGACGAGCAGGTGCATCACATCATGAAGGGTGCCAGCGAGGGAATGAAAGAGTTGCTTGGGCAACTCTCAATTCAAAATTAACAAATTCAAAATTCAAAAGTTATCGTGAGATTGTCAAGTCTTTAACCCTTGAACTTATACCATGAGTGAATTAAGGATTCGATGCCGCAATAATGGCAAAAGATTAAAGGTGCCTTTCGGCAGTTCTCTCTTTGATGTTTTCGAGGCTGCGAACTTCCACATGGACTACGGCCCCGTGGCGGCTCGCGTCAACAACAAGGTGCAGGGCATGAACTACCGCTTCTACAACAACAAGGACGTGGAGTTCCTCTCGCTTACCGATGAAAGCGGAATGCGCACCTATACCCGAACGCTCTTCTTCATCCTGGCAAAGGCCGTGGAGGACACTTTCCCCGAGGGCAAGCTGCTCATCGGCGGCTCCGTCTGTCGTGGCTACTACTGCGAGCTTCGCATCGGCCGTCCCATCGAGGATGCGGATATCCTTCGCATCAAGCAGCGTATGCAGGAAATCATCGATGCCGACATGTTCATCCACCGTATGCAATGCCCGATAGAGGAGGCCATTGAGATGTTCGAGAAGCGAGGCATGAAGAGTAAGGTGCAGTTGTTGGAGAGCCAGAACAACCTCTATACATATTATTATAAGCTGGGCGACACCATCGACTACTTCTACAGCTGCCTCCTCACCCGCACCAGCCAGGTGCATCTCTTCGACCTCGTCAGGCTCTACGACGGACTTCTTCTCCGCATCCCTTCTCAAGAGGAGCCTTGGCGCTTGGAGGAGATAGAGGAGCAGCAGGAGATGTTCGAGGTCATCCGCGAGCACCATCGCTGGCAGGAAATCCTCGGCGTGCAAACGGTGGGCGAACTGAATCATGCCATCCGGAAGGGCTATGCTTCGGACCTTATCAACGTCAGCGAGGCATTGCAGGTGAAGAAGCTTAGCGATATCGCCGACGACATTGCGAAGCGAGGCTCCAGACTGGTATTGCTGGCAGGCCCAAGCAGCAGCGGCAAGACGACGACTGCCAAGCGGCTGGCAATCCTGCTGATGGCGTGCGGCCTGCGCCCCCATACCATCAGCACCGACGACTACTTCGTGAACCGCGTCGATACTCCGAAGGATGCCAATGGAGAGTACGACTTCGAGTGCATCGGGGCTGTGGATACGACTTTCTTCAACAAGCAGATGAACGAGTTGCTGCGAGGCGAGGAAGTGGTGCTGCCGCGCTACGACTTCAAGAGGGGCGAGCGTGTCTTTGAGGGCAGGAAACTGCGAATCGGTCCCGAAGACATCATCGTCTTGGAGGGCAACCACGCCCTCAACCCCATCCTTACCCAGCAGATTCCCGACGAGAAGAAGTTCCGCATCTACGTCTCCACCCTCACCACCATCCAGCTCGACGACCACAACCACATCCCCACGGCAGACATCCGACTGCTGCGCCGCGTGCTGCGCGACTACAAGCACCGTGGCTACTCCGCCGTGGAGACCATCAAGCGCAACCCCAGCGTAAAGGCCGGAGAGGAGAAGTGGATATTCCCCTACCAGGGACTGGCGGATGCCACCTTCAACAGCGCCTTGCTCTACGAGTTGGGCGTGATACGCGAGCAGGTGGTGCCCATCTTGGAACAGGTGCCGGAGCGGGCCATCGAGTATGCCGAGGCAAGCCGCCTGCGCAAGTTCCTTGCCTACTTCCGGGATATCCCTGGCGAGCAAGTGCCGCCCACCAGCCTGCTGCGCGAGTTCGCCGGAGGCAGTTCGTTTAAGTACTAACATCATTTACGATTTGACGATTTACGATTTACTATTTATGTACTATTTAATTATTGAATTATTGTCGTCTGCTCCGTTAATAGTAAAATATCCAAATCGTAAATAAATCGTAAATCGTAAATCGTCAAATCGTAAATTAAACCTATAAAACAGAATCACATGAAAAACGAGCGTTTAATGTCCATCGATGCCCTTCGGGGCTTTGACATGCTGTTCATTATGGGCGGTGCCGGTCTGCTCATTGCACTTGCCGACTGGTTCCCATGCAGCTTCACGCAGGCTTTGGCCGAGCAGATGGAACATGTGGAGTGGAACGGCCTCCGCCACCACGACACCATCTTCCCCTTGTTCCTCTTCATCGCAGGCATCTCTTTTCCCTTCTCTCTGAAAAAACAAAGAGAACAGGGGCGCACGGAGTGGGCCATCCACAGGAAAGTTATCGTGCGCGGGCTGATGCTGGTCTTCTTGGGAGTGGTTTACAACAACCTGCTTAACTTCGATTTCGAGCACCAGCGCTATGCCAGTGTCCTCGGGCGCATCGGTTTGGCATGGATGTTCGCCGCCCTCATCTTCATCCATACGGGATGGAAGGCAAGGGTGGGAATCACGGCCTTCCTGCTTGTGGGCTACTGGCTTGCCGTGGGCTTCATCCCCGCCCCCGATGCCGACGGAGCCGACATCTTCACGGCCCAAGGCTCGCTTGTGGGCTACATCGACCGCATCCTCTTGCCTGGCTTCATCTACTATGGCAACATCGACCCTGAGGGTATCCTGAGCGTCATTCCTGCCATCGGCACAGCCCTGCTGGGCATGTTTACGGGCGAGTGGGTAGCCCCCTTCCCATCCCTCCCCCGAGGAGGAGGGAGAAAGGTGTTGTGGATGGTGGTTGCCGGCATTGTCCTCCTTGCCATCGGATTGCTCTGGAACGAGGTGTTCCCCATCAACAAGAAGATGTGGACGAGCTCCTTCGTGCTGGTCGTCGGAGCCTATTCCGTGCTGATGTTCGCCCTCTTCTATTATATAATAGATGTGCTGGGGTGGCGGCGGTGGACGCTCTTCTTCACCGTTATCGGCATGAACTCCATCACCATCTATTTGGGGCAGAAGTTCATCAACTTTAACTATACTTCGGAGAAGCTTTTCGGCGGTCTCGTGAAGCTGATGCCCGAGGACTCGCAGGCGTTCTTCGCGAAGGCGGCCTACATTGCCGTCTGCTGGCTCTTCCTCTACTTCCTCTACCGCAAGCGCGTGTTCCTGAAAGTGTAAAAAACCATCAATCAAAATACCTAAAACTAATAATTATGAAGAAACAGATTCTTTCTCTGCTGGTACTTGCCGGCACAGTTTCGCTCTCATCCTTTGCACAGGATGTTTCCTTGGAGAATGCCAAGTTCCGCGTTGGCGACGATGTTTCGTGGGCTGCCGTGAATGTGGACGAAAGCTCTTGGCGCGACATCAAGAGCACGAGCACATGGGACGACCAGGGCATCTCCTGCAACAATGCCTTTGCATGGTATCGTTACCATGTCACCATCCCCAAGAGCCTGCTCGAGAAGTCCGACCTCAAGGAGACGGTCGATTTCAACATGGGCAAGATAGACGATGCCGACGAGGTCTATCTCAACGGCAAGCTCATCGGCAAGACAGGCGGCTTCCCGAAGGATGCCGGCGGCTACAAGAGCGCGTGGAGCACGGTGCGCGTCTATAGCGTGAAGGCGAACAGCAGCCTCGTCAAGTGGGATGCCGACAATGTCATTGCCGTCAGGGTCTATAACGGCGGCGAGCCGGGCGGTATGTTCTCGGGACCGATAAGCGTGCGTGTGCCCAACACCATCGACAACCTGAGCATCAGCGTCAAGGAAACCCCTTCTCCCACGGGAGAGAGTCAGGGCGAGGTTTCACTCAACAGTAAGATGCAGGCCACGAAGAGCGGCATCTTCAAGGTTCAGGTCGTTGACCCCGAGACGGGCGACGTCCTGAGCGAAAAGGAGATGAAGGTCTCCGTTAACAAGAGCAAGAACCGCGTCATCACCCAGCCTTACGACACCCATAGGATGGTGCGCATCGTTGCCTCCTTTACGGAGAGCAAGACGGGTCTGAGCATCTCCACGCAGTACATCCCCAAGTACATCCTCACACCTGCGGCTCCGGCCGAGCCCCGTTTCAACACCACGCCGCTCTATGGCGTGCGTCCCGGCTCCCCCGTCCACTTCCGCTTTGGCGTGAGCGGCGAGAAGCCTATGCAGTTCTCTTCGGCCGACCTGCCCCAGGGACTTGCCCTCAATCCCGACAATGGCGCCCTCAGCGGCTCGTTGGAGAAGCCCGGCTCCTATACCTTCACTGTGAAAGCCAAGAACGCCAAGGGCGAGCAGACGCAGAAATTCACTATCCGCTGCGGCAGCACCATCGGCCTCACACCCCCTATGGGATGGAACAGCTGGAACTGCTGGGGCCTGAGCGTCACGCAGGACAAGGTCATCAGCAGCTCGAAAGCACTCATCGAGAAGGGCTTGGCCGACTATGGCTACTGCTACATGAACATCGACGACGGCTGGGAGGCTCCCGAGCGCAATGCCGACGGCACCATCGCCGTGAACGAGAAGTTCCCCAGCATGAAGGAGCTGGGCGACTGGCTGCATAGCGAAGGCCTGAAGTTCGGTATCTACTCATCGCCCGGCGACCTCACCTGCGGCGGCTATCTCGGCTCCATCGACCACGAGCTTCAGGACGCCGAGAGCTACAACAGCTGGGGCGTTGACTACCTGAAATACGACTGGTGCGGCTATGGCCGCAAGCACCGCACGGAACCCGACAAGCAGACCGTCGCCAGCTTCGTCCGTCCCTACCTCCTCATGGAGCGCTGCCTGCGCCAGCAGCCCCGCGACATCTTCTACAGCCTTTGCCAGTACGGCATGGCCGAGGTGTGGAAGTGGGGTCATGCCGTCGATGCCAACTCATGGCGCACCACGGGCGACATCACCGACACCTGGGAGAGCCTCTATAGCATAGGCTTCAACCAGCAGACCGACCTCTATCCATACGCCCAGCCCGGACACTGGAACGACCCCGACATGCTTATCGTCGGCAAGGTGGGCTGGAGCAACAACCTGCGCGACAGCCGCCTCACTCCCGACGAGCAATATACCCACATCAGCCTTTGGACGCTCCTCGCCAGCAACATGCTCATCGGTTGCGACATCGCCCAGATGGACGAGTTTACCGTCAGCCTGCTCTGCAACCACGAGGTGAACGCCGTCAACCAGGACATCCTCGGCAAGCAGGCACAGCGCGTCGTGCTCGACGGCAGCATCCAGATATGGAGCCGTCCGCTGAGCGACGGCTCCCATGCCGTGGGCATCTTCAACGTGGGCAGGACAGACACCCGCGTCGATTTCCATAAGTACTTCAAGCAGATGGGCATCGGCTCCCTGCAGAGTGTCCGCGACCTCTGGCGCCAGCAGGATCTCAGCACCTCCGATGTCAATTACTTCATCCCCACCCACGGCGTGAAGTACCTGAAGGTTCGCTACTGATGGTGTGTCATAATTAACAACAACGGATTTCACGGATTATACGGATTATCTTATTGGCTGGTTGTCAATACCGCTTCAATCCGTTTAATCCGTGAAATCCGTTGTTTATCCCCGTCTCGTTTCTTGTTGTTGCAACTGTTGCAGGTGTTGCAGCCATTCCTCTATCTTCCAAAACTTAAACAGTGCCATAAATGCGAAGTGCCCTTGTTGAACGCTGCCCCTGACAAATTTTGCAGATAAAGAAAAAAAAGGGGCAAAAAGGGCTGTGGTGTAGAGAAAAAGTTGTACCTTTGCACGCGATTTGGATGTTGCTCCTGTAGTTCAATGGATAGAACAACGGTTTCCTAAACCGTCGATCCGGGTTCGATTCCCGGCGGGAGTACAAAGCGCAAAGCATGTCCCACGAGCCTACTCGCAATACAAATTTGATATTGCGTAAAGAGGCAGGATTTGGATGCGGCGAAGTGCATTTTCATCTTTCTCGTCGCGATTCTCTAACAAGGCAAAGTTTTCCAGAGAGCAGCGTAGTGCATCCGTCAGATGCTTGCCTCGCATGAACAATCGCAGGCTCTTCATCTTACCACTTGTTCCAGATTTGCACTCTATGGGCAGAACCTTCATGTCACGAGCGATGATGTAGTCCACCTCGGAGCGCGTACCCTCAGCAGTGTTTTCCCAATAATAAAGGTCGTGCTGAGAACGTGGGTTATTGTACTTTATCATCTCCCATCCCAGCACCATTTCTGCCAGTCCGCCTTTGTTGACCAAATCCCCGGCTGTGCCAGTCACGATTAAGTCTGTAAGCTGACGTGCACCGCCCAAATCCAAGTCGAGAATGCGCAGCAGGAGGGCACTATCGAGATAGATGTATTTGCGGAACTTGTCGTTTGTCCCAGCCCCAAGTGGCAATCCGTTAGCAGCAGTATGGCTGACACGTTTCACGATGCCGGCATCACAAAGCAGCTTCAGCGCCTTCTTCACATCGTCTGCCCGATACGAACCTTCAACCTTGCTGTAGGTGAATTTGTCTCCAATCTGTAGGATGACGCTCTGCAAGGTGTTTCTGAGCAATGTGGGGTCAACCTTCTTGGCATATTTTATGAAGTCATCATAATATGTCAGTTGGATATCATCAAGTTCTGTCTGACAATTGCGATAGTCGTGTGTTTCCACCCATGCCGCCACGCTTGCAGGCATACCGCCCACCATCAGGAATGTACGGTAGTGCTGCACGAGGTCGTTATGCAAGGCAGAGAGCAGAGGATTCCAGCAATCGGCTTTCTGCTTTGCCTTCACCCATGCAGCCTTTCCTTCAGCCATAAGGAACTCGTCGAAAGAGAAAGGATAGACAAACAATGAGCGTATCCGGCCAACGCCGAAAGAAGGTAATTCTTGCAAGGCGAATTCCAACAGGGAGCCAGCGGCTACCACATGCAGTCCGGGGAAGTCTTCCTTGAATGCCCATAAGCTCTTGATGGCATCAGGGCAGTCCTGTATTTCATCGAGGAATAACAGGGTCTTGCCTGCCTCTACTGGCACATTGTATAGCAGTCCCAGGCTATTTGCCAATTCATGCACATCATGTATTCTCTCAAACACATCCTTCATGTCCGGCCGCTTCTCGAAGTTCACCTCTATGTAGTGGTCGAATGATTCGCCCAGATGCTTGACTGCCCATGACTTGCCAACCTGTCTGGCACCTCGTAACAACAGCGGCTTAAGGCTTCTGCTGTCCTTCCACTCTTGGAGTAGCTTATCTATTGCTCTTTCTATGTACATGCGAATCCTTTGTTTCATAGATGATATCGACTGCAAAGGTACGATTTTTCAGCAGAACCACAAAAGACTTTGGCAATAATTTGACAAAACCGAGAGGAATAATTGCTTGTTTTTGATAAAACCGAGAGGAATAATCGGTGTGTTTTTGACAAAACCGAGAGGAATGAGGCCTGCATTGTACCAGACTCTTTAAGTAGATAGTGCTGGATTCTTTAAGTCATTTTCTCGCTATGCAGAGATTACATAGTTTACCGAAAATGCACAATATGCAGGTTGCTTGGCTATGTTTTGGGAAGATTTTGCGTGGCTTTTTTGTTATGTTTTAGAAAATAGATGTACCTTTGTGCTGTTAATGGCCTATCACCTATACTGAAAAAGAAACTTAAATAACTAAAACAATATCAGTTATGAAAAACAGAAAAAGAACAACCATCATCCGTCATTTGAGCCTTCCCTTATGGATGCAGGCAGTCATCGTTTTATCTTGTCTGACGATAGCCATGCCCTTCAAGGCTTGGGCGCAGAATACAGAACCTTCGCAGCAACTGACGCAGTTGCTGATGCCCGGAACCAGTACGGTCTATTACTTCAACTATCCGACTGTCAATTCCGCTGGCGAACCCATCGTGCTCTCGTCGGCTCTTATTGCCTGGACACCCAGTGACAGGCAGGAGACCGACAGCATCGAGAGTGTCCACATCTACAGCCATGCCACCATCGGAGCCGATGAGGAACGGCCCACATCAACAGGTTTCTCTAAAGAACAGATGGTTCTACAGTCCATGCCGAAACGCAACTATGTTTATGAAGGGGACCCAACTGCCGACTACATTGGGCATTGCATCATCATCGCGCCCGACTACGAGGGCTTTGGCGTGACCAAGGACTTGCCCCACCCATACCTCTCGCAGCGACTGACGGCTCGGCAAGTGCTCGATGCCGCTACCTACGGACTTGAACTCTACCGCAAGACTTCCGACGAGCTGTTGCTGCCCCTCAAGAATGACTGGCGCATGTTTGCCATCGGCTATTCCCAGGGTGGTGCAGTCACGCTCGCCTTCCAGCGCCTTATCGAGGAAGAAGGACTTTCGGAGCAGTTGCACTTCTATGGCAGCATTTGCGGCGACGGGCCTTACGACCTCATAGAAACCCTGCGCTACTATTTCGAGGACGACGGCACCAGCTATGGCGTGAAAACAGGCCACAGGAAGAACATGAGCACCTATCCCGTAGTGGTTCCCCTCATCATCAAGGGTATGTGCTCCACGCATCCCGCGATGGCTAAATACAGCATCGAGGACTTCCTGTCGCAGCAGCTGATTGATACCGGTGTGCTCGGTTGGATAGACAGCAAGGACTACACCACAGCCGATATGTCTAGGATGTGGCACGACCAGTTGGTGAATGGTTTGACGGCATCAGGCCGCTACTATTCCCCAGAGCAGATGGCGGAGATTTTCTCGCCCCAAGATGACAAAGTGGCAGGGCATCTTGAAAAGATGTTCACGCCAGCCACATTCGACTACTTGAGCAACGCCGACAGCATGTCGGTCGTGCCGACCAATCCCACCACCGCCCAGCAGGCCCTGCATCTCGCCTTGGCCGAAAACTCCGTCGCCACGGGTTGGGAGCCACAGCACCGCATACAGTTCTTCCACTCCCATGCCGACATGGTGGTGCCCTACGGTAATTATCTTGCTTTCCGCGACGCGCATCCAGACACAGAAAACACCATCTATCGCATCGATGACCCTTTCCTCGAAAGCGACCACATGACTGCCGCCGTCGTCTTTTTCCTGAATCTGTGTCCCAGCTCCACTTACGCTCCTGACTTCCAGTGGATTTGCGAGGGTGTTGTTCCGTCAGGCATAGATGTGAAGAACTTTGCCGATGCCCAACGTCCGACGGGCGACGACGACAACTGGTACACCCTCGATGGCCGCCGCCTCAGCAGCAGACCAACCGCGAGTGGCATCTATATTCACAAGCAAAGGAAAGTCATCATAAAATAGCACAAGAGGGTGTCGGCACATGGGAGTGCCACCTGAACAAATCATCGACAGGCTGACATCAGGCGAGAAAAGTAATGATGGCAGTTCCCAGCGGTGGGAAATGTTTTTCCCACGAGTGGGAATTTATTTTCCCACTGCTGGGAATTCGTAGCCCTCCTCCATTCGGTCGTAGTGAGGCACAGCAGTTCCGGTCAACTGGCCGAAGAGTCTGGCGATGCGCGCCTGTTGGGAAGTGGTAATCGGGTACTGACCGGCGCGGTAGCGATAGTAGCGGCTCTTGCTGCTGAAGACGTTGAGGACGCGCTGACGCAGCTTGCGCACATCGTCCGTCGGCACCTCTGCGAACAGCTCTTTCATGCCGAAAGCCAGTTGCACAGGCTGGTTTCCGACAAAGGCACAACAGGTGCCGTTGCCCTTGCGCGCGGCAGGGAGAACCACGGCATGGGAGGTCAGGGATTCTGGAGCCAGCATGGCAGCTTGGCGGCGCAGGCATTGGTCTGCCAATGGGCAGTCGGCCTGATAGCAGATGGCCCAGTCATCAGGGACATCAGAGAAGGAAAAGTGTTTCATGACAATCAGATTTAATCTTGACAAACTGTTTTCTGAATCGTATGCAAAGGTACGAAAAAATCCCCACATAACCAAATAAATACGCCCGGAGATTTTTCCCTGCAAGAAAACAGAGGCATAATTAGCAAGTGGCTCAGTTTCCTTTTTCTTTATACTCCTGCGGAAGATAAGTTCTAAGGAGTAACGGAGTCAAGGAGTGTCGGCTTCGCCGATGCCCCGCCAAGTGAAACTCCTAAACTCCCAGACTCCTTAGACCAGAACCTCTGCGGAAGATAAGTTCTAAGGAGTAACGGAGTCAAGGAGTGTCGGCTTCGCCGATGCCCTGCCAAGTGAAACTCCCAAACTCCCAGACTCCTTAGAAAAAAAACCGCCATCCTTAGCGGAAATGTCGGATAATAGTCGAACCTGATTGTCCATCTAAAAGCGGTTTTCGACACTTCTTTTGCCTGAAAAGCTATCAATCTTGTCTGAAAAGCTTCCAATCTTGTTTGTTTGTACAAAAAAATGACTTTGGATGATAAGGTTCGGGCTTTTTTTTGTAACTTTGCCCTCGTAAACAATAAATAATGTAGAGATATGGCAACATTGGTATTGCAAGTTCCCGACGAGAGCCTT
>Ga0265298_10010259_pt1 | contig 11095 bp, 10 predicted proteins | sample AusTroGonzalo_MG_3_FD_193486 | JGI IMG/M metagenome (GOLD analysis project Ga0265298, IMG submission 193486) | Bovine rumen microbial communities from tropical cattle in Woodstock, Queensland, Australia - Gonzalo_01 | ecosystem: Host-associated > Mammals > Digestive system > Stomach > Rumen ...
GTCTGGAAGTGATCCGGATGGTCCGGTCCGACATCCGCAATGCGGAAATCAACGGCAAAAACAAGGAAGAGCTTACTGAAAATGAAGTGTTAGCTGTCATTATGAAGGCAGTCAAGATGCGGGAAGATTCCCTGGCTGAATTCATCAAGGGCAACCGTCAGGATCTTATCGACCAGACCAACAAGGAACTGGAAATCCTGAAAGCGTATCTGCCGGCAGCTATGAGCGATGAAGAATTGACGAACATCATCAAGGAAGCGATTGCATCCACAGGCGCGACAGGCCCGAAAGAAATGGGGAAAGTCATGAAAGCAGTTATGCCCCAGGTGCAGGGACGCGCCGATGGTAAACGGATCAATACAATCGTGAAAAGCTTATTGCAGTAAACCACGAACGACAGTGTCGTAAACGGCGCTGTCGTTTTTATATGCCCGGAAAACCATTTTGGAAAAAATCGTGAAATCTTTAGGACAGGATACATTTTTAGTAGCGCCCGGCTTGATAAAAGAGTATAATAAAATATAAAGTATTCTTATTATTTATTATAAATTTTGGAGGGCTTATATGTCTAAATTGCTCATGGGCGGCAGCGCCAGCCTGTTTTTGGTTATTATCGGTTTGTTCATCTTTTTGCAGTTTGTGCCGGTCGGTCTCTGGATCTCCGCCATTTCCGCAGGCGTCAGTATCAGCATCTTTAATCTGGTGGGTATGCGCTTGCGCCGGGTACCCCCTGATAAGATCGTACTGCCTTTGATCAAGGCGAATAAGGCGGGACTAAAGGTTAATTCCGATCAGCTGGAAGCCCATTACCTGGCTGGCGGCAATGTGGATCGGGTTATCGACGCCCTGATCGCAGCCCACCGTGCGGCCATCAATCTGAATTTTGAACGGGCCTGCGCTATCGACCTGGCAGGGCGCGACGTGCTGGAAGCAGTACAGATGAGCGTTAACCCGAAAGTGATTGAGACACCGGTGGTAGGCGCTGTGGCCAAGAACGGTATCGAGCTGCGCGTTAAAGCGAGAGTAACCGTCCGTGCCAATATCGAGCGGCTGGTAGGCGGCGCCGGGGAAGCTACAGTCATCGCCCGGGTAGGCGAAGGCATCGTCACCACGGTGGGTTCTTCGGAAATGCATACGGACGTGCTGGAATCCCCGGACCATATTTCCAAAACGGTGTTGGACAAAGGACTGGACGAAGGCACTGCCTTTGAGATTCTGTCCATCGATATCGCGGATGTAGATGTAGGCCGCAACATCGGCGCGTCCCTGATGACAGATCAGGCGGAAGCGGACAAGCGCATTGCCCAGGCAAAAGCGGAACAGCGACGTGCCATGGCGGTAGCGAAAGAGCAGGAAATGAAAGCCTACACCCAGGAGATGAAAGCCAAGGTCGTGGAAGCAGAGGCAAAAGTGCCGGAAGCTATGGCGGACGCATTGCGGCAGGGACGTCTGGGCGTGATGGATTACTACCGCATGAACAACATCAATGCCGATACCCAGATGCGCAAGGCAATCTCCGGGACAGATACGCCGGAAGAAGCGTAAGGCAGGAGTTCCACCATGTTTTTTAACCGAAATTATATTCCTGCTGTTCCCATCCGGGAGGAGCAACGCCTTTCGGAAGAAGAGGAACTGGCGAGACAGTTGAAACGGGAAGCCAGGATTTTCTTTCCGGATAAGAAGTTGCCGGATTTTGATGAAAATGACCTGCCGCCTCTTCCCGAAATACCGAAACAGGATGACCGAAAACCGCCGGTCTCCCGGGACAAATCTCCGGACAGGGAAGAACCTGGGACGGTTTTTGAAAACCATGACGCAATCTGTCGGGAAGAAGACAGCATGTGGCGGAAGCCGAACGGAACTTTTACCCACCATGAAGTAGAAGCTGCACGGCAGGAAGCACAGCAGATTGCCAAGAACAGGCAACAACTAAACGGTAAAGAACAAAGTCATTTACAGCCTGCAGACGGGGTAATGCCTGCAGACAGGGAAATCGGTTCACAAATGGGGGACGTACGTAATAGTGTCCGGCCCCGCATAAATAAACAGGAATTAAAACGGGGCATCCGGCTAAAAGTCATACTGGATAAGCCTCGGGGGCTGACGCCCTGGAAGGGGGACAAATTCTAATGTTAAACAAAGTTAACCTGGACGCGAAATTGAAAAAATCGGAATTGAAAAAGCTGCTGGATGACAAGCTTGGTTATGAGCTGGGCAAAGCCCAGCGTGCAGCGCGGGAGGCAGGTATGCCTGTTATCATGGTCTTTGAAGGCTGGCGCCATTCCCGCCGCAGCGAAATCGTAGGAAAGATGATGCAGTACATGGATGCCCGCGGTTTCCGGGTATACACTTCTACAAGAATTCCGGAAGCAGACAGGCAGCAGCCCTTCTTTACCCCGTTCTGGAAACGCCTTCCGCCTCCGGGGCATATCGCTGTTTATCGTCATAGCTGGTACTATCTGAAAAACGATATTGAAGTTAAAAATGAAACTAAGTCCACCCGGACGAACTATGATGAGATTAACGCTTTTGAAAAGCAGCTGACGGACGGACATTACTGCCTGCTGAAATTCTTCGTGCATATTTCGGAAAAACAGCAGGAAAAGAATTTTAAGAACCTGGTAAAAGAGATTGGCAAGCCATGGAAAGCTGCCAATGAGATTTATTCGGAAAAAGGACAGTACGACAAGTTCTACAAACGGTACGATGAAATGTTGAAGGCTACCGACACGGAGAACGCGCCCTGGAACCTGATCAGCGGGGAAGATGTGGACGTGGCGGAATATGAAATCTTCAACGCGGTGGTGGACGGCATCAATAAAGCGGTAGCTGCGTTTAAGACGTACAAAGAAGCCCAGCGTCTGTCCACTAATGTAAGTGACAGCAAGCGGCGCTACGACATCCTCAGCAAAGTGGATCTGAGCAAAGATGTTTCCAGGGAAGAATATAAAGAGAAACTGGGCGAATACCAGAAACGGCTCCGGGAATTACAGGTAGAAGCCTTCAACAAAGGCATCGCTACGATACTTGCCTTTGAAGGCTGGGACGCCGGCGGTAAAGGGGGCGCTATCAAACGCGTTACCGATGCCCTGGATCCTTTGGATTACAGTGTGCATCCATATTCCGCTCCCAACCAGGTGGAGCGGCTGTTCCATTACCTGTGGCGCTTCTGGATCAACGTTCCCGCTCCCGGTCAGATTGCCCTGTTTGACCGTACCTGGTACGGCCGGGTCATGGTGGAGCGTATCGAAAAGATCACGCCGGACGTAGACTGGCGCCGGGGCTATGATGAAATCAACGAAATGGAAAAAGAATGGACGGAAGCCAACATTGTGGTCCTGAAATTCTGGCTCCAGATCGACAAGGACGAGCAGGCCCGCCGTTTCAAGGAACGGGAAAATAATCCGGAAAAACTCTGGAAGATTACAGATGAGGACTGGCGCAACCGGGCCAAGTGGGCAGAGTATGAAGACGCGGTGAACGAGATGATCGGTCGCACGAATACAGCCTACGCGCCCTGGATCATCGTTGAGGGCAACAGCAAAATGTATGCGCGGTTGAAAGTGCTGAAGACCGTCATCGATGCGCTGGAAAAGAAACTGACAAATAAGTAATTTTGGATAGTGCGGGAAAAGAAAACGCAGGTGTCCTTTTCCCGGCGCCATATCCTGAAGAGAGGACACTGGCTTGAGCTGGAATCTGCAAAAAGAAGTTAAGGATATCCTTGCAGCAGAAAACGGAACACAGATATTTGCCCCGGGACTTCGGGTCCCGGTGGCTTTTTTATACCCGAACACCTACCATTTGGGAATGTCAAATCTGGGCCTGCACATTATGTACCAGATCCTGAACCAAAAAGGCTGGGCCTGCGAGCGTGTTTTCCTGCCGGAAGCGAGAAAGCAGGAAGAATACATAAAAACGAAAACGGCGCTGTTTTCCATGGAGACCCAGCGTCCCCTGGCAAATTTTCCGTATATCTGTGCCATGCTCTCCTTCGAGATGGATTACCTGAACTTTTTGTCGCAGCTGCAGCTGGGACATATCAAACGTTTGGAAAAAGAGCGGGGGGAACAGGATCCTTTTGTAATCATCGGCGGGCCCTGTGCTACCTTTAACCCGGAACCCTTGGCAGATTTTGCGGATATGGCGGTCATCGGGGAAGGGGAAGAAACCTTGCCGAAGCTGTTGGAGCTTTTGGAACAGCTGCGCATGGAAAAGAAAACGCGTAAGGAAAAACTCTTGGCAGCGGCGCAGCTGCCCGGCGTGTATGTGCCGCGGTTTTATGTGCCGCAATACAGTGAGGCTGAAGCGTTTTGCGGTATGAACCGGAAAGCGGATGTGCCGGAGAAAATTGCCCGTCAGTGGGTGAAAAATCTGGAGGCCTATCCCCATACGTCGGCCATCGTGTCGCCGTATACGGAATTTGCCAATATGTTTATTGTGGAAGTGGCCCGGGGGTGCGGACGCCACTGCCGTTTCTGTATGGCAGGCTATTGTTTCCGCAAACCCCGTACCCGCAATCTGGAACGGCTGCTGGAGGATATCCGTAAACGTCCGGCGCAGACAGCCAAAGTAGGGCTGATGGGCGCTGCGGTTTCGGATTACCCGGAGATGCAGGCGCTGACCGAGGAACTGATCCACGGCAACGTTCCCTTTTCCTGTGCGTCCCTGCGGGCAGACTCTCTGGACCTGCCGCTGGTACAGGCACTGGCCAAGAGCGGACAGCGGACCATGACAGTAGCCCCGGAAGCCGGAAGCGTCCGGATGCGGGCTGCCATCAATAAAGGAATTGAAGAAGAACATATTTTTCAGGCCATGGAATATGCGGCTCTGGCAGGAATGCCCAATATCAAATTGTATTTTATGATTGGCCTGCCGGGAGAAAGTGATGCAGACATTGAAGATATGATCGCTTTGGTGCATCGTGTGCGGAACCGTATGGACGAACTGGGTCACAGCGGGGAACTGGTTCTTTCTGTCAACGCCTTTGTTCCCAAACCGTTTACACCCTATCAGTGGTCGCCGTTGGAAGACATAAGAGTTTTAAAGAGAAGATTTAAATTGCTGCAGAACGGTTTTAAAAGAGATAAGCGTATCCGCCTGCTTACCGAGTCGTTGAAAGAGACGGTGTTACAAGCTGTTCTGGCGAGAGGGGACAGGCAACTTGGAAAAGTTCTGTTCTGGGCGTCGGAAAACCGGATGGGATTGAAAGAAGCATTCCGGTTCCATCACATCGTGCCGGAGGAATTGGCCTGCCGTGAATTTGAAACAAAGGCAGCGTTACCCTGGGACCATTTGGATATAGGTGTGACCAAAACCTACCTGTTAAAGGAGCGGGAATGTTCCCAGGCAGGCAAGTTTACGCCCGGCTGTTTTGATGGTTGTAAACGCTGTGGCGTTTGCAAAAAGAATTGATAACGATATACCTTTAAATTTTTGGTCTTGTAATGATATCGCTTTTTATCCGAAAGAAAATGAAGCAAATAGAAAACATAAACAGTTTAAATTATATTTAAAAGAGGAAAATGAATGCAAAAAGATTTCAAGGTGACATCAAGCAATAATGTCTGGTTCGGATACTTTACCAGTTTCAGCAGGGCAGGCTTTATCACAGCCTGCTCCTGCCGCTTTCATGGGGAGAGCGATCTGGTTCCCGGTTCGCTGAACCTGGCGCTGCAGGTGGAAGAGAATCAAAATAAAGTTCTCCGTAACCGGAGAAAATTCGCGGCAGCTATCGGTGTGAAACCGGATCGGTTTACCACCTGCGCCCAGGTACATGGAAACAACGTGCAGGTCGTCACGGAAGACTTGATCGGCAGGGGAGCCGTTTCCTTTGCAGATACGATTCCGGAAACAGACGCGCTGATTACAAATCTGGCTGACGTTCCTCTGTTATTATTCTATGCGGACTGTGTTCCGGTACTGCTGGCCGATCCGGTAACAGGAGCTATCGGGCTGGCTCATGCAGGATGGCGGGGAACGGCGGCGCAGATTGCGAAGAAAACGGTCCGGGCCATGATCGAAGCCTTCGGTGTGAATCCGGACAACCTGCTGGCGGCTATCGGTCCTTCCATCGGCTCCTGCTGCTATGAAGTGGACGATGTGGTTCGGGACAGGATGCCGGGCTATGAAGCCTGTTTTGCTGGAAAATGCGATGGGAAATACTTACTTGATCTGTGGCAGGTTAACCGGCAGCAGTTATTGGAAGAGGGGATTATTCCTTCCAACATTTCAACAGCGGGTGTCTGTACCAACCATAATCCGGAACTGTTTTTCTCCTACCGGTATGAAAACGGGAAAACAGGACGCATGGGTGTGTGCCTGTGCAGAAAAGGGTAAAGACAGACAGGGGATTGGGAAGTACAGTACATGAGAAACGGAATCCACTTTTTTTCTTGCTGAAATTCTGTTTTTCTGATATGCTTTAATGTGGTATAATTTCTATTATATGGATTCAAAAGAGGTCTTGTTTTATGTTGGCAGATAATCTGCGTAATGTGAGGGAAACGATTGCGTCCGCGCTTGCAAAGCGCACAGGGAAAATGGAAACCGGCGATACGGTCTGTCTCGTTGCTGTAACGAAGAACCATCCGGCTGACGTGGTTACGGAAATAGCAGCCCTGGGTGTTGGGAATATTGGTGAGAACCGGGTGCAGGAAGCCCGGGAAAAGCAACAGCAAATCGGGCATCAGGGCAGATGGCACCTGATTGGGCATCTGCAGACCAATAAAGCAAAGCAGGCGGTGGAACTTTTTGACCTGATCGAGTCGGCAGACAGTGAGCATCTGCTGCGGGCACTGGAAAAAGAAGCGGCGAAGCAGGACAAGGTCATGGATGTGCTGCTGCAGATCAATGTGGCCCGGGAACCGCAGAAGACAGGTTTTCTTCCGGAGGAATATGAAGCGGTGCTGCCTTTGCTGGTTGAACTGCCTCACATTAAAGTCCGGGGCATCATGGTCATCGCGCCTAACACGCCGGATCAGGTGGTGCTGCATGCCGTGTTCCGGAAAGGCTATGAGTATTTCTGCGGATTGAAGCGGCAGCGGAAAGATATCGATTACCTGTCCATGGGTATGACCAGTGATTACGCCATTGCCGTGGAAGAAGGCTCTAACATGGTGCGCGTGGGCACGGCGCTGTTTGGCGCCCGCGATTACAGTAACCGGGGATATTAATTCTGAAATAATTGTATGCGGCGTAAGCGTACAACATGATCTGTTGAGTAAAAAACTAAGGAGACACAATATGGCGAAAAAAAAGTTTTTGGAACGTATTTCGGACGCCTTGGGGTTATATGATCCAGATGATCCGAACCGTATGTTTGAAGAAGAGGAAGATGACGAAGAGGCGGAAGAGGAAGAAGTAGAAGAGAAACCTGCCAAAAGAGGTTTCCCGAAGGCAGTTCGTCCGACCCCGATTCCTGTGACGAAGGACGAACCGGTGCCGGTTCCGGTGGAAAAGGAAGCAAAAGAGAAAAAGCCGGGCTTCCTGTCGCGGGTGCGGAAGGGTAGAAAACAAAACCGCACAATCCAGATGAAAACGACCACGGAAGTGCGCGTGGTGGTCATCGAGCCTACCAGCTTTGATGATTCCCAGAAGGTGGCGGACTTCCTGCGGAACGACCAGCCCGTGGTTGTGAATTTTGAAACAACCGAACAGACGGTGCGGAAACGTATGACAGATTTTATCAGCGGGACGATCTATGCGCTGAACGGAACGATTCGTACGATAGGCCCTAACATTTTGGTCTGTGCGCCACGAAACGTTGATATTGATGCAGAGGCGGAAGTATACGGCGGAGAAAGAAGGGGATCCTCGTGGCCGAAAAACTGAATTTGAAAAAGCTGGCATTTATCGGCGGCGGCGCCATGGGGGAAGCAATCATAAAAGGCATTACCGGCGCGAAGCTGATGGATCCGGCGGCGATTTATGTGGGCGCGCACCGGCAGGAGCGCGCGGCGTATCTGCATGAGACATACGGTGTCACCGGCCTGGTGGATAATTGCGAGGCGGTGAAAGATGCAGACATGGTCGTACTGGCTATTAAGCCGCAGATGGTAGACAGTGTGCTGCGCGGCGCATTGGTTTCTTCTGTGCCGGGCAAGGCAGTGATCGTTTCTATTATGGGTTCTGTTACCATTGAAAAGATTGCAGGAATTTTCGATGGGCATCCCATAATCCGCACCATGCCCAATACGCCGCTGGCAGTGGGGGCAGGCATGACCGCCATTGCGCCCGATGCCGGTGTCAGTGAGGAAGCAGTAAAAAACGTAACGCAGATTTTTGGTTGCTGCGGTGAGACACTGCTGATCCAGGAAAAAGATATCGAAGCGGTTACCGCGGTCTCCGGCTGCGGGCCGGGGTATGTGTATGTACTGATTGATGCGCTGGCAGACGCGGGCGTCATGGCCGGCCTGCCCCGGGCGGCGGCCATCAAGCTGGCGGCCCAGACCTTTGCCGGTTCGGGCAAGATGGTACTGGAAACCGGGAAGCATCCGGCGGTGCTGCGGGACATGGTGACATCCCCCGGCGGCACTACCATCGCCGGCATCAAGGCGCTGGAGAACGGCGCAGTGCGGGGCGCTTTGTACAATGCAGTGCAGGCGGTCCTGGACCGCAGCGAAGAATTAAAAGGTAACAAGAAGTAATGGCAGACAGGGATAAAATATTGCGCTACTTTAAAGCCAGCGGGGATGAAGAACTGGCGGCGCGGCTGGTGGACCTGGCGGAGCACGCAAGGAAGACTTCCAAATATAAAGTCAGTGAATTCCTGGATCCCCACGGCCGTAACGTAGCGGAAATTGTGGCGGCTAATTTTGAGGGCATCCGGCTGGAAACAGACGGCGGATTTGCTTATGCGGAGCGGGCCAAGGCAGCCTTTGTGGCAGAAGATTTTTACGGCATGCCGGATTTTAGCCTGATTTGTTATCTCGTAGCTTGGGACAAGCGGTATTATACGTTAGGCCACCGGGATATCCTGGGCGCGTTCATGGGCATGGGCTGCGAACGCGGGATTATGGGGGATATCGTGCTGGTGCCGGAAGGCGCCCAGTTTGTGGCAGATAAAACCTTCGCCAATTATATTGAGAGTAATCTGACCCAGATCGGCGCGGCCCATGTGAGCCTGCGGCAGATCGGCCGGGAGGAATTGCAGGCGAAGGAAGAAAAGGTAAAGATTATTTCTGCTACCGTAGCAGCACTGCGGCTGGATGCGGTAGCAGCGGCGGGATATGGCATCAGCCGTTCCCGGATGGCAGAGGAGATAAAAAGCCAGAATGTGAAGCTGAACTGGAAGGAAGCGAAGAACGCGTCCCAGGCTGTGGCGGAAGGCGATATCATTTCGTTCCGCGGCCGTGGCCGGGTGGAGCTTGCCGAAATTCGCGGCACCACAAAGAAGGGTCGCTGTGCGGTTACGCTGAGACGTTATATATAAAAGATAAAGACTATTGCACGGAATCTACCGTGTAAACATATATTATGCAAAGAGATATATAAAAAAGTTATACGAATTATTGAGCAGGAGGAAATATATCATGCTGACACCATTGGACTTAAATGGAAAGACTTTTTCCAAAAGTTTTCGCGGTTACGACAAAGACGAAGTCAATCAGTTCTTTTCACAGGTATCCAGGGATTTTGAACGGTTATATCAGGATAATGTGGAATTAAAGGATTCCGTAGAGAGGGTCAGCGCTAAACTGGAGTATTACCAGCGCATGGAAAGCACTATGCAGAGTACGCTGGTGGTGGCGCAGGAAACTGCGGACGAAGTGAAGAAGAGCAGCCTGGAGAAGGCGGAAGTGCTGTCTAAAGAAACGGAACTGGCATGCAATAAGCAAAAGGAGGCGGCTGCTTCTTTATGTAATAAACTGCGTGCTGATACGGAAGCCGAGGTCACCCGGATGAAATCCGAAGCGGACGCCTATGCGGAAAAGGTTCGGAAGATGGCTGACGAATATGCTGCCAAGACCCGGGGCGAAGCGGACGATTACGGTAAATCGATTCGCACCGACGCAGATTCCTACGCATTGGGACTGCGCAACAAAACGGATACTTCCACCAGCAAGCTGAAGGAGGAAACCCAGTCTTTTGTAAATAAAATGAAGACGCTGGCGGAAATTGAAGTGGCCAGAATGAAAGTGGCAGCGGAAGACACCTGTAAGTCCCAACTGGCAGACAGCCGGGAACAGGCCCGCACATTGACGGCGGAAGCTTCGGCTCATGCCAACCAGGTGATGGCAGACGCGAATCAGCAGTCACAGAATATTGTAGCGGAAGCGGTCCAGAAGGCCAACGAAATGATTGCCAACGCCCAGAAGCAGTCTCAGGATATGGTTAATGAGGCGACGAAGCTCAGCCGTTCTATGATACATGAAGCGACAGAACGCAGTCAGAAGATGGTTTTTGTGGCAGAGGCCAAAGCGGCGGCGGCCATAGATACTTACAATACAATGGTGAATAAGGCGAACTCCCAGAGCAAACAGCTGAGGAGCCTGCTGCAGTCCCAATTGTCTTTGTATGATAATTTTGATGCAGAGTTCGCTGTGGAACAGATGGTACAGCCAAAACTAAATGCGGTAAAGAAGGCCGAGCCGGTCCTGGACACGAAAGCGGAAACGGTCACTGCTGCCGTTGCTCCGAAAGAGACTGAGCCATCGCCGGGGGAGCTGGCAGAGGAAATTCCGAAGCAGGATGCTGCGAAAGCGGATGATATAACAATGCAGGATGAAACTGTAAAAACCGTTGCAGAGGAAATGCCGGCAGGGGAAAACGCCGTGAAAGCGGCAGAAGAAAAGGCTGTTGAAAATGCAATTCAGGCTGGAGACGATAATTCTTCTGCAGGTGAGAGCAATGGGTACGTCGGTAATCGCAAGCCTCTTTTTTCAAGGTTTAACCCTCGCGGCTCCATGGTCTTCAACCGGAACGGTTTCCCCCGCAAGAACGCTGACCTGCGTGTTGCGTTAAGCGAGCTGCAGAAAACCGCGCAGTCGAGCCATCAGGGCGGTGAAGCAAAACCGGAATCGCGAAACGATGGACCGAAACCGGAAGAGAATAAGGAATCCTGATATGATCATTTTAATACGGCATGGGGAAG
>Ga0265298_10010260_pt1 | contig 11094 bp, 11 predicted proteins | sample AusTroGonzalo_MG_3_FD_193486 | JGI IMG/M metagenome (GOLD analysis project Ga0265298, IMG submission 193486) | Bovine rumen microbial communities from tropical cattle in Woodstock, Queensland, Australia - Gonzalo_01 | ecosystem: Host-associated > Mammals > Digestive system > Stomach > Rumen ...
GCCCTACTCTCCAGTACCAGGCTAAATTCGGTACCGATGCCCGTATTCAGCTCAACGATTCTTTCAAGAGTGTAGCCGACATCCGCGACTTCATCGCCGCCGAGCGTGATGCTATGTCCGAGGCAGAAAGGTCCCTGATGACCGTGAACCTCCGTGTAGACCAAGATGTCCGCATGGGTATTGTCTCAGATGTAAAGCAGGAGCTGCGTCGCTGCTCCGCACTTAAGATTATGTACGCCGCAAGAAAACCTGCGCAGGACTAATCTTTAGCATCGCAATATGATAAAAGAAGCAGCCTTTCGGGGCTGCTTTTTTTGTTCCCCTTAAACCACAATATTATTAGCATCTAAAGCCCTGATAACCTTTTATTTAATGGATTTTTTCGGATCAAACAACCACATAATGTACTAATTGACAAGCTGTTAAGCAGAAATATTTTTGGCGCTCAGGTTTTTCATAGTCTTAAAACCGCTATCTATTTTTAGCGGTATATCTTCATCATTAACCACTTAACAAAGAGATTATGAAAAGAATGCTTGAGACAACTCCCCAAGGGAGTGCATCCGTGATTAAGGAACGCCGCAATCAAAGGACCCAAATGCAGCAGGAACTCGCATGCCTTACTCCCTTCCTCTCGGAATGGTACTGGCAAAACGTAGAGATGAAAGATGCCATTCCTTACCAGGATCCGGATTACCTCAAACTCCGCTGGCAAAAAGGGAAAAACCGTCTGCTGGGCGGGCCCGGATACGGGTACGGAGAACTGCAGAAGAAAATGGACCGGGAAATGAACGGCATCCTCAAAAGACTCAAGGCCGATTTGCCCTTCCTACCCGAGAGAAACTTCTATGCGTTCACCTATTATGCGGCAGGATTTGACAACACCTTGGTAGCCCACCTGGCCGGTCTCTCATCGGCCACGGAAGCGGCCATGCTCAAATTCCGTCTGAAGGACACATTCCTGAAACTGAACTCTCCCAACAAATTTGAATATCTGGAACTCCTGCCCCCTCGGCAGTTGCCGAATTGGCAAAGAAATGCTATCTTTGCATAATTGTAGCAAAGCATCGTATGGAAACTCTGAAAAGAACCAAAATCAAGGCTCTCCTGGCCACCCAGCCGGGTGTCGAGGTCCTGGCCAAAGGCTGGGTCCGCACCAAAAGGGGCAACAAACAGGTTAAGTTCATCGCCCTCAACGACGGTTCTACCATTAATAATATTCAGGTCGTAGCCAACGCCGAACTCTTTGACGAAGAACTCTTCAAGAGAATCACCACCGGCGCTTCCCTCTCCGTAAGAGGAAAGCTGGTGGAGTCCATGGGTAGCGGCCAGGCCGTAGAGATCCAGGCCACCGATATCCAGGTCCTGGGAGAATGCGACCCTATGCGCTTCCCGCTCCAGAAGAAGGACACCACCCTGGAGTTCCTTCGCAGCGTGGCTCACATGCGCCTTAGAACCAACACCTTTGGTGCCGTACTCCGCATCCGCAACCAGATGGCCTTCGCCATCCACACTTTCTTTAACCAGAAGGGCTTCGTATACCTCCACACTCCCCTCATCACGGAAAGTGATGCTGAGGGCGCCGGAGATATGTTCCAGGTAACTACGCTGGATCTTAAGAACATCCCGCTGGACAAGAAGGGCAACGTGGACTTCTCCAAAGACTTCTTTGGAAAGAAGACCTCCCTCACCGTATCCGGTCAGCTGGAAGGTGAACTGGGCGCTACCGCAGTAGGTGAAATCTACACCTTCGGCCCTACCTTCCGTGCAGAAAATTCCAATACTCCCCGCCACCTGGCCGAGTTCTGGATGATTGAGCCGGAAATGGCCTTCTACGACATCAACGACAACATGGAACTGGCAGAAGAATTTGTCAAGTTCCTGGTTCAGTGGGCTCTGGATCACTGCATGGACGACCTCCAGTTCCTCAACGACAAGTACGACGACGGCCTCATCGAGCGCATGAAGAGCGTACTGGGCATCGCCTTCCAGAAGGTTACCTACACAGAAGCCGTGGAGATTCTGGAAAAAGCCATCGCAGACGGTGTCAAGTTCGAGTACCCGGTGCACTGGGGCACGGACTTCCAGAGCGAGCACGAGCGTTATCTGGTAGAGAAACACTTTGGCAAACCCGTTATCCTCATAGATTTCCCCAAGGACATCAAGGCCTTCTACATGAAGCAGAACGAAGACGGCCGCACCGTTCGCGGTATGGACGTCCTCTTCCCCAAGATTGGAGAAATCATTGGCGGCTCGGAGCGTGAAGCTTCCCTCGAAAAACTGGAAGCCCGCATCGATGAGCTGGGCATGTCCCGCAAGAACCTCGAGTGGTACATTGACACCCGCCGCTATGGCAGCGTTCCGCACAGCGGATTCGGCCTGGGCTTCGAGCGTCTGCTACTCTTCGTTACCGGCATGTCCAACATCCGTGACGTGATTCCGTTCCCGAGAACCCCCAAGAATGCGGAGTTTTAGAACTCCGCATTCTAACCCGCTTTCACGATCACCCCTCCTAAATCCTCCCCTAACCGTAGGGGAGGACTTTAGAGAAAAAGGTAATATTCTTTGATTTCTGCTTTGCTATATTCTAAACGATTTCTATGTTAGTCATTGGTATTGCCGGTGGTTCCGGTTCAGGTAAGACTACGGTGGTTAAGGCCATCGTGAATCAGTTACAGGGTCGTGTGGTGGTGATTCCGCAGGATTCCTACTACAAGGATTCCAGCCACGTTCCCCCGGAGGAGCGCAAGAACATCAACTTTGACCACCCGGACGCCATTGACTGGAAACTGATGTGCCAGCAAATCCGAGAGCTCAAGAGTGGCAAAACCATTGAGCAGCCCATTTACTCGTACATCACCTGCTCCCGCTCCAACGAAACCATCACGGTAGAACCGGACGATGTAGTGATCGTGGAAGGCATCCTTATCTTCACTTGCAAGGAGCTCCGGGACCAGATGAATATCAAGATCTTTGTGGACGCAGATGGAGACGACCGCCTCATGCGAATCATCGTAAGAGACATAGCCGAGCGAGGCCGAACCATCGAAACCGCCATTGAACACTACTGCAACACGGTCAAGCCCATGCACCTGCAGTTCATTGAGCCGTCCAAGCGTTACGCAGACGTCATTGTCCCGCAGGGAGGACACAACAAGGTAGCTATTGACATCATTACCAATACGGTAGAAAAGGCCCTGAGCCAAAAGAAAAAGAAGGCCAAGCACAAGAAATGAAATTAACCCCGGATCAGAAAGCAGGAATATACATCACCGTGAGTGTCCATCTCGCGGTGATTATCGTATTGCTGTTGATCCGGATCGGCCAGGAAATCCAGCGAGAAAACAGCTTTGTCCTGGATTTCACCCAGCAGGAAGAGTTGGAGAGAAGGGAAGAACAGGCCCGCCTGCAGGAAATGACGGCCGAAAGGCTGGAAGAGCTCATTGCCGCCGCTCAGTCCACCCCCATCCGCAACGTAACCGTGGACCGCGCCTCCCTCAAGGACGACCGCGGCACCAACGCCGACGAACTGTACAAGGAGGCCGAGCGCCTGGCACAGGACTTGAAGGACGGACAGAACCGGCAGATGGAAGATCCGGAAGCTTTTGCCACAGCAGCCGAGCCCGTCAAGCCCAAACAGGAAGAACAAAAGGCCAAGCCCTACAGCGGGCCCTCCGTGCTCTCCTGGAGCCTGGACGGACGCAAGGCCACCCACCTTCCCATCCCGGCCTACCGTTGCTACGGAGCCGGAGAAGTTACGGTGATCATAGCTGTCAACAACCGGGGAGACGTGGTGAACGCCAAGGTTAACGAAGAACTCTCCTCCAACGACGCCTGCCTGCGCAACTACGCCATCCGGGCCGCCCGCCTGTCCAAATTCTCCTCATCGGCCACAGCCCCCGCCCGGCAGATGGGAACCATTACTTACGCATTCATTGCCCAATGAAAAAGATTATACTCAGTCTCCTGACCCTGGTCGTTAGTCTGTCCCTGTTTGCCCAGGGGCAAGTAAGCACGCGCAAACACCGCCTGCTGGACTTCCCCGACAAGATGACCCTGGTGGTGCTGAGCGAGAACGAGGTCCTTTCGGCTGCCCTCCGGCAGGAAGTCATCAATGTCTGGACGGCCACCACGTTCGAGTTCTGCACCCTGGAGCAGTTTGAGAAACTCAAGACCAGCGACAAATATTACTTCCTCGTTCCCGTTGAAAGCCGTTTCAAAGGAGAGGAAGAGCCCGGCATTACTCTCCTGACCCTGGTTAAGGGCGGGCCCGAAGCCTCCAAAGGCATTGGAGAAATGCACGAGGTGGTAAGCCTTCCCATAGGAGCCGCCATGGGCAGTTCCGAGAGGGATTTGCTGTACCTGGGAGCCCTGGTCCAGGCCTTCCAGGATTTCACCCAGGAAGCCATGAAATCCGAGGCTGTAGCCTATAAAATGAGCACCTGGTTCAACGACGGCTTCCGCAAAACCGCCGAAGGCAAAGAAATCTATATTGCCAAGGAAGACCTTTCTTCGGCCTGCAGTTCCAAAGACCTGGAGAAGCTCAAAAGCAACCCCCGTCTGCATCTGGTAGAGGCCGATGAGGCCGATGAAGTATATCGCAACGGCACCCCCGGCGCCCTGGTTGGCTATGTGATTGCACCTTTCCTCCCGGGCCAGGGATCCATCTGCTACAAGCTTTTCTTTGAGGCCGATACGCACCGGCTCTGCTACCTGGAACGCCACAAAATCACGGACAAGAAGAGCGAAGGTTTCCTCCCTTCCGAACTCAAATCCCTGGGTAAATGATTACAGGAACCTCTTCCCAAGGAATCCGCTATGCCGTGCGCCAAAGCGGTCGCGCCGTGGCGTACTGTGCCCTCACCATTGGAGCCGGGACCCGCGACGAAGCCCCTTATCCCGCCGGCATCGCCCACTTTGTAGAGCATACCCTGTTCCGGGGCACCCGCAGAAAGAGCGCTTCCGTCATCTCCTCCTACCTGGAGCGGTTGGGCGGAGAACTCAACGCCTACACTACCAAGGAAGAGATTGTCCTGCACGCCACCGTGCTCAAGGAAGACCTTCCCAAGGCCGCCAAACTGCTCTTTGAGCTGGCAACCGAATCCACCTTCCCCGACCGCGAGATAGAAACCGAGCGCGGCGTAGTCCTGGACGAGATTATCTCCTATAAAGACAATCCGGCCGAAGACGTCTACGACCGCTTCGAGAGTCTCCTGTTTGAAGGAAGCACCTTGGACCGCCCCATCCTGGGCACGCGGGCCTCGGTGAAAAAGATTACCCCGGAAATGCTGCGCCAGTTTGTGGCCCAGAAGTTCATTCCGGAGAAAATGGTGTTTACGGTGGTGGCCGATATCCCCGAAAAGCAGCTGGAAAAGCGCGTATTAAACCTGTTTGACCATGTCTTTCCACAAAGTAGTAGATAAGCGGCACCACGAAGTGAACGCCGTGGTGGGGTGCAAGGCGCCCTCCCTGTACGAAATGCCGGACCGGCTGGTCTGCGCCATGCTGGCCAATATCCTGGGCGGCCCTGCCTCCAACTCGCTCCTGAACGCCGAACTGAGGGAAAAACACGGCTGGGTTTACGGCATCGAATGCTCCTATACCCAATACGCCGACACCGGCATCCTGGCCATCACCTTTGGCTGCGACCGTCCCAACCTGGACCAGTGCCTGGGCGCCATTGACAAAATCCTGAAGCGCCTGCGGGAAGTCCCCTTCACGGACCGCCAGCTCAAGGCGTACCGCAAGCAGCTCCTGGGCCAGCTGGCCATCAGCTCCGAAGCCGGAGAAGCCCAGTGCCTGTCCATGGGCAAGAGCATGCTCTCCTGGGGCAGCATCCTCTCCCCCGCCGAGACCCGCGCCAAACTGGAAGCCATTACTCCTGCGGACTTACAAAAAATGGCCGAGAGGCTTTTTGCCCCTGACCATCTGTCCTCGTTGGTATATCTATAATAAGTCCCTCCCCCGAGGGGAGGGGTTTCGGGAGGGGGTAACGTGGGTGCAAATAGTTGCAAACTTTAGTTTGCAACTTCGCATAAGAATTTTATGCGAACCAGACGAATCTCGAGTTCTTCGTACTCGTCTTCCAGGGCGGTGATGGCCTCCTGTAGGGAGTCTGAGGTGGCTTCGGTCTTGAACCACGTGAAGATTTCTTCCACCACATCGGGGTCCAGCTCTTCCTCAATATAATAGTTGATGTTGATGCGGGTGCCGGTGGCCACGATGGCTTCAATCTCCGTGAGGAGTTCTCCCATATCCAGACCGCGGGCCGAGGCAATATCGGCCAAATCCAGTTTGCGGTCTATGGCCTGGATGATATAAACCTTGTTGCCCGACTTGGGAGCCACGCTGCGGACCACAAAATCGTCCGGACGCTCTATCTCGTTCTCCTCCACATACTTAGCAATGAGATCCACAAAGGGCTTTCCAAACTTGTGGGCCTTGCCTTCTCCCACACCCTGGCACTTTTCCGAGAGTTCCTTGAGGGTGAGCGGATATACAATGGTCATATCCTCCAGGGCAGGGTCGGAGAACACCACCCAGGGCTGGAGACGGAGCTTGTGGGCCACGTCTTTACGGAGATCCTTGAGCATGGAGAGCAGCACGGGGTCTCCCCCGCCGCCACCATGGACAGCGGCTCCGGCCTCGTCATCATCTTCGTCCACGCCTTCCGAGAACACGCGGTCTTCTACCATGAGGATTGTCTCGGGGTTCTTGATGAACTCTTCTCCGGTTTCGGTGACAAAGATGAGGCCGTAATTTTCTATATCCTTATCCAGGTAATGCAGGATGAGACCCTGGTGGATGACGGTGGACCAGAAGCGGACGTCGTGGTCTTTTCCGGCACCGAACAAGGGTAATTCATCGTGCCTGTAAGACTTGATCATGGCGGTGGAAACACCGGCCAGGATGGCAGCCAGATGCTCCAGCTTGAACCGTTCCGGCAGGGACTGGATGAGTTCGATCACGAGGCACAGCTCCTCCTTTCCGTCGAAGCGTTTCTTGGGATGGAGGCAGTTGTCGCAGGCGCAGCAGTTGTCCGGTGCATAGTCTTCTCCAAAGTAATTGAGAAGGAGCTTGCGGCGGCACTGACTGGACTCGGCGTAGGCTACCGTTTCGTTGAGCAGCTGCTTGCCAATCTCCTGTTCGGCAATGGGCTTGCCCTGCATGAACTTCTCCAGCTTCTGGATGTCCTTGTAGCTGTAGTAGGTAATGCATCGGCCCTCTTGTCCGTCACGGCCGGCGCGGCCGGTTTCCTGGTAGTAGCCTTCTATGCTCTTGGGGATGTCGTAGTGGATGACAAAGCGGACATCCGGCTTGTCGATGCCCATGCCAAAGGCGATGGTGGCCACTATGACGTCTATCTCTTCCATCAGGAACTTGTCCTGGTTTTCGGCCCTGGTCTTGGCGTCCAGGCCGGCGTGGTACGGAAGGGCCTTGATTCCGTTGATGGAAAGCATCTGGGCCATCTCCTCCACCTTTTTGCGGCTGAGGCAGTAGATGATGCCGGACTTGCCGGGGTTCTGGCGGATGAAACGGATGATGTCTTTCTCCGGCTCCACCTTGTCCCTTACTTCGTAATAGAGGTTGGGCCGATTGAAGGAGGACTTAAAGACCGTTGCGTCCTGGATGCGGAGGTTCTTGAGGATATCGCTCTGCACCTTGGGCGTAGCGGTGGCCGTGAGGGCAATGATGGGAGCCAGCTGGATCTCTTCTACGATGGAACGGATCTTCCGGTATTCGGGCCTGAAATCGTGACCCCACTCAGAAATACAGTGGGCTTCATCCACAGCATAGAAGGAAATCTTAACCTCCCGCAGCAAGGCTATGTTTTCTTCCTTGGTGAGGGACTCCGGTGCCACATACAGCAGTTTGGTAACGCCGCGGCGGAGGTCTTCCTGGACCTCGGCCAGCTGGATGCGGTTAAGGGACGAATTGAGGAAGTGGGCTATTCCGGCGTCTCCGGCTTCGAAACCTCGGATGGCGTCTACCTGATTCTTCATGAGGGCGATGAGCGGCGAGATGACGATGGCCGTTCCTTCCATGATGAGAGCCGGAAGCTGATAGCAAAGAGACTTGCCGCCGCCCGTGGGCATAAGCACAAATGCATTATTGCCCGCGATAAGGTGTTTGATGATTTTCTCTTGGTCGCCTTTAAACGCATCGTAACCGAAGAAAGTCTTCAGTTTTTCGTGCAATATGACAGTTGGGGCGTCCATCAGCTATCAGTTTTTTTGCTTGCTGGGGTTAAATTTAACAAATCTAAATCAAAAAAGCAAACGATTTTAGAACCTTATGTAATCTGACAAAAAATGCGTATATTTGCAGGTTGAGCGTTTGAGAGCTCCCAAAACTGATTTTTAAGTATTAAAAACATAAGAAAATGAAACTTCAGAAAATCCTTCTCGCCGCTTCCGCCGCTTTGCTGGTGGTTGCATGTGGCTCTCCCAAGGTGGAGGGTTCCAAGGCCGTTCAGTCCCTCTACCCTTCCAAGGGTGAAACCGACTCCACTTCCTATCTCCTGGGTGTCAACTTCGGTCTGGTAATTACCCAGAACGGTTTTGGCGAACTCAACATGTCCCAGGTAGAAAAGGGTATGAATGACGCCATCAACGCCAAGGATGGCCAGCCCATGGACTCCGCTTTCGTAAAGCAGTTCAAGATCAACCCCAACACCATGAACGAGGTTATCAACGGCTACCTCCAGAAGATCACCGCCTACGAAGGCGCCCTCAACAAGGAAAAGGGTGACAAGTTCCGCAAGGAATTCGCCGTAAAGAACAGCGCCGACTCCACCGCTTCCGGTATCGTTTATCTGATCCAGGATTCCGGTAGCGACGTTCGCGCCACCGACGACCGCGACACCGTGAAGGTGAACTACCGTGGTACCCTCATCGACGGTAAGGAATTTGACAAGAACGAAGGCATCGAGTTCCCCCTCAACCGCGTTATCCGTGGATGGACCGAGGGCATGAAGCTCGTTGGTGAAGGTGGTAAGATCACCCTCGTGATCCCTGCCAACCTCGCTTACGGCGAGCGTGGTCCCCGTGAGATCGGTGTTAACTCCACCCTCATCTTCGACGTAGACCTCCTGGAGGTTCACCCCTACAAGGAGCCCGTCGCTTCCGAGGTTGCTACCCCCATCAAGAAGAAGTAAGATGGCACTGGAACTGGAAGGCACTCTTCGCCAGAAGCTGGGCGTACAGTCCGGCACTTCGGCCCGTGGCCCCTGGGCCAAGCAGGAATTCATTGTGGAGTTTCCGGACGGTAACTTCACTTCCCAGGCCTGCTTCACCGCATGGGGACAGGACAAAGTGGCCGATCTGGACAAGTACCAGGTGGGAGACCGCGTAAAGGTTTCCTTCAATCTCAAGAGCCGTGAATTCAACGGCCGCTGGTACAACGACCTCCAGATCTGGCGCATCGCCCCCGCCGGTGAAGCCCAGCCCGCCGCTGCGGCTCCCGCCTATGCACCGGCAGCCCCCCAGGCACCGGCGCCCATGGCCCCGGCACCCACTTTGGACGATATGCCGGCCGACACTCCGGAAGACGATCTTCCGTTCTAGCACAATCTTTGACCATAAGGGGTCTCCGGGAATTCCTGTGCGGATTCTCGGAGATTTCTTTGTATATTTGTAAACTTTATGACAAAATGACAGAAACGATGCCTAATCTTGGATATAACAACCGCTGGGTACGACTAATCAAGGACTTGGTCTTTGTGTCCGTGTGCGCCTGGTTCCTTACCTTCCAGAGCTTTTTCGCCGTCCTCGTAGGCGTGCTGGGCCTCTGCTGGTATGGCCGCGACGCCTGGTTCCAGGCCAAGGCCCTGTGGCAGGAAAAGCACTATGTGCCCCAGGACAACAACATCTCCCGTCCCGGCACCTCTTCCGATGACGGAAAGATTACTGTAACCCGGGACGCCAAAGAGGTGGATTATGAGAAGGAATAACGCATGATTCCTAAAGAGACAGTAGACCTCATCCTTGACACCGCCCGTATAGAAGAGGTGGTGGGAGACTACGTGACGCTCAAACGCCGCGGTGCCTCCCTGTGGGCCTGCTGTCCCTTCCACAACGAGAAAACCCCGTCCTTTGCCGTAACGCCTTCCAAGGGCATCTACAAATGCTTCGGCTGCGGCAAGTCGGGCAGCGCCGTGGGCTTTGTGATGGAATACGAGCACATGACGTATCCCGAAGCCCTGCGTTACCTGGCCAAGAAATACAACATCGAGGTCAAGGAAGAGGAGGAAACGGCCGAACAGATAGCCGCCCGCCAGCGCAGCGAAAGCCTGATGGCAGCCTCGGAGTTTGCCTTCAACTTCTTCAAGGAGCAGCTCCTGGAGCCGGAAGGAAAGGCCATAGGCTACCAGTACTTCCGAACCCGCGGCCTGCTTCCGGAAACCATTGAGAAATACGGTCTGGGCTGGGCTCCCAAATCCAAGGAAGCCTTTACGCAGGCGGCCAAGAACGCCGGCTACAAAGATGAATATCTGCTGGAAACCGGCCTCTGCAGCCAGTGGGAAGACGGATCCCTCCACGACCGCTTCTACGACCGCGTCATCTTCCCCATCCACTCGGTAAGCGGGCGCGTAATAGCCTTTGGCGGCCGTACCCTCCTCAAGGAGAAGAGCGAGAAGATAGCCAAGTACGTCAACTCCAAGGAAAGCGAGATTTACGTCAAGTCCCGTTCCCTGTACGGCATTTGGTTCGCCAAGAACGAGATGGCCAAGCAGGACCGCTGCTACCTCATGGAAGGTTACCTGGACGTGCTGTCCATGCACCAGGCCGGCATCCTCAACTGCGTGGCCTCCAGCGGCACTTCCCTCACGGAGGAACAGATCCGGATTATCAAGAAGTTCACGGAGAACGTCACCATCATGTACGATGGAGACGCCGCCGGCCTGCACGCCGCCATCCGTGCCATCGGCATGATCCTCAAAGAGGGCATGAACCCCCGCGTGGTCTTCCTGCCCGATGGGGACGACCCTGATTCCTTCTCCCAGAAACATACCCTGGAAGAAATCCAGGATTACATCAAAGACAACGAGCAGGACGGCATAGCCTTCAAAACCAACCTCCTGCTGGAGGAAGC
>Ga0265298_10010262_pt1 | contig 11090 bp, 6 predicted proteins | sample AusTroGonzalo_MG_3_FD_193486 | JGI IMG/M metagenome (GOLD analysis project Ga0265298, IMG submission 193486) | Bovine rumen microbial communities from tropical cattle in Woodstock, Queensland, Australia - Gonzalo_01 | ecosystem: Host-associated > Mammals > Digestive system > Stomach > Rumen ...
AATGATACCGGAAATCAGAATGCCGCAAATGTTGCAGATGCTGGTCTCCTTTACCATCAAATGACCAAACAGGTAGGCTCGCTGAGCCGTTCCTATGCCAGAGAAAAGGAATCCCAGGAATATTACTCTCGAAAGTATAATAAGGTCTGGGTCATGATAGAAGTCGGCTATTAGCGGGGCACAGAACCACAATATCAGGTAGAGCGTTATGCTTATCAGGATGTTGAACCAGAATACGGCATTGTATTCCTCATGGGTAGGCTCCTTTCGGTTGCATAAGGCAGAAATGAATCCACTTTCCTGAAGAGCACTTGCCAAGGCAGCAAAGATATTCAGCGCTGCAACTTTGCCATAGTCATCGGGAGTCAGTTTGTTCATAAGCACCAGACCGAAGACAGCTACCATCACCTGCATCAATCCGTTGGAAAGGCCGCCCCAGATAAGTCCTTTCGCCGTGCGCTCTTTCAGAGATTTTTCAACATCCATAGTACAAAAGTACAGACTTTTTACGTAAAACCATATATCTGCTTTCTTGAAATCTCTTTTTTGCGGTATGATTGCTCCTTTTTTTTGGAAATTAGGTGAAGTTTTTTTAATTTTGTGGCCATATTTGAGAAAACGAGTTTAACTCCGAAATTTAATGGCAATAAAGTTTCAATACAATAAGACCTCCCTTCAGCAGATAGAGAAGAATCTGAAGATGCGCCAGCGTACCTTGCCCATCATCAAGAGCAAGGAAACTGCTTTGCGTCTTGAGGTAAAGAAATGCAAGGAGGAGGCTGATGAACTGGAGCGCCAGTTGCAAAGTCAGATAGCCGGTTATGAGCGAATGTATGCTTTGTGGGGCGAGTTTGATACTTCTTTGGTTAGTCTGAAGGATGTTCACCTGAGTGTTAAGAAAGTGGCCGGTGTACGTGTTCCTGTCCTTGATAACATTGAGTTGGATGTACGTCCTTTTGGACTGTTTAGTGCTCCCAAATGGTACTTTGATGGTATCAACCTCCTACAGGGCCTAGCCAAGACAGCAGTAGAGCGTGAGTTTGTATTTGCAAAACTTCATCTGTTGGAGCATGCCCGCAAGAAGACAACTCAGAAGGTGAACCTCTTCGAGAAGGTTCAGATACCCGGCTTCCAGGAGGCTGTGCGCAAGATCAAGCGTTTCATGGAGGACGAGGAGAACCTTTCCAAGTCTTCACAGAAGATTCTGAAGTCACTGCAGGAAAAGCGTCGTGTTGAAGAAGAAAAGGAGGTAGCCGTATGATTGAGAAAATGAAAAAGCTCACCTTCTTGGTGACAGAAAAGGAATATGATTCCTTCATAGCTTCACTGCGGGAACTGGGTGTAGTTCACATCCAGCAGTTGCAGAAGGGCGCTACCAGTCAGGATTTGCAGGACGGTATGGCGCTGGAACAGCGTTACAAGGTAGCTCTGCAGGCTTTGGAGATTTACGGCAAGACCTACGACGGTATGATAGAACCGCAGGCAATGGATGAAAGCACCTCTCCCGAGGCTTTGCTGCAACATATCGAGGATTTGCAGGCAGAGGAGTTGAACCTGCTTCACAACATAGATGCCTTGCAGAAGGATATCAACATGCTGGAGCCCTGGGGCGACTTCGACCCTGCCGGCATCAAGAACCTCTCCGATGCCAGTGCACAGCAGATTCATTTCTTCCGTTGCAGTACCAAGTTCTTCAAGAAAGAATGGGTGGATACCTATTTCGCTACACCCATCAACGAGCTGAACAAGAGCATCTACTTCATCACCTTCAGCGAGGAGATGCCTGAAATTCAGGCTGAGCAGATTTTCCTTCCTTCCGGAACCTTGAGCGGTTATATCGCTGAACGTAAGGCAGAAGAGAAGAAGCTCGAAGACTTGCGTGCCGAGTTGCTGTACATCAATGCCAACCTGTGCGAGGAGTTGAATACAGGTCTTGTCAAAGTCCAGAATGACATCTCCCTCAGCAAGGTTCATCTCAGTGACGAGCGTGTGGCTGGTGATGTGCTTCGCCTGATGATCGGCTGGGTACGTGCTGACAAGACAGAGGCATTGGTTGAGTATCTCGAGAAGGACAGAATCTATTACGAGATGGAAGATCCTGCCTACGAGGACGATGTGCCTGTTCAGATTACCAACGACGGATACACACGTCTCTTCGAGCCAATCCTGCGTATGTATTCTCTGCCCAATTATCACGATATAGATCCCTCTGTATTCTTTGCACCCTTCTTCATGCTGTTCTTCGGCCTGTGTCTGGGCGACGGCGGCTATGGCCTGCTGGTCTTCCTGGGCGGTCTTTATCTGGCACTGAAGGGTACTGAGCAGACAAAGAGCATCGGACGCCTGGGTATCTGGTTGGGTCTCATGACTATTATCTGCGGCTTGCTCACAGGTACAGTGTTCGGTATCGATCTGACCAAGCAGGACTGGGCAGTACTGGCTCCCGTTAAACCGTATTTCCTGAATGACAATGGTGTAGGTCCTATCTTCGGTTACTCACCTATGATGGTTATCTCCGTTATCATCGGTTTGATACAGGTACTCCTGGGTATGGTGCTTAAGGGTGCCAAGGCATGGAAGAACTACGGCTTCGGCTATGCTATAGGCAGCTTCAGTTGGGTTACCGCCCTGCTTTCTGCCATTGCATTGTATGGCATACCTGCCTGTGGCGTGGCATTGCCTGAGGCTGTGCAGTACATCCTCATGGGTCTTATCTGCATCAGCACCGTCGGCATCTTCCTGTACAACAATCCCTCAGCCTATAAGAATCCCATTACCGGTCCGTTGCTGAACATCGGTGGCGGTGTATGGGCCACTTACGGTATGGCCACCGGTCTGTTGGGCGACCTGCTCAGCTACATCCGTCTGTTCGCTCTCGGATTGACAGGTGGTGTGCTGGGTGGTGTGTTCAACTCCCTGGCTTATGATATGACTAGCAGCATGCCTTGGTTTGTCCGTTGGCTGCCTATGGTCATCATCCTGTTGTTCGGACACGGTATCACCTTCGCCCTCAGCATGATCAGTGCCTTCGTACACCCCATGCGTCTTACCTTCGTAGAGTTCTTCAAGAACGCAGACTTCGAGGGTGGCGGCAAGGAATACACTCCCTTCAAGCAGATTTAAGGCCCCCTCCAGCTCCCCCCTTTGAGGGAGAGAAAAGAGAATTGTTACAGTGCCCGTTGATTCTGTCAACGGGAAAAAGAAGAAATAAGAGAAACAAACCAAATATTAATCCCTCATAAGACATTGTTCTTGTTCATACAAGGCTTGCCAAGTCGAAATAGAAGTACTAATATTAGAACAAGGTTGCAAAGCCTGATCCCGAATAGCCTGCACTATGAATTATGAATTATGAATTATGAATTAAAAACAAAACAAAAGTTATGGAGATTTTATTAGCTTATGTGGGTGTGGCTCTTTGTGTAGCCCTCTCTGGTATCGGTAGTGCCTATGGCGTAACTATCTGTGGTAATGCTGCTATCGGCGCTTTCAAGAAGAATCCTACAGCCAGTGGTTCTTACATGGGTCTTTCAGCCCTGCCTTCTTCTCAGGGTCTGTACGGATTCGTAGGTTTCTTCATGTTGAACAGCAAGGTAACCACTGACATCGCTATGGGTCCTGCTTGCGCTATCTTCGGTGTAGGTCTGGCTCTGGGTCTGGTTGCCCTGTTCTCAGCTATCCGTCAGGCTAAGGTATGTGCTAACGGTATCAGTGCTATCGGTGCCGGTCACAACGCTTTCGGTACCACCATGGTATTGGCTGTGTTCCCCGAGCTCTACGCTATCCTCGGTCTGTTGGTATTGATCCTGACAGCCAACGCCCTCTAATCAATCTTAGGAAGAAACAAAAAAGCAAGGAGCCAACCGCTCCTTGCTTTTTTGTTTCTTCCTAGGTTTCACTAGTTCTACTAGTCTAACTAGTCTGGCTAGAATCTCCCTCTCCTTTGGGGAGGGTTGGGGTGGGGCTCTCTTGCTCCTTGCCCCTCGCTCCTTGCTCTTCTCATACCTCTTCCTCCAAACTTGCCGAATCTTAGGTTGGCAGAGAACATCACGTAGCTGTGTACCATCTCACTTTGCGTATCTGTTCGGCTGGTGGCAGAGACGGAGCGGTTGATATCATCACGCTGGCCTAATATATCCACTGCTCTCAATGTCAGAGTCAGGATTTTGTGGGGTAACGTGCGCTGGCTGATGCTGGCGTTCCATATCAGTCTGCTAGTGTTCATGTTATCGTCAGAGTAACCGCGCCTACAGTTCTCAATAATGTCAGAGGCTATGGTCATGTCCCAGGGCGTCTTGATAACAAAAGAACCGCCAAATGAGTATCCGTGATGATCCAGTTTAGATGCTGTGGCATTGGTACTGCGGCTCAGGTTGTAGTTGAAGGTGCCTGATGCGTTAGTTTCCACACTCCATTTACTATCCCAATTACGGCGGTATGTCAGTCGCAGGCTTTGTCTGAAGTTGCCGCTGCGTGTGGTGTTCTCAACGGTGGTGGCATCCTTGCTTCTATATAGGTAGCCTACAGCGTTGGTGTAGCGTGCTGATGTACCAGTATTGATGTGCCAGTATTTCTTCGGGCCGAGTGCTGTGTTGAAGTTGAAAGTGGCCGAGCCGTCCCAGTTCCCGTTTACGTTAACCGGCATGGTAACACGTCCACCAGTTGTCTCATTATACTCGGTACGGTTGGTCGTGCTGTTCTTCGTGGTTCTGAACTGCAGGTTCAGTGCAGATGTCCGTTGGTATTCAATTACCGTTCTGCGGTAGTCTAGATTAAAGTTCTGTGTGAACGATGGTTTCAGAGTAGCATTACCGATGCGTATGTTCAATGGGTTAGCATCCGACAGCGTGTCGGGTATCATGTCCGTCATATTAGGCTGACCAGTACTGGCATTGTACCTGACGTCCAACTGTTCCTGCCTGCTGAACTTATAGCGGAAACGCAGGGTAGGGGACAGGTTGGCCACCGTACGTGTCAGTATGGTGTCTATGCGTCCTTTCTGATAGTCGATTCTGCTCACTTGAGGACGTATGTTACCTCCTATGGTTAGTTCGTATTTTGTCCTGTTCAGACGCAGTTGCAGGTTGATGTTATGGTTCTGGTAGTGATTCTTGGTGTAGTTACACTGCTGCTTGTCCCTAACCGTATATGGCGAGAAGTAGAAATCATTGTAGTTATATTCATTCACTCCCAGGATATCGTTGTAAGGGTCAAAGATAGACCTTACCTCTCTGCTATTGTCGCGGTAGTTGTAGCTGTATTCATAATGCAGTTGCAGGTATGTCTGGAAAGCGATGGGCTCACTGTAGCTAAGACCAGCGTTTACATTGAAGTTCTTCTGCGGGTTCTGGTTGTATTGTACCTTATGATATATACTGTCGCCTCCGTCATGTGCCAGAATCTGGTAATAGTCGGTAAGGCTGTAGTTGGTGCTTTCCCCATTGCTGTTCCCGTAGCCTCCGCGCAGGTTTACAGTGATGTTACGCCCAGGCTTCCCTAACCGTTTGTTCACCTGCACCGATGCAGAACCGTTAATGTTATCTGACGAGCTGATGCTGGAGCCTCTGCGGTGGTTCACGCCAATAATCTTGCTGAATTGTGCATAGTCAGCCAGCGGGTCTTTTGTATAGTCGTAGGGATTGTCGCTGAAGGCGGCCGACTCGCTATCGTTCGTGTTGTGGTTCTTACCGTAGCTGAACTCGGGGCGGAACAGAATGTTCCATGTCGAGTCGGGTTTCCATTCCACGCGGTATTGGAAACTAAAGTCCTTGTTGTCTCCGCTACTCCAGTTATGATTGTTGGTATAGGCAGAATTCCTTATTTCAAAGTTCTGGCTGTTGCTGCGGCTCTCTCTGCTTTGCTGACTGAAGTTGCCGTACACGCTACCGTTCAGTTCCACCACTTTGTTTTGCCAGTTCATTGTAGCGCCTACTCTCTGGTTGTCCGTCATGCCATCGCCGTTTGTGTTGTTGCCGTTTCCCATGACGCTGAATTTCTGGTCCCCTATAAACCGGTTGAAGTTCATTCGTCCGTTGTAACGGTCTTTTGTGCCGTATGCTCCTTCCAAATGTCCGAAGAAGCCCCGCTTTCTGTTCTTCTTGATGGCAAGGTCCAGCACCGTCCGCTCCTCTCCGTCGTCTATCCCGGTGATACGGGCACGGTCGCTCTTCTTGTCATAGGCTTTTACCTTATCCACAATCTCTGCTGGCAGGTTCTGCAATACCATGTTGCGGTTGTTGCCGAAGAATTCCTTGCCGTCCACCAGAATCTGGCTGATATTCTTTCCGTTGAAGGTGTAGCCGCCATTCTCATCCTCTACTACGCCTGGCAGTTTCTTAATCAGTTCCTCTACCATAGCCCCGTCTTCCAGTTTAAAGGCATCGGCATTATACATTACGGTATCATCAACTACTGTCAGTTCAGGCAATCTGGCTTCCACCACAGCCTCTTTCATCAACGTGATATTTTCGCGCATCATAATGTCGCTGACCTTGAAGTTGCCGCTACGGTTTGGTAGGGTAACGCCAAAGACATGTTCTTTATATCCCACGAATGAGACTTTGATGGTATATTTTCCTGGTTTGACGTTAGGTAGAATAAACTGGCCTTTCTCTGTTGTCAGTGCTCCTTTTACTAGCGAGTCCTTCTCGTTAAAAAGCTTAACGGTAGCACTATGCATAGGTTCCAGTGTCTGGTTTTCATAGACTGTGCCGCGTATGTTCAATGTGGACAAAGCCTGTTGTGCTGCTGCTCTGTACGGTGGTAAGAGCATCAGTAGCATAACAAGAAAAATGGCTAATAACCTTTGCATACAACTATAAGACCATGAATAAACCAAAAGGTTTAATCCCTACTCCCTAATCTCTACTCCCTATTCCCTAATCTCTAAACTCTAAACTCTAATCTCTAAACTATCATCTACCCTTTCCACCAGCTATCTTTAGTGCGACACAGAGCCTGTGCCACGCAGTTCATGGTCTTGCAGAAGGGTACACTGATGGATTCATCTTTTTTACGGTATTGAAAATGCCATGGGCTAACAAGAAGCATCTTGCCCGAGGCACAATACGCTATGCGTTCTGCTGATGGGTGATATATCTCGGGGAATCCATTATCTACAATCAGCACCACGGGAAAGCCGCGGTGCAGGGCTTCGTCCATAATCTCTTGTTCACCTTTGGCTATGCGTGCGCTTATTAATACCGCTCCGCGTTCAGCTTCTTCTATGCATCGCCTTTTCTGTTCACAGAAACGAGCCGCATCTTTCCGATGACAAACCACCGGCAGGCAACGCCGCGATAGAAGGGACTGGTTTCCGTAGCTGTCACAGATGATTTTCCTGTTTGCCGAAAGCAGACGGCATTCTATCTGTAACAAAGTATCTTGGGTAACCAGACGGGGAGGGCATTCGCGTTGCAGAAAGCCGCGAAGAGCCGTAAGGGTTATGGCAGTATCAATACCACCACGTTGTGGCATAAGTAAGGGACGATTGCTGGTGCGTAACAGACGGCTGCGCGGGTTGGCAGCAATATATGCGCGCTGGGTAGCTAGTTGTGCTGCATCCACCGGCATCACGTCGCAGTAACCAAAGGCGAAAAGGGAAGGGCGCCCTGTGGTAGCATCGGAAGGCACCTTATATGCTACGGGAAAACCGCAGCCAACACTAACATCCATCTGGCTATCTGTCATTATGTCGCTTGGTATAGTGTGTGCAGCGGTTTCCCCGCTATTAATACCCGCTATTTCCCAGAAGCGCCTATTGCAACCCTTCTTAAACCCCGCTATCACCTGCCCTAAAGATTGCACCTTACCCCTTTGGCTTAATATTTCATCCTGCACATCTAGGATAAAATGCAGGTGCTCTGGCATGATGGTGTATGTGTCTACCACTATCATAGGGTAGAGGGCATGGATGGTATGCAGTAATTCATGTTCTACCATCTGTCCTATAGGGGTAAGGGCGGTGTGGGGCGCATTGGGTGTACCGTCAGGGGCTGACAAATCGCCCGCCACCTTGCCAAGGACCTGTCCTAATCCATCTGCCACACGTATGGTGATGTGGTACACACCAGCTCGTGTATAGTCATGAGCCGCGGCGCGCCACGTCATCCTGTGGTGATTATTTGTACTCAATTAAGCTGCCTTTTTCTTTATTGTCAAGACAATAAACACGACAAGCAACAGCGCTAAGATTGCTAAGGCGCCGTAGGCGATGGCTTCTGTTATGTGAACAGTTTGGGGATCAAAGGTCATGACCACAGTGTGCTTGCCTGCAGGAATGCGGATGGCACGCAACACATAGTTGGCACGGGCTATTTGGGTATCCTGACCATCTACGGTGCAGGTCCAGCCAGGATAGTATATTTCGCTGAATACCACTACACCGCCTTTCTGTGAGTTTATTTCGTATGTCAACTGATTAGCCTCGTATCCTGTCAGTGTTACCTGTGCTGTAGTATCAGGCTGCAAGGCTTCTGTGCCCAGTACCTGCTGGAATGTCTTATCTACTACAGCCACATGCTTGGTGTCCAAGCCGTGCAGTGCAGCTATCTCTGCATCTGCATCATCTACATACTGCACCTCGTTCACAAACCAGGCATTACCATTGGCCCAGGGATTCATGATGGGGAACTTGCCGCCGTCCTTTACGCCTAAGATGACGTACTTGGTGTTCAGCATGTTAAGCACGGGATACAGACTGTCGCCGTTGCAAGCCTCTAACAGACCTTGGTTCTCCACGGCAGCCTGCTGCATGGCACGCATCTCAGTGGATATATGCTCTTCTATCAGTTCCTGATAACGACGTAGCTTGGCAGCATGATAGCCACCGATGCTCTTGTGGTAATAAGAGGTGGTGTTGTCGTTGAAGGTGCTGACCGTAAGATTGAGCACACGATAATACTTGTCAGCATCACGCATGATAAGTTCGTCAGCCTGACTGGGTGGGAATGCCTGTGCCTTGGTACGGGGTGTCACAAACATGTCGTCGTTGAGGTAGCGCTTGTTGATGCCCCACATATCTGTCAGACAGAGCAGCAGGATACATGCCACCATAGGCACGGTCTTGATCTTACCCCAACGGTAAACCAACAGAATAAGGGTACCCACGCAGATGATAACGAAGCTACGCATGGCATCTGTTGTGAACATAGCTCTACGCATCTCCGACAGGTTATCCATCAGCTGAATCACAACGTTTTGTGGAACGCCGTTCTGTGTCAAACCCTGCAGTCCCATAACCTCCTGGCTAGAGATATAATTACCGAAGAACATATCCGGCATCAGCCAGAACAGGAAGCACATACCACCGGTTAGAGCGAAAGAAATGATGAGTGGGGACCCTCCCCATCCCCTCCCTTGTAGGGAGGGAGTTGTTTCATTCTTTCCCTTCCCTACAAGGGAGGGGGTAGGGGTGGGTCCGACAATTTCCTTCAGCGCCAGCATGGCCAGTAGAGGAATGGTGAATTCTGCTATCACCAAGATGCTGGCTACGGTGCGGAACTTATCATACATAGGTATGTAGTCCAGGAAGAAGTCCGTGAAGGGCATAAAGTTCTTACCCCACGAAAGCAAGATGCTCAGAATAGTGGCAGCCAGGAGGCACCACTTCATGGGACCTTTTACAATGAACAGGCCCAGCACAAAGAGGAAGAGCACAAAGGCACCTACATATACGGGACCACTTGTACCGGGTTGCTCGCCCCAGTACTGTCCCAACTGGCGGTAGATGCTCGTAAACTGATTGTCGGCATGCTTCATTGCCTCTTCGTTGGCCGACAAGGGTACACTGGCACCACCCTTGGTGTTGGGCACAAGTAGGGTCCATGTCTCTCCGATGCCGTAGCTCCACGCTGTGATATAGCTGCGCTCCAGTCCGCTATTGGTTTGGTCGGCAGCATTCTTTGTCTTCTGTGTCAGCTCGCTCTTGCCACGCATACTCTCCTTGCTGTATTCCCATGTGTGGTAGAGGTTGCTCATGTTGATGCATACACCCAGGATACCACCTACGGCGAAGCATGCTGTAGCACGCAGCCACTGCTTGAAGGTCTTCTGGCGGATGGCATCGATAAGATAAGCCAGACTCATGAAGCCTATAACAAAGAGGAAGTAATAGGTCATCTGCACGTGGTTGCTGAGAATCTGCAAGGCAGTGAAGATACCCGTTACCGCCATACCTAACATATATTTGCCCCTGTAGCACAACACCATACCGGCTATGGTTGGTGGAATGAAGCACAGGGTAAGGAGTTTCCAGATATGACCCGCCTGAATGATGATGAAGTAGTAGCTACTGAAAGCCCACAGGACAGCACCCAAGGCTGCCATCCACACGCGGAAGTTGAAGGCACGCATCAGGATGTAGAAGCCCAACAGCATCATGAAGACATAAGAAGCAACCGTAGGAAGCCCCAGGCGGTAGATGCTCTCCAAGGTACTCAGCTTGTCTGTGCTGGAGTAGCTGGGACTCATCTGATACGTAGGCATACCACTGAACAAAGTATTGGTCCAGCGTGTACGTTCCCCGTTATGGGTTGCACGGTACTGTTCCATTTCTATACCACTGCCAATGGCAGCATCATGGTCCTGACCAGCCAGCACCTTGCCGTCACGGATGGGACCCAGAAAATAAATCAAGCTAATGGCCACAAAGAACAGAATGGCCAAAACATCTGGTAATAGTTTTTTATAATTCATAATTAATCTATGTTTTCTAGGTCTGCCTAGGCGTTCCTAGGTTTTCCTATGATAGATGTTAAAGAAAAAGGCCGCATTCCCTATTGGGTTTGCAGCCTTGTTTAGCCTTTCTTCAGCGGAGCTGCGTTTATTACTTACGCAGACCCAGAGCCTTGACGATAGCACGGTAGCGGTTGATGTCGCGTGACTTCAAGTAGTTAAGAAGTGCACGACGCTTACCTACCAAACCTGTAAGAGCACGCTCTGTGCTGTGGTCCTTACGGTTCTTCTTCATGTGCTCAGTCAGATGGCTGATACGGAATGAAAACAAAGCAATCTGGCTCTCAGCGCTACCAGTATCGGTAGTACCCTTACCAAACTTGCCGAAGATCTCTTCTTTCTTTGCTGAATCCAAA
>Ga0265298_10010264_pt1 | contig 11089 bp, 9 predicted proteins | sample AusTroGonzalo_MG_3_FD_193486 | JGI IMG/M metagenome (GOLD analysis project Ga0265298, IMG submission 193486) | Bovine rumen microbial communities from tropical cattle in Woodstock, Queensland, Australia - Gonzalo_01 | ecosystem: Host-associated > Mammals > Digestive system > Stomach > Rumen ...
AGAACTAACCCTGCGGAGGCGTTGAAGAAGGAATAACCAGCCCCGTAGGGGCGACAGGACAATAAGCAGGCGGTGAAGCGCAGCAGAACCCCTGCATCAGAAAACAATAACAAACAATCAGCAATATGGAAAACAACACAATGGATCGAAAGATCGAAAAGAAAAAAGGCATAGCCCGCGCGTTCACCAAGAAGGCCTTGCCGTTCTGGGGCGGGGCGTTGCTTCTGGCCTTCATCCTCTGGCTCATCTTCAGGGACGACGCCCAGAAACTCCGCATCGACGCGGACAACATCACCGTGAGCACCGTCACGCAAGGCGAGTTCAACGACTATATCCGCATCAGCGGACAGGTCGCGCCCATGACCACCATCCAAATCAGTCCCTTGGAAGGCGGTGTAGTGCAGCAGATTGTGGCCGAGGAAGGTAGCCGTGTCAATGCTGGCGATGTCATCCTCATCCTCAGCAACGAAAACCTCGACATGCAAATCCTCAACTCCGAGGCCGACCTTGCCGAGAAGGAGAACATCTTGCGCAACACCATGATTCAGATGGAACAGCAGAAGTTGAGCGTCGAACAAGAGAAACTGCAACTGCAAATGGACGTGCAGCGCAACCGCCGCACCTACGAGGCACAGAAGGCCCTGTTTGACGATGGCCTCATCGCCCGCGAGGACTTCCTGAAGGCGCAGGAGGATTACGAACTCTCCAACAGCCGTCTGAAGTTGGTGGAGAACCGCGCCAAACAGGACAGCCTCTACCGCTCGGTGGAAATCACGCAGATGCGCGAGAGCCTCGACAACATGCGCACCAACATGATGATGATCCGCCGACGCAAGGACAACCTCACCATCAAGGCGCCCATCGATGGCGAGCTGGGGCTTTTGGATGTCGTCCTCGGTCAGTCGGTGGCGACAGGCTCGAAGATTGGGCAAATCAACAACTTAGATAGTTACAAGATTGAGGCCCAAATCGACGAGCACTACATCGACCGCATCACGGCTGGCTTGGAAGCCACCTTCGAGCGGCAAAGCGAGCGTTACCTGGCGCAGATCCGCAAGGTTTATCCCGAGGTGCGCGACGGCAAGTTCAAGGCCGACTTCAAGTTTGTCGGACAACAGCCCGACAACATCCGCAGCGGCCAGACCTATTACCTCAACCTCCAACTCGGTCAGCCCGTCGAGGCCGTGCTCATCCCGCGTGGCGCCTTCTATCAGAAGACCGGTGGCAAGTGGATTTATGTGCTCTCCCCTGACGGCGCCAAGGCCACGCGCCGCGACATCCGCATCGGGCGGCAGAACCCGCAGTATTACGAGGTCGTCGAAGGCTTGGAGGCGGGGGAGAGGGTGATTACTTCGTCGTATGACAACTTCGGAGACAGCGATGTATTGGTTTTTTAATCACAAAACACTCAAAACAATGCAAAACTTGATAAATATCGGTGGCGGCACGGCAACCGCCTTGCCGCTGGGAAGCAGCCGGTTGGCGTGCTTCCCACAACCCCAAAAAAGGTTTTGACGGTTTTGCTGGTTTTGTGACCAACAGAAAAACAACAAATCAACAAAATAAAAGTTAAACCATCAAACAATTAAAGCAATGATTAAAACAGAAAATCTGACCAAAGTCTTCCGCACGGAAGAAATTGAAACCAGAGCATTGAACGGCGTTTCGTTCGAAATCAACGACGGCGAGTTTGTCGCCATCATGGGCCCCTCGGGCTGCGGCAAGTCCACCTTGCTCAACATTCTCGGCCTTTTGGACAACCCTTCCGAGGGCAAGTACGAACTCCTCGGCCATCAGGTCGGCGACCTCAAGGAGAAAGACCGCACCCAGTTCCGCAAGGGCAACATCGGCTTCGTCTTCCAGAGCTTCAACCTCATCGACGAGCTGAACGTCTATGAGAACATCGAGCTGCCGTTGCGTTACATGAACATTCCCGCCGCCGAGCGCAAGCAGCGTGTGGAGGCCATCATGGCGCGCATGGACATCAGGCACCGCAAAGACCACTTCCCGCAGCAGCTGTCGGGCGGCCAGCAGCAGAGGGTGGCCATCGCCCGTGCCGTCGTCGCCAACCCCAAACTCCTCCTCGCCGACGAGCCTACAGGTAACTTGGACTCCAAGAACGGCAAGGAGGTGATGGAGCTGCTTACCGACCTCCACAAGGAAGGCACCACCATCGTCATGGTGACCCACTCCCAGCGCGACGCCAGCTACGCCGACCGCATCATCAACCTCTTCGATGGTAAGATCGTGGAGGAGGTTTTGTCGCAATTATGATGACCATCCTCGTAGGGACGCATCGAATGCGTCCGCTGTAATGCAAATGATTTGCATAACGCGATATGTCCGCAACAACGCAAACCGTTTTCGGCGGACGCACGCGGTGCGTCCCTACCCCCACCTAAAAAATCTAACAAACAACCAGTAAAATGAACAGACTAACCGACAACCTCATCAAAATCCTCTCCCTCGGAATAGGTCTCGCCATCGGCATCGTGCTGATTGGCAAGGTGTGCTTCGAATTGTCATACGACAGTTTCTATAAAGATGTGGACCGCATCTATATGATTACTGAAACCATCATCTTCCAAGAAGGTGGCGACCCCGATGACTTCTGGGGCACATCGGGCGGCATTGCGCCGGGTTTCAGGGCGGAGGTGCCTGGAGTGGAAGCTGCTACACGCTATTCCAACCTGCTCAACGGTAACCTTTATGACGAAAACGACAACCTCATCACGGGCCTATGCATAGGTGCTGACACCTGCTTTTTCGACTTTTTCGACCGCGATTTCCTTGCGGGCGACCCGATGCAGGCTTTGCAACGATACAATGGCGACATTGCCGTCAGCCGCAGTTTTGCGGAGAAATTGGGCGGCGTAAACGAGGCCATCGGCAAACAAATCTATAGTGAAGTTTGGGGACCGAAAACAAGACTGACCGTGGTGGGTGTTTTCGAGGATTTTCCAGAGAATGGCAGCGTACAATGCGACTTGGTGACGAGCATCACTGCCTTCGGCGAATGGAGCATCAACAATTGGCTCGGCAACGACCGTTATCACGGCTTTGTCAAACTGGCACCCAATGTGGATCCCAACAGCTTGAAGGACGCCATCCGCAAGATGCAGGAAGCTCACCAGTCTTTGGAGGAATTGGAACGCGACGGCTCCACGATTTGGTACACGCTGACACCTCTTGCCACCATGCACCGCCACGAGCCAACTATCAAAAACTATGTGCTGATATTGTCGGTGGTGGCGGCCTTGTTGCTTTTGGTCTCGGTGCTCAACTACCTCCTGATGTCCGTCTCGGATGTGGTGCGCCGATCGAAGGAAATGGGTGTCAGAAAATGCTACGGTGCCAGCGCAAGCAGCATCTACTGGATGCTCATCAAGGAGACCGCATTGAACCTGCTGGCTTCGTTGGCAGTGGCAGCCTTGGTGATATGGGCTTTCAGCGGGGTCATCGAGTCGCTGTTGGGCGTGCCAGTCGCCAGTCTTATGGTGCCGCAAACCCGTTGGGTGCTTGTCGGCATCATCGCTTTCATCTTCCTAGTCTCGGCGCTCATTCCCGCGATGATGTTCGTCAGGATTCCCGTTTCGACGGCCTTCAGCGGTTACAAGGAAAGCAAGCGCCGTTGGAAACTCTCGTTGCTGATGTTGCAGATTGGCATCAATGCCATCCTGCTACCTATGGTTCTCGTGGCCGACGGACAATATGAAAGGGCGTTGAATGCCGACATGGGCTACGAATATGAGCATTTGTTGTATTCCCCGTTGAGAGACGCGGATAAGGACAAATTGATACTGATTACGGAGAAACTGCGGCAATATCCCGAGGTGGAAGCCGCGGAACTGACCTATTGCATCCCTTTGTACAAGTCATCGGGGAATAACATTATGCTGCCCGACAACCCGACGAAGTATCTGATGGGCGTGTGCGACCAATACATGGCGACGGAGGGTTTCTTCGACCTGATGGGCTTCCGTTTGACAGAGGGCAAAGCACCTTCAAAGCCGAAGGATGTGGCCGTGAGCCAAAGTTTTGTGAAGGAGATGAACCTTTATGCCGACTGGAGCGACGGCGCAGTGGGCAAGGACATCCTGATTTCGGAGCACAGCGATGGCGACGATGATGTTTACACCATTTGTGGCGTTTATGAAGATTATGTCATCGGCTCGATGATGGGCAACGATGACCGTGCGAGCATCCGCTTCTGTTGGAACATGGATTGGAACTCTGGCTCCGAAGACTGGTCGAGGATGATGAACACCTTGGTGGTAAAAGTGCGTGAGGTGAATCCCGAAGCCATCGCCAAGGTGAAGGCGGTCATCGAGGAATGTCTGCCCGAGCGGAACAATGTCGAAGTGACGCCTTACACCGAATTGGTCAAAAAGGAGTACACCCACCTATATCAGATGCGGCGCACATTCATTATAGGTGCCTTGTTTGCTTTGGCGATTGCCTTGTTTGGTCTGATAGGCTTTGTGCGCGACGAGGCCAACCGCCGCAGCAAAGAGGTGGCCATCCGCAAGGTGAATGGTGCGGTGACGGGCGAAATCATCCGCATGTTCGTGGTGGATGTGCTGAAACTGGCGGTGATTGCCGTCTTGATCGGTGTGGCCATCGCCTATTTCATGTCCGACAAATGGCTGGAACTGTTCGCCTTGCGCATCGGTCTCTCGCCGCTCTATTTCATTATCGGAGCAGGAGTGGTGCTTCTCGTGGTGACAGTCGTAGTCGTTTTGAGCAGCAACCATGTGGCGCGGATGAATCCAGTGAGGGCCTTGAAGAAGGAGTAATCTTGGAAAAGTGTCATAAACCGGCCTGAAAATTCTTGGAAAAGTGTCAAAAATCGCCAAAATTTCCTTGGAAAAGTGTCAAAAAGATGTGCTTTTTGTCTTGGATAATGTAAAATTTGTTATCTTTGCAAGTTGAAATACAAGTTATTATGATAGATAGGAAAGCATATCATTTTCTAAGAGAGTTTTTTACCAACGAAAAACGGGCATTGTTGGTCACTGGAGCAAGACAAGTGGGCAAGACTTTTGCCGTTCGTAAAATCGGAAAAGAGATCTTTGAACAAGTGGTTGAAATCAATTTCATCGAGCAACCCGATGCGGTGGAACTGTTCAGTCATCCTAAAAGCGCAGAAGAAATACTGATGCGTATCTCGGCTTTTACCAGTAAGAAGTTGGTTCCTGGCAAAACGCTCATTTTCTTCGACGAAGTCCAAGAATGTGACGAGATGGTGACAGCTATCAAGTTCCTTGTCGATGAAGGAAGTTATCGTTATGTCATGAGCGGCTCTCTTTTGGGGGTTGAACTGAAAGACCTGCGTAGCGTCCCTGTCGGCTATATGGGCGAATTGGAGATGTACCCGCTTGATTTGGAAGAGTTTGCCAAAGCTGTAGGCATTGCCGATGAAGTGTTGGGACATCTCAAAGACTGTTATGAAAGACAAAAGCCCGTCGATGAGTTTATCCATAAGCGGATGGTGGAATTGGTGCGCCTTTATATGATTGTCGGCGGAATGCCCGCTGCGGTGCAGAAATATTTGGACACCAACAATTTGCGCAATGTTCTTAACGAACAGCGTGACATCATCCGCACCTACAAGCGTGATATTACAAAGTATGAAAAAGAGCACAAACTTCAGATTGAAGAAATCTATAACTTGATTCCGTCTGAATTGAACGCAAAAAACAAACGCTTCATCCTGAAGGAATTGGGTGAGAAAGCCCGTTTTTCCCGCTATGAGAATGGCTTCCTTTGGTTGAAGGATGCGGGTGTCGCCCTCCCGACATACAACGTTGAGGCACCGACAATGCCTTTGCTGCTCAACAAGCAGCGCAACCTCTTCAAGCTGTTTTTGAATGATGTGGGACTGCTGGCCGCCATGTACGGAGGCGACATCCAAGTCCGTCTGTTGAACAATCTGAATGTCAACTATGGTGCGGCCTTTGAGAATCTGGTTGCCCAAGAGCTTTACGCCCACGGCTTTGCCATCGAACACGACCTTTTCTACTTCAATAGCAAGAAACAAGGCGAACTGGATTTCGTTGTGGAGTATCAAGGTGAAGTGTTGCCTATCGAGGTGAAATCAGGAAAGGACTACGAACGGCATCGTGCACTGAGCAACATCATGGACAACGAAGAATATGCCCTTCCCAAGGCGTTTGTCTTTTGCCAGGAGAATACCCAAATCAAAGGGCGTTTGGCGTATCTGCCCATCTATATGATTATGTTTCTCCAGCATGAGAAAAACGATGACCTTACCTATCAATTTGACTTGACGGGATTGAAATAAAAACACAGAAATATTGCAGCAAATGCCCAAACTAAAATCCAAAATACTAGTCGTCGACGACAACGCCGGCATCCGTTCCGCATTGAAGATTCTGCTGCCCATGCGTTTCTCCGAGGTGGAGCTCATCGCCTCGCCCAATATCCTCATGGAAACGATGCACAAGTTCAAGCCCGACGCGGTGCTATTGGACATGAACTTCGACACCGACATCAACACGGGTAACGAGGGTCTCTTCTGGCTCTCGGAGTTGAAAAAACATTATTCGGATGTGGAAGTGGTGCTGTTCACAGCCTACGCGGATATTGCCTTGGCAGTGGAAGGCATGAAACGCGGAGCCTTCGATTTCATCGTGAAGCCTTGGGACAACGCCAAACTGCTCGCCACCCTCGAAAACGCTATAGCGACACATCGTGTAGGGACACATCGTGTAGGGACACATCGCATGTGTCCGCCAACAGACCCAACCACGACACCCATGCACTGGGGCGAGAGCGAGGCCATGCAGCGACTTCGCCAAGAAGTGGAAAAAGTGGCCCCAACCGATGCCACCATCCTAATTACAGGCGAGAACGGCACTGGCAAGGACGTGCTGGCCAACGAGATACACCGCCTCTCGCGTCGGGCGGGCAAGCCCATGGTGAGCGTCGATGTCGGAGCCATCACCGACACCTTGTTTGAAAGCGAGATGTTCGGCCATGTCAAGGGAGCCTTCACCGATGCCAACGCCGACCATATCGGCAAGTTTGAGCAGGCCAATGACACAACGCTTTTCTTAGACGAAATCGGCAACCTGCCGCTGAATCAGCAGGCCAAGCTGTTGCGTGTGCTTCAAAATCGTTGCATCACCAAGGTGGGCGACAGCAAGTCGGTGCCCATCGACATCCGCCTCATCTGCGCCACCAACCGCGACCTGAAGGCGATGGTCAAAAAGGGCAGCTTCCGCGAAGACCTGTATTATCGCATCAACATGATGCCTTTGCACTTGCCACCCTTGCGAGAACGTCCCGACGAAATCATCAGTTTGGCGGAACTGTTCGTGAAGGAGTTCGCCGCTGAATATCCCCGCAAGGCGCAAAGCCTCTCCGACGAGGCCAAACAACTCCTTCTCCACTGCCGCTGGAATGGCAACATCCGCGAGTTGCGGGGCTGCATTGAGAAGGCCGTCATCTATTCCGAAACGGAACAGATTCGCGTCGAGGACCTGAAGATTGGCGAAACAGAACTGATGGAGGAGAACCCAGCCACGATGGCGGATTATGAGGAAAAAATGATTCGCGAGGCTTTGAAGAAACACAACGGCAACCTCACCCTCGTGGCCAAAGCCTTGAACATGAGCCGACCGACTTTGTATAACCGCCTGAAAAAGTACGGAATATGAGCACTTGGCTTTGGATAGTGGTGTTGCTGGTGGCAGTTGTGGTGGCCATTGTGGTGACGCGGTTTCTTGTTCGTCGCAACGATACCAAAAAGGTGTCGTACATGATGGATGCCATGGAGGATGGTGAGCTGAATTTCCGCTTCCTCGACAATTCATCGATGAACCGTGCCTTGAACCGCATCCGTGGCATCTTCGAACAACGCAATGCCGTCAATGAGGAAGCCACACAAAGCAAGCTCTTCCGCGTGATGACCCACGAAATTATGAACACCATTGCGCCTATTGCCTCATTGAGTGACGCATTGTCGAAAGACGAAAACCTTGATGTAAAAGCTGGCTTAGAGACCATTTCTACTTCATCAAAAGACTTGATTCGTTTCGTGGAGTCGTACCGCAGCCTTACCCAGACAACACCACCTGTCCGTAAGGCCGTGATGGTGGATGAGTTGATGGAGCGAGTGATGCGCCTCAACAAGGCCAAGGCCGCCGAGCAGGGTGTCACCTTGACCTACACTGCCAAAGCTGTTGACCTACTTGTCTTCGTCGATGAGGGCCAGATGATGTTGGTATTCAACAATCTGATTAAAAACGCAATACAAGCAGGCGCCAACTCCATCCGCATCACCGCCGACCTCAATGCTGAGGATCAAACCATCATTCGTGTGACCAACAACGGCAAGCCTATCCCGTTGCGCCAAATCGACGAAATCTTTGTCCCGTTCTATACCACCAGGCCCAACGGCACCGGCATCGGCCTAAGCCTCTCGCGCCAAATCATGATCAAGCACCACGGTAATCTCATTCTCGAGCAAAGCGATGACAAAATGACGGATTTTGCTTTGGTTTTCAAATAGAATACGTATTTTTGCAGGTGTATCAAACGCAAAGGCAAAAGGCAATTTAATTAAAGTGAATATGAACAAAGCAATGAAAATGTGGATGTTAGCTGCCGTCCTGATGGGTAGCGCAAGTTTGGTCAGCTGTGGAAACAATAACACCAAGCAGACCGAGAACAAAGCACAAACCGAAACGCCTGCTCAACCTGAAGTTGAAGTGGGAGAAAAAGTGACTTGTTACAATGTTGTCGACGACTATCTGGTCAATGAAATCGGCAAAGATTATGCGCAAGGTGATGTGTGTATCCCTTATTCCTTCATGATTAGTTCTGATGAAGGCAATCCGGACGACATTTTGATTTGGGGCGATTTTTGGGTCTATAACTACGAGATTTCAGGCGACACGCTGAAGACGGTGTCGGGCGGCAACCATCCCGGACTGATGCATGTGAAGAAGACGGACGCTGGCTACGAGGTGACGAGCTTTGATGCCGTGGCCGATGGCGCCGACAATTTGCCCAGCGCCAAAGCGATTTTCGGTGACAAATTTGACGCTTATCAAGAATTCAGTGGTGCTGCCGAAAAGCGCGAGATGGAAAGACTTCGCTTCACCAGCGAATATGTGAAAAAGCACAACATGGCTGTCACGATGCTCCAGGATTATAGTTGGCCTGCTGTAGAGCTGCCGCAATGACCTATTTCACTGCACATTATGATTCCCCATTGGGCGGTATGACGATGGCTTCAGATGGCCATGCTCTCACCGCCCTTTGTTTTGACGGGACGCAGTCGGCAGTCTGTTTTGCGGGCGAGATGTCTTCAACGACAAAGTTACCCGTTTTCGACGAAACTCGCCGATGGCTTGACCTGTATTTCGTTGGCAAAGAGCCCGATTTCCTACCGCCATTGGCACCCAAAGGAACGCCTTTCCAGCAACGAGTTTGGGACATTCTTCTGACCATACCCTACGGAAAAACCATGTCATACGGCGATGTCGCCCGACGGATTTCTCCAAAGATGTCAGCGCAAGCCATCGGTGGGGCAGTAGGGCGCAATCCCATTGGCATCATCATTCCTTGCCATCGTGTCATCGGCACCAACGGCTCGCTGACGGGCTATGCGAGTGGCCTCGATAGAAAACGCTGGTTGCTGGAGATGGAAATGAAGTGAATTTTATTACCTTTGCCAAAAATTTCAACTATGCACGAAATTCCTAAAATGATTGAACTAACAGAGGAAGAAGCAAAAGAAAGGAGAAGCTGTTTTCGCAACAGCATGAAAGACGAAGATGGATTAATTGAAACCATCGAAAAATATCTAGAACGCGTTGAAATCGCAAAATATCTGGATCGCGTTGAGGACTCTGTTAGGCAAAGCCTGATGGTCAAATTGACCTTGAGCAAGCCCGCCAATAAACATGACGACTTGCGCAACATCTATGTGAGGCCCGTATTAATAAAGGAAAAGAGGCTCTTTGCCTTTACTTATCACTACGAGCGTCGCGACGAGGTGAAGAACTATGATGCTTCGCAAATGCTTGATATTCTGAAGGAAATGCTGCCTAACCGTTTCCTCAATGCCGTGCTTTTCACTGTGAGCGAGGATATTACATTGTTGGTTTCCAGTAAAGGCAAAGCCACAATTCAAACCAAAAAGGTGCAGGAATGTCGTGAGCAGAACCTCGACCACGACAAGCAGAAAGCGCGTCTCGTCAATCCAGCCAATCCGTGGTGGTATCAACTTGGATTGACCACCCGCGAGGGCAAGATTACTGCCGACATGCAGCACAAGTTCAAGCAGATTTACAAGTATGCTGAAATCGTTGAGAGCCTCATCAAGCCGATGAAGTTTGAGGGTACTGTTCACATTGCCGACATGGGGGCAGGGAAGGGGTATCTCACCTTTGCGCTATACGAACTGCTGACGCAACGACTTAACCTTGACGTGAACATCAAAGGTGTGGAAATCCGTCCTGACTTGGTGCTGAAAATCAACGAGATCATTAAGTCTTCCAACTTGAAAGGAATGGAGTTTGTGGAGAGCAGCATCCAAGATTTTCATCCCGAAAAGTTGGATGTGCTGATTGCGCTCCATGCCTGCAACACGGCCACCGATGACGCCATCGCCTCAGGCATTAATGCGGGAGCTGAACTGATTGTGTGTGCCCCATGTTGCCACAAACAAATCCGTCAGGAGATGGAACGCTCGGGCAAGGTCGATGCTATTACACGCTACGGCATTTTCCTTGAACGTCAGGCGGTGATGATTACTGACACTATTCGTGCCCTGATTTTGGAGTATTTCGGCTACAAGACCCAAGTGATGGAGTTCATCGAGATGGAGCACACGCCGAAGAATGTGCTGCTTGTTGGCCGAAAGACATTCAAAGAACCGAAAAAAGCTGACATCTTGCAGCAAATCAATGAGTTGAAGACCCAGTATGGTATCAAGAAACATTATCTTGAAACACAGCTTTTTTAATAATAATTGTTTTATTTTGTTCTTTCGTCTTGAGTGATTGGGAAAATCATTATTTTTGCAAACTGTAAGTAAAAGTTAACGGATTTTCTG
>Ga0265298_10010266_pt1 | contig 11088 bp, 6 predicted proteins | sample AusTroGonzalo_MG_3_FD_193486 | JGI IMG/M metagenome (GOLD analysis project Ga0265298, IMG submission 193486) | Bovine rumen microbial communities from tropical cattle in Woodstock, Queensland, Australia - Gonzalo_01 | ecosystem: Host-associated > Mammals > Digestive system > Stomach > Rumen ...
CCTCTGCCTGGCGTTCTTCTTCTACATGTCGGACCGGCAGCTGTTCGGACTGCTCGTGCCGCTCATCCAGCAGGAGACGGGGCTGAGCAAGATACAGATCGGCTTCATCGACACGGCCATGTACTGGGTAATCGCGATCATGATGCCGTTCTCCGGCTTCGCGGGCGACCGCTGGCCACGCACGCGCGTGATCACGTGCGCGATCTTCGGCTGGGGCGCGATGACGCTTCTCACGGGTTTCGCCGGCGGGCTGTTCGGATTCATCCTGCTGCGGTCGGTGATCTGCACCGGCGTGCAGACGTTCTACGGTCCCTCGGCCTACGCGCTGATGGCCGATGAGCACAAGGCCACGCGCACCACGGCGCTCTCCCTCCACCAGGGCGCGATGTATACGGGGATGCTCGTGTCGGGCGCGCTCGTGGCCGTGATCCTTTCCCGGTTCGGCTCGTGGCGGTGGGTGTACTTCCTCTTCGGCGGCGCGACGATCCTGGTGGGCGTGGCGTTCGCGTCCGTGTTCTGGAAGGATGCGCGGATGGCGGGGCCGGGCGCGAAGAAGAGCCTGCGCCAGGGCATGAAGGCGTTCTTCTGCAATCCGGCGGCGCTCTGCGCGGGGGCGGGCTACGTGGCGCTCATCTTCTGCGCGAACGCCTGCATGAGCTGGGCGCCCGCGTTCATCGTGCAGAAGTTCGACCTGGATGTGGGGACGGTCGGGAAAGGCGTGATGTTCGGACCCAACCTCGCGGCGATGGTCACCGTTCTCACGGCGGGCTTCGTGACGGACTTCTTCGTGCGCCGCTTCCCGCGCTTCCGCCTGGGCGTGCAGATATTCGCGCTCATCTGCGGCGTGCCGCTCTTCGCGGCGTTCGGCTTCGCGACCTCGGCGCGGATGATGTTCGCGATGCTCGTCGGGTGGGGGATCGTGCGCGGGCTCTTCCAGTCGAACACCTTCACCTCGCTCTTCGACGTGGTGCCGGCGGAGAGCCGCGCCTCGGCCGTCGGGTTCGTGAACGTGTTCGCCTACGTGATCGGCTCGTTCGCGCCGGTCGTGTTCGGCTTCATCTCGCACCGCTGGGGCGTGCGCGGGTTCGAGGTGGGCTTCGCCGCGCTCGGCGCGCTGCTAGTCCTGGCCGCTGCGATGATGGCGTATTCGTACCTGTTCCTCTTCAGAAGGTACCGAGTGGAGAAGTGATGGTAGGAAGTCGGATGGATAAGATTTCGATAGCTTGCCTTCTTGTCCTACTTGGCGGATGGACGGTACCGGCGGCCACGGACCGCCTGGCGGACGAGTTCCAGTCGCCGCCGGCCGAGGCGCGTCCGCGGTGCTGGTGGCATTGGATGAGCAATTTCATCTCGAAGGACGGCATCACAAAGGACCTTGAGGCGATGAAGCGTGTCGGCATCGGCGGGGCGACGATCCTCGACATCTGCGAGATGCGCGCGCATGGCAAGGTGAAGTCCCTGTCCGACGAATGGTATGCACTCGTGCAGCATGCGGGACGCGAAGCGGACCGGCTCGGACTGGCCCTGTCGTTCCACAACTGCCCGGGATGGTCTTCGAGCGGCGGCCCGTGGATCAAGCCCGAGCAGGCGATGAAGATGCTCGGGTGGAACGAGACCGTCGTTGACGGGGGGCGGCGTATGGCCGTCATGCTGGAGAAGCCGTATTCGCCCGTCGGCTGGTGCCGCGACGTGGCGGTGCTCGCGTTCCCGGCGCGCCCGGGCGACCGTTTCGATTCGGCCGCATACAGGCCGGTCAAGGTCAACGATCTGCGCGGGGACCGCGACTTTGTCCGCACGGGCGATGCGTTCACGTACGAATTCTCCTCACCGGTTGATGTCGGCAGCGTAAAACTGTCGTTCGGTGTGCGTTTCGGCGAGTACAACCTGAACCACACCGCCATTTGGGAAATCGCCGTTTCGGACGACGGCGCGACATTCCGTCCGCACTACCGCAGCGACTACGTGATGAAATCAGGCGAACGCATCGTCTCGTTCGCGCCCGTGAAGACCCGCTTTCTGCGCCTGACGGCCGTCAAGGTGAGCCGGACCGGGAAGGGCAAGGCCGACCTGACGTCCGTCGCGTTTTCGCCGGAGGTGCGCATCCCGCAGTTCCTGCGCAAGGCCTACCACGAGTTCTACCGCAACGCCTTCACGGACATTCCCGACGTGCCGTTCGACGATGTCCTGGATTGCCCGGCGGGCTTTGCCGTGCCGCCAGACGAGATCCTGGACATCACGGACCGGGTGAAGCCCGATGGGACGCTTGAATGGGATGCGCCGCCCGGCACGTGGGTGGTCCAGCGGTTCTACGGCTACGCGCGCAAGAGCAGCAACCATCCCGTCAACCCCGAGGCGTCTGGCCTCGAGTGCGACAAGTTGTCGAAGACTGGCGTGGACGCGGCGCTCGGCGGCATGATGACGCGGATCATGTCGGAGGCGAATGCCCACGGCGTCAAGGCCTTCACTGGCACGCTTGTCGACAGCTATGAGGTTGGACCTCAGAACTGGACGGAGCGCATGCCGGAAGCGTTCCGCCGTCTGGCCGGCTACGATCTGGTGAAATGGCTGTCGGTAGCGACGGGACGCTACGTGGGCTCGGCGGAACTCTCGGAACGTTTCCTCGAGGACTTTCGCCGCGTGGTCTCGGAGCTGTATGCCGAGACGTACGCCGACTACTTCGCCGAGGTCTGCCACGCCAAGGGCCTCGCGCTCGAGTATGAGACGTACTGCGGGCCCTTCGACTACGTGCGTCTCGGCCGTTCCGTGGACGTGCCGATGGGTGAGTTCTGGCATGGCCCGCCGTCGCGCATCGACGCCTCCCCGATCCCCGCGAACGTCGCCGACGTCTACGGGCAGAAATACGTGCAGACGGAGACGTTCACGGCGGGCGACCGCCAGGCCGGCTGGACGAGCTATCCCGGGGACCACAAGCTGCAGGGCGACGCCGTCTATTGCGCCGGCGTGAACCGTTTCGTCTTCCACAGCTACGCCCATCAGCCGTTCGACACGCCCGGAGCCGGCATCACGATGGGGAAGTGGGGGTTCCACTTCAACCGCCACAACACGCTCTGGGATTTCTACCCCGGCTGGCTCGCGTACCTGGGACGTGCGCAGTACCTGCTCCAGCAGGGGCGCGGCGTCGCCGACGTCGTCTACCTGATGAGCGAAGACCAGCCGTCCCACCTGAACTTCAACCCGCCGCCTCCGCCCGGCCGCCGCGCAAACGGAATCGACGTGGGCGTCTTCCTCGACGGCCTTGCCTGGGACGGCGGCGAGCTGACGCTGCCGAGCGGCATGCGCTATCGGCTGCTGGTGGCGGGCGAGACGACGCGCATGAGCGTTGCGTCGCTGCGGAAAATCAGGACCCTCGCCGCGTCGGGGGCGGAGGTGCTGCTAGGACGGCGCCCGCTCCATCCGTTCGGCCTTGCCGGTTATGCGGAAGGGGACGTCGCGTTCAAGCGCCTCGTCGCCGAGTTGTGGGACGGGTTCTCCGCGACGGCATCCTCCCGGCGTTTCGGCAAGGGACGCCTCTGGCACGGCGTCGCGCCGGAGAAGGTTCTGGAAGCATTGAACGTCCCGCTTGATTTCGAAGCCGTGGGGGTGGACGAAATCGGCTTTACGCATCGTCGGCTCACCGACCGCGACATCTATTTCGTGGCCAATCATTCGTCATCATCCGAGCCCCGGCGTTTCACGGGCGTTTTTCGCGCGGCGGGTACGCCGGAGTTCTGGGATGCGTGTGACGGATCCATTCAGGCCGTGGAGGAGTTTGCGTCGAAAGACGGGCTCACGCGCATCCCGCTGGAGCTGCCGCACGCGGGGTCCGTGTTTGTGGTCTTCCGGCGCGACGGAGAAACATCCGTGCGCGGAAACGCCGCCCGGACGTTCCAGCCGCGGCGGAAGCCGCTCGTCCGGGTGTGCGATCTCTCGTCCGATTGGAACGTGCGCTTTCAGGAAGGGCGCGGCGCGCCTTCGGGGGACGTGCCGTTCCCGGCGCTCAAGCTCTTCAACACGTGTGAGGACGTGGGCATACGCTATTTCTCCGGCACGGCGTCTTACGTGAAGGAGTTCGATTGCGTGCCGGATGGGCGTCGTTATTTCCTCGAAGTGAAGAGCGTCCATGACGTGGCGCGCGTGTATGTGAATGGCGTGGACTGCGGTTTCGTGTGGACGCCGCCGTTCCGCGCGGACATCACCTCCGCGCTCCGGCGCGGCAAGAACAAAGTCGAGATCAAGGTGGCGAACCGCTGGAAGAACCGAATGATCGGCGACGAGCGGTTACCGGAGGACGGCGCGTGGGGGTCGCCCTGGGGCGGCGGTCCGACGAAACTCATGGAGGAACTGCCGGACTGGTTCATGCAGGGCAAGATGGCGCCTTCTGGCCGGATCGCATTTTCAACGGCGCGTCCGTGGACGGCGGATTCTCCGCTCGCGCCGGCCGGGCTCGAGGGTCCGGTGTGCGTGATGGCAACTGAAACGGACGAGACGAGATGAACAAGGAGTAGGCATGAAAAAGACAATATTCATAACTGGTGCGACGAAGAACACGGGCCTGGGGATCGCGAGGAAGTTCGCGGCGGAAGGCTGGAACGTGGCCGTGTCGAGTCGCGACCGCGCGGCTGCGGAGGAGACGGCGCAGGCGCTCGCCGCCGAGTTCGGCGTGGACGCGCTCGGCCTCGCGATGGACCCGGCGGAGGTACCGTCGATCCGCGCGGCGTTCGCGGCGCTGAAGGACCGCTTCGGACGGCTCGACGCGTTCGTCTCGAACGCCGCCAATCTCGGCGTCGGTTTCTCGGTGCTGAACTCCGAGGAGGCCGACTGGGACGCCGTGGTGAACGCGAACGCGCGCGGCTCGTTTTTCGGCGCGCAGGAGGCGCAGCGCATGATGAAAGACGGTGGTTCGATTGTGTTCATCTCCAGCTGCCACGCGAAGAAGGCCGTGCCGGGCCGCGCGCTCTACACGATCTCGAAAGCCGCGATCGGCGGCATGACGCGTTCGCTCGCGGTCGAGCTCGGCTGCCTCGGCATCCGCGTGAACGCCATCCTCGCAGGCGCGGTACGCACGGACCGCTGGGACGGTCTTTCGGACGAGGAGGTCGAGAAGCGCCGGTCGCGCTGGCCGGTCGGGCAGGAATCCACGCCGGAGCAGATCGCGGCCGCAGTCGCGTTTCTCTGCTCAGACGCCGCTGCCACCATTTCTGGCGCGGAGATTCCCATCGACAGCGGCATCGGCGTCTGCCTGCTCGCGTACAACAAGAACTGGATCCAGAACGATCCCTACAACGTCAAGTACTGGGAGAAGAAGGATGGTTAAAAGGGGTGGTCTGTCCCCGCTGCCGCTTGTGGCAAAATCGGTGATCGACGACGTGTCTGGGGAGATCACCAAAAAATCGCACGTGATGAAAATACGTGTTTTACGACGGTGGTGAATGAAGAAGACCGCACATGACGCTGCGGCGGCGCGGGGGACGCTCCTGTACCTCAACGTGGACAGGCGTTCCGCCGTGTGCCGCATGAAGCTGGCTGGATTGCGCCGCTTCGCGCAGATGCGCGGATGGACGGTGAAGCCCGTCTACGAGAACGAGTGCGGCAACGTGCGCTCCCTGCTGGCGCGTTGGCGTCCCGTCGGGTGCGTCGTGGAGTGCAGCTGGGGAACGAGACGGTTCCCGTTGCGCCTCTTCGGGAACACGCCTGTCGTCTATCTGGATTGCGAATCGGGAACGTTCGGGCGCAATGCGTGCCGCGTCATCCATGACAATGCCGAAACGGTTGCGGCGGCGGCGCGGGAGCTGTTCCGCCTCCGGCTGCCGCATTTCGCTTTCGTCGGCTGGCCCGTGCGCTTGTTCTGGTCGGCGGCGCGCGCACGGCTTTTCGCGGCGGAGATCGAGAAGTCCGGCCGGTCGGTCGAGATGTTCCGCTGTGCTGTGCGCCGGGGAGAGGACGACGTCTGGCGGCGGCGCCTCTGCGAATGGGTTGCGTCGCTGCCGCTGCCGTGCGGCATTCTGGCCGCGAACGACCAGGTGGCGGCGGAAGTGGCGAAGGCCTGCACGGCAAACCGCCTGCGGATTCCGGAGGACGTGGCAGTGTTGGGAATCGACAACGACGGGGACATCTGCCGACGCGTCGATCCTTCGCTCAGCAGCATCCAGATCGACTTCGAGAACGCCGGCTACAGGGCCGCCGAGCGGGTCGCCGCCGGCGCCCCGGCCGGCGACGTCGCGTTCGGGTGCATGGCCGTCATCTCACGCCAGTCCACGCGCAACTTCTCGCGCATGCCGTCGCGCATCGTCGCGGCGATGGAATTGATCCGCGGCAAGGCGTGCGAGGGACTGACGGCGGTGGACGTGCTGAAGTTCCTCGGCGGTTCGCGCCGGGCGGCGGAAACGCGCTTCCGCCAATCGACGGGCCGTTCGATTCTCGAGGAAATCCAGTCTGTGCGCATCGAGCGCGCATTCTATTATCTTGAACGCACCGACGTTTCGATCGAGGCGCTGGCCGATTTCTGCGGCTATCCCACGGCATGGGCGTTGCGCAAGGCGTTCCGAAAAGCCGCCGGCATGTCGATGCGCGCCTGGCGCTCACGTTTCGGCAAAGTTGTCCTGCCCTGAAATATCTGCGCAAAAGTCCAAGTCCCCGGATAGGGGACATGGTATAATACGCGCCAAGGAATATCGGCGAAAGGACGAACCTCGTGAAAAGAGGACGACAAAATACGCACTGGATGACGGTCGTCGCGGCAATGTCCGTGTTGCCGTTGGCGGCCTTTGCGGATGTCGGTACGGGAGCGGCATCGGACGCGGGGCGCATCGCCGCCGGCTGGTCGAGGATGTCGCCGGAACGGCGCAGGGAACACGAACGCGAACTCGTTCACGCGCTTGCGGAGCTGGAACTCCAGCCGCCCTGGATAGACACGCGGATGGCCGGTCGGAAGTACCGCCCCGAAAACCTCAAGTTCGCGATGAACGCCGGCGTGGCCGAGACTCCGAAAGGACGGCTCTGGGCCGTGTGGTTCGGCGGGGAGGACAATGCAGACGCCTTCATGCTCGGCGCGAAGTCCGACGACGGCGGCCGCACGTGGAGCGCTCCGCAGTTCGTCGTGGACACGCATTTCCCCGGCAACAAGGTGTTTGGCGTCACCGTGAAGCGCTCGGTCCTCGTGGGCGAGATATGGTGCGCGCCGGACGGAACCCTGCGGCTGTACGTCAACCAGTCGCTGGAGAGTTTCGACGGGCGCGGCTCGACGTGGGAGTTCGTCTGCCGGGATCCCAACGCCGACAAGCCCGACTGGGGCCGCCCGCGGTACATCTGGCACGGACTGCAGCACAACAAGCCCACAGTTGCGACGACCGGGGAATGGATCATGCCGCTCAACCTCTCCATCGGACACGCCGGGCTGTTCCCCGAACTGGATTCCCTGCGGGGCGCCGGCATGCTCGTTTCGCAGAACAAGGGCGAGACCTGGCAGCCGCGCGGGTTCGTGCGCGTCAAGGATTCCTGGGAGTGCTGCGAGAACATGATCGTGGAACGTCGCGACGGTTCCTGGATGAACTTCATGCGCACGGACTTCGGCATCATGCAGTGCGAATCCCGCGACAGGGGCATCACTTGGACAAAGCCGGCGCCCATGCCGGGGGTGCGGCACCCCGTCTCGCGGTTCTCTATTACCCGTCTTGCATCTGGCATTTGGCTGCTGGTGAAGAACGGACGAACCGTGGACTCCTTCGACAAGCAGAACGAGCGTACGATCCTCACCGCCTGGCTCTCGGCGGACGAAGGAACGACGTGGACGGGCGGGCTGATGCTGGACGGACGTCCCCGCTCCAAGGACTACGGCGCCTGTTACCCGGACGTCTGCCAGTGCCGCGACGGTTCGATCTGCGCCACGTGGGACTACGACCGGCGCGTCTCCGCCGAAATCGGTTTTGCGCGTTTCACCGAGGATGACGTCCGCGCGGGGCGGATCGTCTCGCCGCGTTCGTTCCTCGGCGTGAAGATCACGGCGGCTGTCAAAGAGAAAGGAAAGAAACCATGAAGAGAGAATGTCGGCGTGAATCAACGAGGTTGGCGTTTGCCTGCCTGGCCGTGTTCGGCCTGGTCGTTGTCGGGCGCAGTTCGGCGGCGACCGTCCTGCAGGCCGACGGCACGAGAGGTCCGTGCATCGGCACGGACGTGAAGGCGCCGCCTGGGCAGGATGCCGAGTTCACGATGGAGGCGTGGATCAAGCCGAGCGACATCTACGGCGGACATTGGATCTGCGGCCAAGGCGGCAACAGCGCGGGCACGTTCACGCTCCGCACATACCACAACAAGCTCTCCGTCATGATCGTCAAGCGTACCGGCACAGGAATGATGAGCGACTTCTCGGGACTGTCGGACACCTCCATTGCGCTGGACACGTGGCAGCATGTCGCCTGCGTCCGGAAACCCACAGAGATACGCCTGTACGTCAATGGCGTCCTCGACAAGACGTTCACGCCCGCCGACATGGAAGGAAGCTCCACCAAGTTCCCTAACATCAACGACGGCGACCTGCAGTCGTTCATGATCGGCGGACTCTACGGCACGTCATTCGACACGTACGTCGGCAACAACTCCTGGACGTACAAGGGACGGATGGCCGAGGTGCGCCTGTGGTCCGGGGCGCGCACGGACGCGGAGATCGCCGCGAACTGCTCCAACCGGCTTACCGGCGCCGAGGCGAACCTGATCGGATACTGGCCGATGAGCGATCCCACCGGGCGGACGTTCAAGAACTTCAAGACCGGCATCCCGGCCGTGGTGCCCGCCAACTTCACCGTGACGGCAGACGAAACCCTGCCTCTCGCGAGGAACGCCGAAAGGCTGGTGCGCGGCATCTGCTTCTGCTGGAACACGAACGCGACGCAGAAGGCGAATCTGACAGGCCTGACGAGCCTTTCGAGCACGTACAACTACCTGCGCCCCGGCGAGGACTTCTCCTTTGAAACCTGGGTCAAGATCGATCCGGCGCTCACCAACGCGCCGGGCTGGACTTCGACCGCGCAAGATGGGGGCGTTGCGTTCTTCCAGCAGTATCGGCAGGGTCAGACGGGGCGGATGACCGCCAGCCTGTTCAACGGTGGACGGTTCTGCGTGTTTTGGATGTCTGCCGGAAACATGGCGAACTATCTTGTCACGCCAGATCCCCTGCCGGTGAACAAGTGGGTTCATCTGGCGGTGGTGCTGGGAAGCGAAGGGCAGTTCATCAGCATCGACGGCGAACCGGTCGTCCGCGCCTCTAAGCCCTACGACGGACTCAGCCAGCCGGAAGCCACCAACACGCAAAACGGTTACAACCAGATGTTCTGCATGTATCAGACCTATACGTGTCTCCGGGAGGTACGGGTCTGGCGGCGGGCGCGGACGGAAGCGGAGGTACGGGCGCAACGCCGCTGCAAGTTCACGGGCAGGGAACGCTACCTCATCTACTACAATCCGTGCAGCCAGAAGACGCCCGGAACGTCCGGCTGGTACTGGTTCAACTACGTCAGGGAATCGCCGTGGGTTGCAGAGAACCCCGGCGTGACGTATGGTGCAAATCTTAACGCACCGGCGTCGTTCCTGTACGACGACGTGCCGTTCCTTGAACCCGTGGTCGTCGAACCTGATTCCTCGTTCGCCACGTTCAACGGCACGAAGTTCACCCACGTGAGCACGGGCGTAAACATCACAACCGCCGACTTCACCCTCGAGGCGTGGATATTCCCGCGCAGCTTCAAAACGTCAGGGAACTACGTGTTCTCGCAGTATGCGGTTAGCCAGGATGGGCGTATGCTGGTGCAGCTGCCGGCCGGCAAGCCGGCTTTCAGCATCTACTCCTCCGACACTTCGCTCGGCACGCAGGGGGAACTCGACAGCACGGGAACCATCCCCACAAACGTCTGGACGCACATCGCCGCCGTGCGCGAAGGCGGGCGCTGGACAATCTACACGAACGGCCTCGTTGCCGGCACCGCGACTGGACGTTCCACCTGTCCGCTCTACACGGGCGGCAGCCTCGGCATCGGATTCAAGGGCGTGGCGGAGACGTCCGCGTTCAACGGCCATATCCGCGACGTGCGCGTGTGGCGTCGGGCAAGAGCGCAGGAAGAGATTGCGGCCTACATGCACAACAGGCTTGACGGAACGCATTCATCGCTTGCCGGATACTGGCCGCTCGACACGGATACGGGAAGCGTTTGTACCGACGCAAAGACGGGAGCGACAGGAACCATGAACGTGGGCTGGACGCCCACCGCCTCGCTCGCGCTCGGGGAACCGGTGTACGGGAGTCCACGTTCCACAATCATTGTGTTTCGTTGAGTCGTACAGTTTAGAAATGAAAAAGACGATCATGATTGCGGCGTCAATCGCCGCATGTCTCGCCGCACGTGGCGCGGTGACGGTTGACGCGAACCTGCCGGCGGGCAACGTGGTGGTGGAGGAAATCTCCGGCGACACGGTGCGGCTGCGCCAGGACCTGCGCGACACGAAGGGCGAGTGGTTCTACTGGGCGTTCCGCGTGACGGGCGCGGCCGGGCGCACGCTGACGTTCTCCTTCACGAACAAGAAAAGCGGCGGCGGACCGGTGGGCGTGCGCGGGCCGGTGGTGTCCACCGACGGCGGCAAGACGTTTTCCTACCCGCTCGACGGCAAGAGCAAGTCGGACGGTTTCGCCTATTCGTTCGGGCCGCAGGACAACGAGGTGCTGTTTTACGAATGCCATCCGTACGTGCGCGCGAACTGGGACGCGTTCGTGGCGCGACACGCCGACGTCCTCGGCAAGCGTTTTACGGTTGAGATGCTGTGCAAGTCGCGGAAGGGCGTGGACGTGCCGCGCGCCCGCTTCGGGTGCATCGACCGCGAGCCAAAGTACAGGTTCTTCGTGTCTGCGCGCCATCACTGTTCAGAGACGATGGCGAGCTGGGTGCTGGAGGGCCTCGGCGAGGCGTTCCTTGCGGACGACGACATCGGACGCTGGTTGCGTGCGAACGTGGAGCTGATGATGGTGCCGTTCACCGACTACGACGGCGCGCAGGCCGGCGACCAGGGCAAGAACCGCAAGCCGCATGACCACAACCGCGACTACAT
>Ga0265298_10010268_pt1 | contig 11088 bp, 10 predicted proteins | sample AusTroGonzalo_MG_3_FD_193486 | JGI IMG/M metagenome (GOLD analysis project Ga0265298, IMG submission 193486) | Bovine rumen microbial communities from tropical cattle in Woodstock, Queensland, Australia - Gonzalo_01 | ecosystem: Host-associated > Mammals > Digestive system > Stomach > Rumen ...
ACAACATTACCCAGATATGTGGTTCCTCCAATCAGGAGTACGTGTTTTGACAGCACCCCTTTTTTTACCCTTTCAGAGAAGTCCATTACCCTCTCAACGTTGACAGGATTACAATAATAGTGAACACTCTCCCCTACATAATTTCTAATGTATTCTGCAGCCTTAGGATACAAACAGACGACTTTCCTTGCAGTACGCATTGCACGAAACTGATTTATATCCCCCATCTTCTCAAAAAAAGTCATTTTCCGACAATGAAACAGTTCTTGCATATACCCATTTGTCCAATCATGTATGAGCACAACAGGCTTTACAATACCAGTGGCATCAATACAAAAATTGAAGCAAAATATGACATCCGTGTCATCAAACTGCCTAATTTGTCGCACCAACCAAAAATGCGTAAGCCAAATACCAAGCTTTGTCACTTCAAAAGGAATCCAACGAAGCCATCTTAAGGTTTTTCTTATAACTCTATTGAACAACACCCTAATAGGAACAATATATCTAACCCGTGATAAATCTATACATTTGACAACATTCCCCTCCTGTCTTAATTCACGAACAAAGTGGTTCGGCACACCGCTCCAGGTTGTCGTCTTCTCTGCATCACCAGCGGCTACAATCAAAATATTCATATCAATATTAGAGAGACAATGCTTTTGTAACAAGCCGCTTCGCCTGTCGTGTTTTATTAAACAACCAATTCATTGTATTAGCAAACGGTTTAAAAGAACAATGAAACAAGCTCTCCCATTCCTCTGCAAATCTCACAGCCCACAATGTTCTGTCACAATAGTTGTTCCAAGCCATATAAACCTGACTTGGCAACAAACTTTCTCTACAACGTCTTGGAACACATCCATCCAATGACACAAAAGCCTTTTCCCAAGTAGCCCAAACCGCATCATCCGTAAACTCCGCCAAACTGTCTTTCGCCTCAGCAGCAAGTTTCCTTCGCAATTCACCGTCCTTAGCAACCCTTACTATAGCCGCACTTAATCCTTCAATGTCATTTTGTGGGGCAATAAGAACTCCCTTGCCAGATTCTACTAATTCCAAGAAGGGGATATCAAACATTACGGTCGGCACACTATGTGCTTTCGCTTCTGCAATAACGAGGCAGAACGACTCTGTTAACGATGTCAACAAATGAATATCGGCTCTTGCCCAAAGATCATTTATATCTTGCCGAAAATCTATAAGCGACACCTTCTTGTCTATCTTAAGCTTTTTAGCGACTCTAAACAGCGCCTTGTTATCTCTTCCTGTTCCTCCAACCATAGTTAGCTTGAGTTCAGGACATGTTCTTGACGCCAGGGCAAAAGCAGCCAAAGCGGCCTTTGGCTGCTTTGGCTCGCAATGGCGGCCAACCCAGAGAAGATTCACCGCCCCATCTTCACTGTTTCGTCGACTCATCTCTACGTTCTTTGATGGATGAACAAAAGGATTCTGAATGTGAACAGCATGAATACCAAACTCGCTCCACCATTCTGCATCAAGCTTTGAAACTGTAAGAACAATATCGCACAATTTCGCCACCTCATAATATTTCTGCAAAAGCCGTTCTTCTCCTTTACATAAGAACGCACACAGAAACGGGGAGTGTATTACAATGCCACATCGGACGCCGATTGACTTAAGATATAATATCTCATCCGGTAATGATGGAGAATTTACATAATGGAAAATGACAATTTCTGTTGGATGTTTTTTCAGAAACGTCTGCCATTGCAATCGTCTATCTGCTTGTCTTTGCGAAAACACTTCAAATGCGTTATGTGGGATACCTATCGGAGACCCACTCTCACACGCGACCCAACACGCTACACCATGACTGGAAAAGATTGGCAGAAGGCACCTAATAACGCTTTCTATCCCGCCAACATACTCCATCTGAGCCGTATACATGCAAATGTTTTTGATTTTGCACACAGTCATAAGACCATCTCTCGACATAAGCTATTCCAAATCGCTAATATTTGTACCCATCCCCATGGGCTAGATTCTTCCGCGTATTGCGATAAACACAATGTGTAGGAAGGACAATATTGCTCTATGTAGGCCACTATGCCGGATTTTATAAAGCAATGCATCATGAAGGCATAAACCTTTAGGATCCCAAAGTAATTGCAGGCGACCCCAAAGATTCTTCCCCTCGAAATTAACAGTACCTTTATTTGTTGGGCACCACCCTATTACTTTTGAGCCGCAATAAAAAGGAATATTATGCTCTACCATCAATTTCGAATAGTCCACATCCCCATAACCATGTTTGAATTTTCCACATATTGGCCCGATTTGACAATAAACTTCCTTGGGGATTAGAACGCAATTCCCCGCAAAAAGTCCTATCACTTGCTGGGGCGATCCATTTGGCATAACTCGATGTCCATCTGGATATTCTATCCCATAGGGAATAAATTCACTATCTGGCGAATTGGCAAACGACCCCACAATAACATGTGCTTGGTTTTCTTCAGTTGCAACACATTCATAGTCTTCAACCAGGCTCTTCAAAGCACCTTCATTCAACATCGTATCATCATTCAGCCACAGATAGAAGTCGTAATCATACGCCTCGGCCGCTTTATCCCATGCAAGGCGCATCCCCTTGCACCAGAAAAGCTTCCCCGTGCCTTTGACAACATTTACCAGAGGATAGGCCGACTTGACTTTCTCTCCTGTCTTGTCTGGAGACCCATCATCAACAAGCCAAACATCAAACGAATACCCACCTAGCACATCCTGTGCAAACAACCGCCGCAGACACTCCAGCGTCGTGTCCACGCGATTATAGCATGTCATTAAAACTGCAATGCGCTTACTCATGGCTCAATCGTGTTCCCCATACCTATTAATAGCAAACAGATACGCATCCTTGGTCTTGGCCGCGACCAAATCCCAAGTGAATTCTGCAAATCTATCTGACTCCTTTTTTTTAAGACGACCTCGAGCCCACCCTCTATCTATCGCAGAAATAATAGACTTTGCGAAACATGGATTGAGATATTCACCGTATTCACCGTAATATTCCTCAGTGCCGCCGTATTTCGTTATCACTGGCCGTGCGCCTGCATAAGCTGCCTCCATCATAGCGATACCAGGCGTCTCGCAATCAGATGTAAGGCAGGCCACCCGTGCATGATTAAGGACTTTCCAGTACTCTCGGTTTTTGCTACTAATATATCCAAGGAACCGCATATCATCCGTTGCGATAGCACGACACTCATTGTAGTAGTCTTCGTCTAGGACACCGCCCAAAAAGACAATTTTGTAATTACGCGAATACTTCTTTAATGCACGAATTAAACCGATTTGATTCTTTCTCCTTGCGAAAACACCAGGAACAACAATATAATCTTCTTGTGGAACAGCTAAAGACCGAGGCAACGACGATACATCAAATTCAGGAGGGATAAATCCATTTGGAACTGCCTTGTAAGTACTATGCTTGTCTACACCAAAGCACCGCATAACACATTTCCCCTCGGCCTCGGAATTTGGTAAAAACACATCAACGCCATGATAGTTCATATACAGCGGCAACATATTTCGCAATCCCACGACAGCGGCTTTCAGTCGTAAGACAAATCTACGATGGGTTCTCCACGCTAAATAAACACGTTCTAGCCCTCCCCAAAATATTGATGAACCTAGAACAGGCTTTTTGTTCAAGGTTCTCCAGAATCGACATAGAGGCATTGAGGCTGGCAAAAGATGGATTGCATCACATGAATCTATAAGGGCATTTAGCTGCGCTTCTTTAAGTTCAATTTCATCTTCGGTAATGATACGAATTGGCTGATGTTTAACATATACGCATACCAAATTCACACCTGCACGAACAAGTGCATTCGCCGTCTCTCGACCTTGCGTGGCATCGCCAGTCTGACCTGTCTTAAAGCTGTATGACATTACTAGAAGAATCTTCATGCAAACACCTCCAATATAGAGACAATTCTTGCTACAGCATTGCCATCGCCATATGGGTTTACCGCGGCCGCCATTTTGTTGTATTCTACAGCATCAGTAAGCAAAAGCGCTGTCTCTCGCTCAATGGTCTCACAATCTATGCCTATAACCTTAACGGTCCCTGCCATCACCGCTTCAGGTCGCTCCGTTGTATCTCGCATTACCAAAACAGGCTTGCCTAGACTGGGGGCCTCTTCCTGAACTCCACCAGAATCAGTCAGGATAAGATACGCCCTATTCATAAGCGCAACAAATGGGAGATAACTCTGCGGCTCAATAAGGTGAACATTCCTGCCGCTGTAATGGCCAAGTATTCGGACAACTGGTTCTCGCACATTTGGATTCATGTGAACCGGGTAGACAAAGTGCGTACCTGGGAATCGTTCGGCAAGATTTTTAATCGCCGTGCATATATGCTCAAACCCATCGCCAAAATTCTCTCGTCTATGCCCTGTTATTAAAACCATTCGCTCATTGGAACTCTTCAAACCCTTCGGCAAACCAGCAATTTCAGGTGGATCGTTTGCCACCATTGCTTTTGCCATAAGAAGCGCGTCTATCACGGTATTTCCTGTGACAAAGATATCCTTCTCGGGCACACCCTCTTTGAGCAAATTTGCCTTGTTGTTTTCTGTTGGGCAAAAATGCCATTTTGCGAGGCGAGTTGTCAATACTCTATTAGCTTCTTCTGGCCACGGGCTTTCAAGGTTCCATGTCCGTAGACCAGCCTCAACATGAGCAACTGGGATATGATGATAAAACGCTGCTAGAGCACCAGCAAGGACTGTTGTTGTATCACCCTGCACCATAACAACATCAGGCGTCTCTTCAGCAAGATATTTGTCGATGGCGGTGATTGCACGGCTAGTAAGTCCAGCAAGCGTCTGATTCGGTTGCATCAATGCCAAGTCCTTGTCGGGTACGACACCAAAAACATCTAAGACTTGCTGCAACATCTCTCGATGCTGCCCAGTCACGCAAACTTTGCAATCGAATGCTGAATTTGCCTTAAGTGCCAAGACAACTGGGCAAAGCTTTATGGCTTCAGGGCGTGTTCCAAATATAACGCAAATCTTTTTCACTAGGTGCCTTTCATCTTACGCATTAAGTTCTTGAAATAGTTTCGTTCATCTTGATCAAACACAAAGAACATCAGTCCTATCCCTATGACAAGATTAGTTACTATTGATGTAAATATTATTCTTGTAAAGGATGGCGCAACTAAAGATATTTCTATTGTGCCTACCAAATATGACACCCCCCCTACAGCGGTAAGCGGCAAAATGATTCGAAACATCCAATATCGCAGTGGCATTGCGCACAATTTCTTTGCGCATATTGCCCGTTCTAAAGTCATGAGGGAATAAATTACAATATACGAAATACCGATAGCCAGCATGCCATATCCATTCTTAATCAACACCCATGACAGCAACAAGCCAAGTGCTGAAGTAGTCCCCAATATAAGCTGTGCACCAACGACCCGCCCTTTAGCAAGAATTACCAACTGATGTCCCCAGCCAAGTTTATGACATATGAAAGCGAACAACATACAACGACATAGAATAGCGGTTCCCTCGGGAGGATTGACAAGCCACAACTTTAAAACTTCATCCATCTCAAGAATCAATGGAATGCAAAAAACAAGTATCAAAGCGACGCCAAACTTGATGCTTCGAAAGGCAAGTCGCAATGCATGGGCATGATCACCGCTTCCCTCGGCTGTAGTTACAGCAGGCACCAACGCCCCAATCATAGCCGAGGAAAGCGCCGTCGTATGGTTTGATACTTGATTGGCAATCCCAAAAGAAGCATTCATAGCTGGGCCAAAGTTTACATTTATAAGAAAGGCAGTCCCGTTATCTCTAACGACAGCACCAAGGCTACCAAAAAGGTCTCCAAATGCGTACGCAAACATCGGCTTCAAGTGACTTTTGGAGAACAAATATTTTGGACGAACAACGCATCCCTCAAATGCGCAACGTGCACGTAGCATCTGTATAATCGATATGACAGATGGCGTTACCGTCATAAATGCGCCATAAGCCATAAGCCGGTCTCCATTAAACCCTAAAAGCATATAAGCAAAAACGAACATCAATATCGTTCGCACCATTTCCCAGATTGACAATTCTACTATTAACTGCTTAGCCCTATACATAGCGATATAAGGCACTGAGAACATATTGATGCATGCGGAAAGGAGCACCATTCGGAAAACCCAGATACAAGCATCCATTCTCTCAATCGGAACTACAAGCCAATGTTGCAGGGTATATACACCAATAGGATAAACTATAACCATCAATCCAATAGGCGTAAACGCATGGATTGAGAAAGCAGCATTGAACCATCTAGTCATGGATTCTTTGCCAGCTTGATCATTCATTTTCTTCCGTTCGCCTATGGCATAAGCATAAAATCTCGCAATAGTTCCTCCTAGGATACCATTTATTAGAGTTACAAACACTATACAACTGCCCATCAGTCCAAAAAGCCCCAAATCCTCCTTGCCTAAAGCCGTCAAGACCCAGCGCGTACTAAAAAGCCCAAGGCCTAAAGCGAGCAATGATCGCCCATACGATGCTAACGTATTCAGAACTATTCTATTTGCCTGAGTCATTAGTAAGGCTTCTTATCGGTCGTTGGCCCAAGCCACCATGGAAGATGCAATCCGTCATAGGAATGGGTTGTCTTTCTTTTTTCTTCTGGCGGCAACTTCATATAATCGCCGTATATACTACTAAGGTATGTGTCATACTTTTCAGGCAATGGCACATCTAGTCCACAAAACCGCCCAGTCTTCGCAGCACCCCATATCTCTTTAGGGAAGAACACGCGCCGATTTCGCCAATTCTGCACGCGTGAAGTCCATTCGTGACCTGAACAATTCCTCTTCCCATAACAAAGCTCATAAGCCCGAGCCATTTGAACTTGATTTTGGATTTTAAAAAATATAATATTTGCCAGAAAGCCAAACACCCACGCAACTTTTCCTCTCCATGAATATTTCCCAAACGGGCCTGAAACATAACGATCAACAAGCGTAAGGACAAAAACCTTTGCCCTAGTCATCGCAAGGCGCAATCTAGAATAATCATACCCATCTATTGGAAAGATGTCTATGTAAATACCGTTGCTCAGGGTATATCCGACTTTCTTCTCTACCGCTTCAACAACGTCACGCCTTGTTTCCTGAACCTTCCCGTAAAGAACATAGTATCCTGGCGTATTATCAAGCGTTACAACACTGAGATGTCGCGGCAATTCGCGTGGCGCAACTTTTAGGAATGCCTCGTAATCTTCTCTTGGCATGGCTACATCCAAATCATCATCCCAAGGAATAAAGCCTTGATGCCGCACAGCACCAATTGCCGACCCATCGATAAAGTAGAAGCGAAAATTGTGCCGCACACAAATCTTCGCAAACTCTTTATACACATCCAAAATCGCGTCCCACATGGGCACGAGAGATTTTTGTGCATTCTCTTCAACTACTTCCGACATAATCATTTCTCCTATGTTAACGTGCAATTGTGACTATACTGTCAGCTAGGGTCTCAAGGGAGTCCACTATAACTTTGGGTGACATTTGTTCTTCTATTCCGTAAGCGACGCGCAAATCGGTACAGCCTAGTATCACTGGATAAGTTGACTCCAAAACAAGGCGCGTAAGTAGGTTAAACGGCGACTCCTCGTCTGTCTTATCACGAAACCTTGATTTATTCTTAACGTCACAAATGACCTTGGTTACCAACCGCTGTCTTTCATCAGAGGGGTAGAGTATCTCCGCTTTAGGATAGATCTTCCTGAAAGCCTTGCCATATATATCAAATTTCCTCGCTCCATCAGAACAGAAAAGCTCGAACTTGCGCACCCCACTATCACGGCATTTCTTAGCAACTTCTTCAAGTAGATTTATGAATCTAAGCTCCGATTCCTGTTCTATTTGATCCACCGCATAGTGTGCCGTGTTACAGCACATACACCCGACCTCGCAACCTATTCTTTTAAGCTCGGCGGCGATTCGAATATAATCAGGTCGCCAATCTGGGCCTCTCCCTTCAAGAAACATGCTACGCGAAGGAACTGAAGTCGCCTGCCAGACAATCATTTCGGGATGATGCGCATCACGAAAAGCTCCTGCAGCCGTTACTTTCCGCTCTATCATATCGCAAAGCCTATTTGTGGCCGCGACACCATTACCGCCTATTACGCCAATCTTCATGGCTATAAGTCCTTTATGATTTCCTTCAAGCGTGTTGTGGAAATGCCTTCCGTTCGCGGCAGTGTAACGACTTCCTTGCCGTTCTCGGCGCACCACTTAAACAGCCGTTGAAATCGTTCGTTCGTATGCTCCGGCCCAACAACTAGGATATCAAAATCAAGATCTTTTACCGCATCAATTCCAACAACATCATATGGAATTGCATGATCTACCGTACGCAGGCTCTCTATCATCTTCTGCCTTGTAGCAAAGTCATAGACGCTCTTGCATCCTGGCTTATACTTCGCTATCATCTCATCTATTTGAAGCATCACATAAACTTTGCCGCTCTCGCCTACAAGGTCTCGTATGCGTCTAAACAGTTCAAAATGGCCAAAATGAAGAAGATCGAATACCCCAAATGTAATTGCTGTCTTGCCCATATCTTTCCTTTATTTCTTTTTTGAATAATACGCCACGAGGCTTTCAATATCGCTAACCCCGAAGTTTTGCGGCATAGAACACTCCAGTGCATCCTTCCCACAGAAATTCCCGTTGACAAAGTACTCTTTCCCCGCAAGCCTAGAATACCACATAAGGACTTTATCGGACAAGGGAACATCTTGTCCCAAAATATCTGCCAACCCCTTCACCAATGCCAAACGATATGGGAAACTTTCTGTAAAGTAGCGAGAGTTTATGTCTAACATAAACTTATTACCTTTCGCAACAATAGGCCCATATATTCTTGAGAGAGATTGAATTGTATGTAACTTTAATGTTAAAGCATGAGCGGTAGGCGATTCGTAGTGGGCAGTGTAAGGGACAACTTCCGATGTATCAAGCCCGACTGACAACAATCCATTGCATACGCTATGCAACTCCTTATCCAACTCCAAGCATATTAAGGACGCTGAATCACGCCACTCGGCATAAAACAAAGGATTGCTTGGAACATAGCCTGGGCGATCAATATCCCCATACAAATCATATAGCCGAGAAATATGTAAAGTCGGAGTAAGTGATACGGACAAAAAACTTTTCATCATAGTTGCCGGCATGTCAAGAACCGTTGAGATCGCATTGAAGAACGGGCGATCTCCATTCCGCAAAAATGCTATTCGGGTATTTCTCTTCTTACTTGCAGATACGCACTTCCCGTATTCGACAAGGCGTGACACATAGGGCACTCTGTCAAGGCCAGCAATAGGGCACCCCACATCCACAAGACTCTTAGCTAGAAATTCTACACCCCCAGCGCCAGGAACAAAACACACAGGAACTGGCTTGTTTAATGAGAGGGCAATTCTCTCTGCGGTCGCTCTAATCAAATATGTGGGCAAGCAGACAAAAACAATATCGGCATCACAGACAACATCCTCATATCTATCTGAGACAAATTCAATCTGCGAGTCAAAGTTAGAGTTGGTTATACTGTCAACATATTTGACTTTGCCACTAAACTTATGTGCCCTAGAGGAATAGAGTTTAACGCAATGCCTTTGCGCCAGATCAGCCGCAAGTGCTGTCCCTATATTTCCTGCGCCTATAATTCCTATCTTCATCCCTTCGCCTAAATGCAAAACTCTTACTTTTGCATAGCCTCCATTATCGCGTCATACAGTTCATCATACTCTTCCAAGGCTCTGACATCTGGATTTGCAGCCTTGATCTTCTCCGGTGCACGGAAGAGGAATCCCGCCTTTGAGGCACGAATCATTTCAAGATCGTTGTATCCATCACCGGCCGCAATCGTCTCGACACCCATACAAGATTGCAAGCCCCTGACGGTATCGCGCTTTGTATGCGCCGAGCGTAGTTTATAACCAATCATGAAGCCATCTTTGTCGATAATGACATCATTGTGGAAGAGTGTAGGCCAACCGAGCTTACGCATTAGCGGACGGCCAAAAATGTCGAAGGTATCAGAAATGACAACGACTTGGCAAACCTCGCGAAGCCGCGCAATGAATTCCTTAGCGCCCTCAAATGGTTCAATGGTGTTGATTACCTCAACCACTTTGTCAATTGAGAAGCCATGCTTGCGCATCAAGTCAATTCGATAATGCATGAGCTTATCAAAGTCCGGTTCGTCGCGAGTCGTGCGCTTGAAATCAGGAATGCCAACCTTGTCGGCAAATGCAATCCAATTTTCAGGGGTCAATACCCCTTCCATATCTAGACATACTATTGTCATTGTCTTACTCCATTAAATCAATTATATCTTCCGTGCGTTCCCACTCTGCCCGTATGTGGCAATTATGCTCAAAACCATTCGGTGATTAGGGGGCATTTTATTCCAACAGTATTAGTTTTTACGCCATGGAAACTTTAGGACAACACATTCAACCGAGCTAAATAATATGATACGAGCAAAATCTAGTATCGAACATATGGTATATATAGCGATTGTCGCTACTATAATTGAACATAAATACCCCCCCCCATCAGATACGGTTAGTTTCTCGACTGTCTTGGTGAATACATCTTTGAAGAAAATTGGCTGAACATGAATAAGATATACTCCAAGAGTTGTAGACGATAATAATGCAATAGCCTTTCGGACCCTTCCTGAGACAACACGCGCCTTTAGACAAAGGGCAAATATATATAGGGCTATTAAGAAAGTAAATGGTGACAGATATCCATTAAAACCAAGACCTCGCTTAAAATGCACCGCACGCAACACTACTGGCATCCACCCAGCAGTCACTGCGTAGGCGCAAGCACAGAAAGCCAATGACAATTTTGATTTCTCTAGCGGGTTGTAGAGTCTAATATAGGCGCCAACGACATACATGACTAATAGCCACTCAAAACCATACCCAGATTTGGTTCCTAATGCACTAATTTGACATATAAACCATTCTCCGCAAATAACACCTAACAACAATAGCATCATATTC
>Ga0265298_10010270_pt1 | contig 11086 bp, 11 predicted proteins | sample AusTroGonzalo_MG_3_FD_193486 | JGI IMG/M metagenome (GOLD analysis project Ga0265298, IMG submission 193486) | Bovine rumen microbial communities from tropical cattle in Woodstock, Queensland, Australia - Gonzalo_01 | ecosystem: Host-associated > Mammals > Digestive system > Stomach > Rumen ...
TGGTTATGGAAGTCCAGGGTCTTCAGGGAGAAAGCGAAAAGTATCAGCATCATCACCAGAGAGGAGATGACGGTCACGGCCGGCAAAGAGAACGCGTCGACATTGTGTTTATTTCGCTTCATCCTTGATAAGCTGATTTATGTACATCCGGAGAGTCACCGACTTGTCGCGGCTGTCTTTTCTTTCGAATGCAATGTCAGACAAGGAGAAGCGCTTGTCAGTCTCAAGGTAATGCAGGGACTTAAGCAGGGATTTGTAATCTCCTTTCAGTTCCAGCCTTGCCTTGGCCAAGGACAGGCCGTTCTCCTCTTTTTCTATTTTCGGGCTGTAGGAAGAGATTGAAACGCCAGGACAATGCTTCTCAATCCCGACAATGACGCTGCCGTCCGATACGATGTCATGCCCTGCTACGGTGGACAAATCCATATGGCCGTTCCGTCCGGAAGCGGCAGCGACCATATTGCCGAGGCTACGGTATTTCATATAGTTGCCGACAGTCCCGGACAAAGCTCCGAACCAGATAGCCAAAGGCGCGACGACGAGCAGCAGGGCCAGTTTTATGATTATGGATCTGTTCCTCATAGCGAAACAATGATTTCAAACCCGCTTGTCTCCCGTCCCGGTATTTTGTCAAACGACTGTATCTTCATAGTCCTGAAGTACTTTCCGAGATGATCTGCAAAAACCACTACTGACGAGGCGTCGGCGGTCTCGCCCTTGATCCGGTACGTGCCGGCCTCCGTGGAGATAAGTGTCAGTCTCATGTCTACAGGCACGCAGGAGGCTATCTTGTCGAAAGAGTACGCAGAGCTATGGGAAGACAATCCCATATACTCCGCAATCATCTTTTTCTGCCTCTCGGTCACTTCCGTCTCGGTCCTGCTGCGTCGCTCCGATGCCTCCAGTATGCGCCTGCGCTCCTCGTATTTCCTGCCGATGGACGGATAGCAAAAGAAGTTTATCAGCAGAATGCCAAAATATAAGAGGAGCAGCGGCATTTTAAGTCTTCCGTACCATTGTGCACATACCGACAATAGCAGCAGCCGGTCAGTCCTTAGTCTGTCGAGCGATGACGCTTTCTTTTCGACAGAGCAGAGGGCGTCTTCAATGCCCGCATCCCCGTCGCCGATGACGAACCCGGCGACATGGACATCCCCGAGGGACTCGACCACCCTCATGACGGGGTCTTTGGGCACATAGCAAACCCTGTCCGGGTAGGATGTCTTCAGAAGACCGTCGTTCTGCATAATCCTCCTCAATACCGGGTCCTGGTCGGAAATCCTTCTGGAGGTGACGTCCGGCCCGGACACATCGAAGATGCAGACAGCTCCGGTATCAAGCTTACGTTCCTCCGCCAGGGACGCAGAGCCTCCGGCGACGATTACACCTATCCTTGTTGTCCTTACGAGTCTCATTGTATCACGACCGGCCTGATGAATACGTTAAGCTTTCTGTTTTCCTTTGTCTTGGTCACATTACCGAAGAATAGCCTGAGCACGGGGACCCGGGCGATGAACGGCAGTCCGCTGCTGCTGTCGTCCAGGAGATTCCTCTCAATCCCCCCAAGGAGCACCATCTCGCCGTCATGTACCTTCACAATGCTGTTGAATCCCCTCTTCGTCTTTCCGGGAGGAGCGGAGAGGTCCCCGTTGTCTCTTTCGGTAAACTCATCCTGATTGAGGTTCACATGGATGGTAATAGTACTGTCGGCGCTGACATACGGGAGCAGCTCGAGGGTGAAGGTCGCCTCCACGTTCTTCCACATGTATGATTCCGACTGCATGGGATTCTGCGTTCCGATTATATTGACCTGACTCTCCTTGTAGTACTTTACCTCTCCGCTGGTGAGTGTAGCTTTGTGGCCGTTGAGCGTAGATAACCTCGGTGTGGAACGCAGTGTTATAGTGCCGTCCTCTTCGAGCATCTTCAGCCCGGCATAGAAGTTTTCGCCGACCTTTCCGAGGTTGACAAGCCCGATTCCATTGAATGCATTTATCAGGCTGTTTATCTGGGACGCACCGAGAGAGACATCCACACCCGGGGACAGCAGTCCATATGACTGGCCGGATGGCTCCATACCTTTGCCAAACTTGATGCCGGTGGTACGTGATTTTCTGTCAGTAGCATCCACAATGACCACGTCTATCGATATCATGGGGACACTCTTGTCTATTTCAGAGAGATATGCTTCCAGATCTCCTACGCCCTTCTTTGCTCCGCTGAGAATCAGGCTATTGAGGTCAGGGAAGACTTTGATATCCATGTCTTGCTTGAGCTTCTCGGGAATAATCTCGATAAGGTTGTCGACAGTCCTGAACTGCATCGGGAATACTCTCACACAATGATCCTCTCCATCCATCTGATCACCTCCCCTGTAATAGGAAAGATTCTTATCTTTTGCCTTACCCTCAAACAGATACCATATTCCGTCTTCGCTCACCGAGGCCTTGAGGCCGTTGGACGCCGCTATTGACTCTATCATCTGCTGGATGGTCACATCCTTTCCAAATCCATAGACCGGACGCTCTCCAAGTTCCCTCTGGAAGATTATATTCTGACCAGATTCTGACACTATGCACCGCATGAGGGCAGCCAGAGTGCAGCCGCTGAAATCATAAGTAAACAGACCGGACTCATCATTCCGCGTCACTGTTATCTCCGGCAATGACGGTGCTTCCGAATAGGGAATGATGTACACTATCCCGGAGTCCACGGTCAGGTCAAGGTTGTTCTCCCGACAACATAGCAGCAGGACGTCCTTTACCGGGACCTGCTTAAGGTTACACGTTATCTGGCCACGGGACCGGTCAAGCGACAGGTTGATGTTGAGATCATTCCCGACTGCCAGAGATTTGAGGAGCTCTGCTACTGGGAATGATGTCACGGACACATCTACAAGCGTACTGAACCGTGGATCTGAAACGGCAAGGCTATCCAGGTCAAGCTTTATCCTGTCAAGATGATCATCGAGCATCTTGGCAGGAAGGAGAGGGCCCCATAAGAACGAGGCAAGAAGGATTAGAATGGTTTTTCTTTTCAGCATTTAGTCTACTAACTGTAATATCTCCTCCAGAGAAGTCTCACCCTGTTCGTAAAGCGCCAGGGCCGAATCGCGGAGGGTCCTTATATGATGTTGTTTCAAATAATCACTGATGTCAGTCACACCGTTTTTGATGGCGCTTGCAAGCTCCGGGACTATCGGGATGACTTCATAGATCGCCCGTCTGCCAAGATATCCGGTGTAAAAGCAGTGAGTACAGCCTCCCGGCGCGTAATGTCCGTCACCCGTTTCCTTGCGGCAATGAGGGCACAGCGTCCTGACGAGCCTCTGGGCGACACATGCAACGAGAGTCTCCGAGAGCAGATATGGATGAATGCCCATGTCCGTCATACGGGTGATGCAGCCCCAAGCGCTGTTGGTATGCAGGGTGGAGAGCACAAGATGGCCGGTCAGTGAACTTCGTACTGCCATCTCGGCGGTCTCTTCGTCACGGATCTCACCGAGCATAATGATGTCAGGATCCTGACGGAGGAATGTTCGCAGGGCCGAAGGGAAATCGAGACCAATCTCTTCCTTCAACTGGACTTGGTTGATCCCGTCCAGAGTGTACTCAACCGGGTCTTCTATCGTCAGGATGTTGTTGTCTCCCCTGTTCAGTCTCTCAAGCGTCGCATACAGGGTCGTACTCTTTCCCGAACCGGTAGGCCCGCTGATCAGGATCATGCCATGGGGATGGGAGATGGCTTTCACGTAATCTTCCTGTTGGCGCGTATCCATTCCGAGCTCGGAGATAGACATGTGGCGTTCATTCATAGTGAGCAGTCGGAGGACTATCTTTTCTCCATGAATCGTAGGCAGGATGGACGTCCTTATGTCAAAACGCACGCCGGCGGATTCATACAATATTCGCCCGTCCTGCGGAAGGCGTTTCTCGGATATATCCAGACTGGACATTATCTTCACCCTGTTGACCAGCGCCGCATAGTCCGTCGATGGAATGACATGCCTCTCAAGCAGCCGTCCGTCCACACGGTACCGGATACGGCATTTCTGCTCGGACGGTTCCATGTGAATATCGCTGGCGCGCATCCCATGGGCGTCTTCAATCAGGAAGCTAATCATCTCCGCGGTATCCTTCGGAAGATGTCCGTGAGCCGCAGTGGCCGTGGTGCGGTAGCTTGTAAGAAGGAGCTTCGACAGTTCTTCACGGCCAACGGCTCTGACTCGTATGTCCTTGCCGAAAAGCATCCGGATCTCTTCTGTAGCCGCATCATAGTCCATACCTTCCTCTCCGAGGCACAGAAGTGCTCCGGAGTCATCGTATCCGTACGGCAGCAGTCTATAGAACAGGGCCTCTTCCGCAGAGAAGACCTGCAGGGCCTCGGTATTTATATTCATATTGTCCATTGACGGATTGTAAGGAACAGGATTATGCATATAAGCGGGATGCCGCAGAAACTGACCAATGGGATTGTTGACAGGGAGAATCTCTTCCTGAGAAGCAGCCAAAGGAGCAGCGAGAAGACAAGCATTGCCAGAACCTTACGTACGTATGCTTCCGGGGCGGACATAGGAGTGATTGCAGCAAAGAACATAGCGTCTCCGACGCCTCCGAGTTCACCGAGGCTTTTCTTCCTTATCAGGGAATATGCATAGAGGGCCAGACCTATAATCAGGAGTATTGACATGTTGATGGCCGTGAAAGTCAGTGCTGTCCTTATCCCATATATGAGAATGGCCCCGGCCGCTGCCATCAAGAACAACAATACCAGCCACACGAGGCTTACAGTCCTGGTCTTCCAGTCTGAAAACATCATGATGGTCAGGGGGGCCAGCATCGGGAGAAACTGCATTTCTGTCAGTCCTTAATGATTTGACGAAGATTCTTGTCCTGATCTATCTCCCAGGTGTCATAAGTGCCATCCCGATCGAAATCTACCACGGCGACAGCCTGGGCTTTGAACCCTTTTTCGGTGGCCTCCGTGATTTCAATCCTGTAATTGGCATTGCCTCCGTCCGTCACCAGAACCGACTGTTCGAAGCCGAGCTCCTCAAGGTTGTCGGAATACTTGGAATAAGTATAGAAATGGCTGGTCTCCAAGGAATGGAGGAATACGAGCTGCTGCTGCGCCTCCGTCGCCTTTGCCCTTGAAATCAACGGCATTAGATTCGGAAGTGCCACCAGCACCAGAATCCCGATAATCACCAGTACCACCAGCAGTTCAGGCAGTGAAAATGCCCGTAAGTCCTTATTGTTTGCTGAATTCACCATAATCCTGATTAGAAGTTAAGTGCAAGACCAAAACCGGAACGAGTTCCACCGACGTGAAGCATCGGCCTATTGGCCTGCCTCTTCTGTGCCTCATTATAGTCCTCCGCCAGCCCCTTGAGCGCTTTCTTCCCAGATTGGTCCAGAGGGAATCCCACAGAGAGAAACGGCACACTGCATGCCAGGCATATAGCAGAAATCTTCAGATCACTCTTGATGTCCGCCCCACCTATCATTCCACCGATAGGATAGCCGATAGCGAAGCCGACAAAGCACGCACCGATTTCAGTAAGCACATTTGCTGTCTTAATCTTCCGTGACGCCCTCAGGAAGTCCTCATACTGAACGCCCTGAAAATACTCCTGCCCCATCTCCTTGGTAATCACCATACCGCCCGGGGAGACCAGCTGTCCTCCCCTATAGGTAATCACCTTCTCTTCATCAACATTCTGTCCCTGTACATCCTGTACATTCTGCGCACCCATGGCAGGTGCCATCGCGGCCACCATCGCCGCAATCATGATAATTTTTTTCATTGTGTTTAAGTTTATCGTTTATTTCTTGAAACTCTCATATCGCAACCACATGTTTTCATATCACCAGGAAAAACATAATTCTTATTCCTCCGGCGTATACACAAGTGTCCAGTCGCATGCCTGCAAATCTTCAAACGTCAATTGCCACTCTTTTTTCAATGGATACGCCTTCTTGAATTCTTCACATGACATGTTATCTATATCCTCACGGTTGAAAACAGCCAAAAACCAAGTTGCATTCGGATATGTTTGCAAGTAATTAATCACTATATTAATACCTATCTTTCTATTAGAATATGGCTCAATCATGGAATCCTTGATTAAATCTCTATATTCCTTTTTTGCCATAGGCTTAAAACATATCGTATCTTGTACTATAGAATGATAAAGCGATCCTATACATATAATTTCCTTATCCGAATCATTTTCAATAGTAATGTAATACTCATCCTGCCTTTCGCAACTTCCACCGCAAAACAGCATGGAGACGAATAGTAATGAAAGTAATCTATACATATTCATCATGAATTTAGTTTTTATAAGTAAAACAAAACCGGCAGGAGCAAAATTGCGTCATAAATAACATCGCGATAACGATATTCATCGATTTCATAGCTCGAAGAACAGCTTAAAATATTCATCTTTGGCAATATCAGTCAAAAAGGTTCTAGCTTCTACAGGATAAAGAACGCCTTGCCCTTTATCATACAACAAAACATATACGCAGCCATCTTGTATTGTCCAAAACAGACCTTGTATCTTATCTTCCGGAAGAAGAGCATCTATAGTAAAAACATACTCCACTGATGTGTTTCTTAGGTATTCTACTAATGGAGACTGAACCAATTTATAAAACCAAGCCACATTATTCATAGGTCCAACTATATGTTCCTCATACTTCCCTTTATAGTATAATGTCCCCATCGGAAATGTATACCACTCATCTTTATTAACATTAACAGCCATATCATTAGCGATGATTGGCTCATTAATGAATCTTAGCAGTAGTTGGCGCCTCTGGGATATTGATAACTTTCCCCAACTATTAATGTTTCTCTCAAGATTCACCAAGGCTGGGATATATACAAGACTCGTATCCGTATATACATCTGATTTTGCAGCATATGCCGCTCTATAGTTTCTCACGAACTCACGTTCCGCAAAAGTTGGCTTTGATTCTCCTAAGGCAGAGAAAATCAGGAAGCCTACAATACAAAATAGTATCTTCATTCTCTATTGTTTAACACATTTATTTAATCTTAGGCCCGGCGAAAAAACGTAATCAGGAGCGATCTCATCTACATAATCGGATGCTTCATATTCTACCACCGTACTATCTTCCGTGCCAATTTGTACCGCATACGGACCACGTCCGATTATGGCCCAAAATACATCAAAGTCAATCCCATCAACTCCGCTTATCTTAAATAGATAATCAGGACGTCTATCTTTGACATACTCGATTAACATTCGCATATTCCGTGTATACTTCTCATGATTAACTGTGATATCATCTCTAATCGGTGTTATCTGCCGTGATTCTTTTTATCGTGTTCTTTTTATGTTAGGTGTTTAGTATATCCTATCTGGATTTAAACCATACATCTTTCTTATCCTCTCACGCTCCTTCTTTATTTCCTGTTCATTCCGTGGTAATGGCTGAAACAGAAGTTTAATATAGCTGGGAGTTATCCCATAAGAACTATGATATTTCAGCTTATCGGGCAACACAAGTGCATAAAATCTTTCTCCGACTTTGATCTCATTGAAAACAGAACGAGAGACATTGACCTCGTCGGCATAATATACACCATTATATTCTACATCATACCTTACGTAATCGGGCCAACGCCCACTGTGATATTTTGCAATTACCGTCGCAACAGCGATTTCTCCATAGTGCTCTAAACGATAATTGTTATACCATGTCCATGGGATATCTATTAATAAAGAATAAACAACCCCGATGCATGTAAAGCAAAATATCATTATACTGATATAATTTTTAATTGTATCCTTTTCAATCATCGCAACATTATCTTAAAATTTTGGGACGTAATACGTAGGTAGAGTCGGCACCATCTTAGAATAGGGATCAATATTAATTGTACATCTTCCCGTTTGAATACCTATGCAAATTGATTGAGGCAAATTTATTCTCACATTTGCGTAGTTGTGGCCAAAATTCCAAGAGCCTCCGACCTTAGAGGATGTTAGATTGGATGCCACATTATCCATTTGCTCACCCACAAAACTAGACGAGGGCAAATCATCGGCTATGCCTTGTTCTGTCTTCAATCTTTTTTGATAATCACGCTCTTGAATAACACCATTTAGGACGCCCATCCCGCCACCGATTGCAGCACCAAAAATAAGGCCGTTTGTCATTCTTTCCAGAGACCAGCTTCCCTTAAAACCTTTATCTATAAATTCAGCTCCGATCCCATACACAATCCCCGAGACGGCTCCCATTTCAGCACCCTCAATCGTATTTCCAATAATATTGCGACACAAAGAATTCTCAACTTTTAACTTATCCAAAGCCTTAGATATCCACTTCCCATTTATTAACTTATTTGTCCCAGCAGTAATTGTTCCAGTTATAGCGCCACTTATTGCAGCGCGTCCTAGTTTTCCCCAATCAAAACGTTGTCCATTTCCATATTGCTCTACCGCATTACTTGCAACAGAACTAATAGCCCCTCCTACTAGAGCCGAACCACCTTGAACGAGTAGACTGCTTCCTCCTGTTACCGATGCCAATAAGCCAGAAGCAGCACCTGCACCCAAAAGCCCTAAGAACTCCCAACCATTATCTATGTGATGCACATTCAAAGCAACATTACAAATCGCGCCTATTCCCATTGCAATAAGCATTGCTCCCGTAATGAAAAATTCTCCAGTTTCATCAGTATATTTCAAGGGATTATTTAGAGCATAAGAATAACGATTGAAGTTCTGAGTGAAGTCAGGAGCCTGAACGTAGGGATCAGGGCTGAGGAAGCGGCCGAGGAGAGGATCGTACAGGCGGGCGTTCATGTTGATGAGCCCGAACCAGGTCAGGTGCTCGTGACCGGTATAGCCACGGCCAAGGAAGAGCTCGGGTTCTGTACCTGGAGCATATATTTCCAAAGTCTCGGGATTACGGAGACAGCCCCAAGGGTCATAGCTGTATTCTGCGACCAGATTACCGTCTGCCGTAGCGATGTGAGTGATGTTGCCAAGGTAGTCACGACCTATGTTGTACAGATTCCAGTCACCGCTGTCTTCGCGCTCATATACCATCGGGGCAGAGTAGGCATCACCGCCGAGGTACAGGCGTTCTTTTGTACCGCCTTGTGTCTGGTCGCATTCATAGCGGGCACCGATGTAATAACGAGTCAGCACTTGCGCCGCACCATTGGCGACATACATCTTGACACGATCACCGGCGCCATTGTACGTAAATGCAGCGCTTCTCTCTCCCTCTACAAGGATGGAAGGACGGCTATAGCAAGTATATGACACACTCTGACGGCGGTTGGGGACAAGACCATCCTCTTCAGGATACAGTGTCGTAATCTGATAGGGCCGTTCGCTATTTCCGTATGACATTGTGCCAACACCGGCCATAGAGACAATATTGCCATTCTGAGCGTAAGATATTTGTCTTACCCCTATGGATATCAGTCGATTCAGATTATCATATCCGAAGTTTTCAGCCTGATTGTTCACAATATCCTCGCGGCGCCCCAGGTTGCCCGTCATCGGGTCGAACTCATAGCTGAAGTCCTGAAGATGTCCATCGTCCATCCTCCTGAATGTCGGAAGGCCGAAGTCTGTAAAGCCATATTCCCTATTTATGCCCCCTGATATGATCTCAGTTGCTGCGCCGAGATCATTCTCTGATACGAGGCTCCATACCGGCGTACCATTTGGAAGAACAATGCCAGTGTTATGACCATTTGAATAAGTATACGTTTCAGTAATAATGTCCCCACTCTGCGCAGTATACTTCGCACTGGTCACTATTCCGCCGGGAGCATAGGTGTACGACTTCTTCAGCCATTTACCATCAGGGACGGTTTCTTTGGTCGTTGCCACACGATCAAACTCGTCGTAGGTGTACTCCAGTCCCGTTCCGTTGGTCGACTGCTCAGAGACTATTCTACCATCGTCATCATACGTATATGTGGTATTATACTCTCCAGGACGTTCAACCGATGTCGTCCTGCCGTATTTATCCTTATATGTGACTATCTGGCCGTTTGGATTGGTATGGGTTGTCTGTGACGAGCCATCACTGTTCCACACATACTCCTCCGTCTGAATACCGGCGCTGGGGTCATTTATCTTCGTCTTCCGGCCATAGTCATCATATGTAAACTTTGTAACCACATCACCCGGGGCCGTCACAGAAGACGGCTGTCCGTCGTCACGGAGTTTGTACGTGATAGTGCCGCCGGCATCAGTAATGCTGATGACATTACCATTTGCGTCCGTGATGCTTGTCGATGTAATACCGTCCTTCGTCGTAGTCACACTCGTACCACTATATGACCATGTCGATACTTTTCCAGAAGCCTCTTTCAACTCCACGGGACGGTCATAGCCATCATACTTGTATGTGTTCCAGTGTGTCGCATCCTCTCCTCGGAAAGGATGCGATATGCGGGACAGACGACCTCTTGCGTCATACTCCTTATCCACCCACTGCCACTGACCGTCAAAACGCTTGACTCCACTGCGTACTTCCCTGCCTAAAGCATCATAATACGATTTCGTCTCCGGCTTCCCCGTCGATGTGCTGGTAACATAATACAAGGATACGTTATGGCTCCAGTCGCGATGAGTCTCTTCCACAGAGCCATCAGCATATTCTGTCTTCACGAGATAGCCCAAATAGTTGTAGGTATATCTGGTTATGTGACCAAGATAATCAGTTGAAGTCTTTGGTTGTCCGAATATGTTGTACTCCCCGTATGTTGTAGTACGGCCCAGAGCATCTGTCTCACTTATCAGATATCGTCCATCGGCATCATAAGTGTTTGTATTGCCAATAAATTCTGTCGAGCCATAAGGTGCAGTCTTCTCCGATATCAAATTACCATGGCCATCGTACTCCCAATGTGTCTCAGATACAAGATTTGACACATCAGCAAACGACATCTCCGGTTCAGGCTCATCCGGTTCCGGAACATCCGGCTCTATCGGGTCCTCAGGCTCTCCGGGCTCATCCGGTTCAAGTGGAGGATCGGGATCCTCTATATCAATTATTTCTTCAGTCCATGGATCATACCG
>Ga0265298_10010271_pt1 | contig 11086 bp, 7 predicted proteins | sample AusTroGonzalo_MG_3_FD_193486 | JGI IMG/M metagenome (GOLD analysis project Ga0265298, IMG submission 193486) | Bovine rumen microbial communities from tropical cattle in Woodstock, Queensland, Australia - Gonzalo_01 | ecosystem: Host-associated > Mammals > Digestive system > Stomach > Rumen ...
ACCAATAACCCGCTTCCGCTTGTTCATCAACAATACCTGTTTGCAAAGTACCTGTTGCATTCGCCACACCTTCAATTTCTAACGCAAATTGACTCCCTTTTTGAAACAATGACATATCGTAAGAACCTGAGTATACATATATTGCCTCCGTTATTATATTTGTGCTACTTGACTGCCATGTGTGAGAAACTTCCCCACTTCCATTATCTCCATCACCATATTCCATATATGAAATATCAATTATTTGAGCACCATCTAATGACTCGTACTCAAATGAATTATTAAATGCCATTACAGCCACGCCAGAAAGAAACATCACCAAGAATAAAACTATTTTTTTCATACGCATATTTTTTTACAGACTATTGATTTTGTAAAAATAAAAAAATAACGGTAAAAAATTGAGCAAAAAGAGATTTTCTATGAAAAAAATATACAAACAAGCTATACCAATGAAAAACTATTTAAAAAGATTGATTAATGAAATTCGTCAATTGAATAAAATCGTCAACCGATAATTGTTCTGGTCGCTTTAAACCGATAGATTCTTCTAACTTTTTGTCTTTGAGCAACTTCTTTAACGAATTGTTCAATGTTTTTCTTCGTTGATTGAAACTTGTCTTGACTACTTCAAAAAACAAAATTTCATCACAAGGCAATGTGTAGTTTTCCTTGCGAACCATTGAAATCACGCCAGATTTCACTTTTGGCGGCGGATTAAACTCATGCTCGTCAACGGTAAAATGGTACTGCGTATCGTAGAATGCCTGTATCAAAACCGATAATATGCCGTATTCCTTTGAACCGGCAGGAGAACAGATTCGGCGGGCAACCTCGCGCTGAAACATTCCGGCAACGGCAGGCACCAATTCCCGGTTTTCAATCACCTTGAACATGATTTGACTGGAAATATTGTAGGGAAAGTTTCCCATCACCATAAACGGCTCGCCTCCGAAAAATTCGGTCATCGGCAGTTTGAGAAAATCGCCCTGAATGCATTGGTTGGGGGCAATCACACTATTTGCAAGCAAAAAATCAATCGATTCTCCGTCAATTTCAATCACTTTGAGGTTTATGTCCTTTTCCAACAAATGTTTGGTGAGTATTCCCATCCCCGGCCCTATCTCCAAGCAATTTCCACACACTAACGGCAAACAGTCGGCAATGTTTTTCGCCGTGTCGCTGCTTCGCAAAAAATGCTGACCTAAATTTTTCTTTGCTCTAACTGGTGTTTTCATTTCAATTTTTCTTTGAGATATTTTGCCGTATATGACTCTTTACATTTCAACAAATCCTCGGGTTTTCCTGCAAACACGACATTTCCGCCTTCGTCGCCTCCTTCGGGTCCCATATCGATAATCCAGTCGGCACATTTTATCACATCCAAGTTGTGTTCTATCACAACAACGGTGTGACCGTGAGCCAACAAACGATTGAAAGAATCCATCAGTTTCTTGATATCGTGGAAATGCAGACCAGTTGTGGGCTCGTCGAAGATAAAGAGCGTCTTTTCAGCACTATCTTTTCCTAAAAACGTTGCTAATTTGATACGTTGTAACTCGCCACCCGAAAACGTGCTTGACGACTGACCGAGGGCAACATAGCCCAAACCAACGTCTTGCAACGGTTTTATGCGTTCCGCGATACGTTGCGTCAATGCTGACTTGTCTTCTGCAAAAAACTGAATCGCCTCGTCAACCGTCATTTCCAGTATGTCGGAAATTGATTTATCTCGATAGGTGATTTCCAAAATCTCGCTTTTGTAACGTTTGCCGTGACATTCCTCGCACACCAGTTCCACATCGGCCATAAACTGCATTTCAACCTTGATTACTCCGTCGCCCTTACATTCCTCGCAACGACCACCATCGGTGTTAAATGAGAAATGTGCCGGCTTATATCCTTGTAACTGAGCCGATTTCTGACTTGCATACAAGTTTCGTATGTCGTCGAAAACCTTACAATACGTCACCGGATTTGAACGCGTTGATTTTCCGATAGGATTTTGGTCGATAAATTCGACGTTTTTGATGTTTGACACGCCGGAAACGCTGTCGCAATCGCCAATTGCCAACCCTGATTCTCCAACTTGTTGCAATACGCCAGGATACAAAATCTTGTCAATCAACGAAGACTTTCCCGAGCCCGAAACGCCCGTGACAGCAGTAAATACGCCCAAAGGAATTTGGACAGTCACGTCTTTCAGATTGTTTTCCCTTGCTCCTGCTATCGTGATGCATTGTTTCCAATTTCGTCGGAATGACGGAACCTCGATTTTCTTGCGACCACACAAATAATCTGCGGTAAGCGTTTCCCCCTGTTCCATCAATTGTTTCATGGAACCGTGGAAGACAACTTCTCCTCCGAATACGCCAGCGTTAGGGCCAATGTCAATAATGGAATCGGCGGCACGCATGATTTCCTCGTCGTGTTCAACCACCATCACCGTATTGCCCAATTGTTGCAACTGTTTCAGCACGTTGATGAGTTTTTCCGTGTCACGGGAGTGTAATCCTATGCTTGGTTCGTCCAAAATATATAATGAGCCGACCAGATTGCTTCCCAACGAGGTCGCCAGATTGATTCGTTGCGATTCGCCACCCGAAAGTGTGTTCGACAAGCGATTCAAGGTCAAGTAACCCAATCCGACCTCGTCCAAGAAACGCAATCGGGTACGTATTTCTATCAGAATTCTGTCGGAAACTTCTTTTTCGTATGGTGTTAACTGAATGGTGTCGAAAAATGTGCGAAGCCACGTGATTGGCTTTTCAACCAAATCAAGAATTGACATACCGGCAACTCTCACATAATTCGCCTCTTTTTTCAATCGTGAGCCGTGACAATCGGGACACGTTGTTTTCCCACGAAAGCGCGCCAGCATTACTCTATATTGAATTTTATAGAGATTTGCCTCCACCATCTTGAAAAATTCGTTTATGCCGCCAAAATATTGATTTCCATCCCAAAGTAACCGTTTCTGTTCTTCGCTTAATTCGCAATATGGCTTATGTATCGGAAAATCAAACTTGCGAGCATTCATGACCAATTGGTCTTTCCACTCGCTCATCTTGTCACCTTTCCAACATGCAACGGCATTTTCCCAGATAGATAATTTCTTGTCGGGAATGACTTTGTTGGGGTCAATTCCCATAATCTTTCCAAAACCTTCGCACGTTGGACACGCACCAACGGGGCTATTGAAATTAAACATTAGCACCGAGGGCTCTTCAAACGTAAGTCCGTCTAACTCAAAACGATTCGAGAAATCATGCTCTACAAATTTCCCGTCTTGCTCAACCCAAACGCTACACGTTTCATTTCCTTCCTGAAACGCCGTCTGTACCGAATCGGCCAAACGTCCCGCCATAGTTTCGTCGGGAACGAATCTGTCTATCAATACCGAAATAATCTTTGCCTTTTTCTCAACGCTGCTTATGTCTATGTCCGAAATCCGTTCAACCTGACCATTGATGAGCAAACGGCTATATCCTTCTTTTTCAAGGAGTTCAATCTTGTCTTTCAAAGGAATCTTGTCTAAAATCAACGGGGTTGCCACATAGCATTTCTTGCCCTTGTTGGTCAGAATAAAATCAACCACGTCTTGCACCGAGTGACGTTTCACTTCTTTCCCCGAAACAGGGGAATACGTCTTGCCAATGCGGGCAAACAAAAGTTTTATGTAATCGTATATTTCCGTTGACGTTCCAACCGTAGAACGGGGATTTACCGCGTTCACTTTCTGTTCGATGGCAATTGCCGGCGGAATGCCCATAATGGAATCGACCTCGGGTTTTTGAATTTTTCCCAAGAATTGTCGTGCGTACGATGACAAACTTTCCACGTAGCGACGTTGTCCTTCCGCATAAATCGTGTCGAATGCGAGCGAAGACTTTCCCGAGCCCGAAACACCCGTGACAACAGTAAAACTGTTGCGTTCAACCGACACATCGATTTTCTTCAGATTGTGTACGGCAGCACCTTTTATTTCAATGTTCTTGCTCTCCATGCTAAGAAATTATATTAATTCTTTGACTTCAACACTTAGTCAATTTTCATTCTTAATTTTTAACTCTTAATTTTCTAAAATTCTGACGTAAAATGGAATGATATATCAGGGAAATTTTGCTGTGCCATTTCCAACGCATAGGCACTTTCGGCTAAAAACACGTCGCAACCACGTTTGTCAACAGCCAAACTCTGGTATTTCCGTTTTTTGAAATCGTCCAGTTGCGCCTTGTTTTGCGACGTAAACCAACATGCCTTGTATAGTTGTATTGGCTCGTAACGGCATTTTGCGTTGTATTCGTGCTCCAAACGATATTCAATCACCTCGAACTGCAATGCACCGACAGTTCCGATAATTTTTCGGTTATTGAATTGATTGATGAAAAGTTGTGCCACACCTTCGTCCATCAATTGATCGATACCTTTTGCCAACTGTTTGAATTTCATAGGGTCGGCATTTTCAATATAGCGGAACATTTCGGGTGAGAAACTTGGAATGCCCGCAAAATGCAGATTTTCTCCTTCGGTCAGTGTATCGCCGATTTTGAAATTTCCCGAATCATATAAACCGACAATGTCACCCGGATATGCCTCGTCAACCACGGCTTTTTTCTCCGCCATAAACGACGTGGGGTTTGCAAATTTCAAGTATTTCTGTTGGCGAATGTGCAAGTAATTCTTATTTCTCTCAAAACGTCCTGAACACACTTTCACGAATGCAATTCTGTCGCGATGGTTCGGGTCCATATTCGCGTGAATTTTGAATACAAATCCCGAGAATTTATCTTCATACGGCGAAACCATTCGTTCGTCGGTTTTTGCATCACGGGGCGACGGCGCAATTTCAACAAAGGAATCCAGCAATTCTTGCACGCCAAAGTTGTACAACGCACTTCCGAAGAATACAGGAGCCAATTCAGCCCTGCGATACGCCTCCACGTCAAATTCGGGATAGACCGTTTCAACCAATTCAACCTCGTCGCGTAACTTTTGAGCGGCACGTTCGCCAACCTTTTCGTCAATGCCCTTGTCGGTAATGTCGCTAAACTTGATTGCCGGCTGAATCACTTGCTGATTTTGTTCGAAAAGGCGAAGGTTCTGCGAATACAAATTGTACACGCCCTTGAAATCGTGCCCGATACCGATAGGCCATGCCAACGGACGAACTTTTATGTGCAACAGCGACTCAATTTCATCTAACAATTCAAATACATCTTTTCCTTCACGGTCGAGTTTGTTCACGAACACCATAACCGGCGTGTTTCGCATACGGCACACTTCCGCCAATTTTTTTGTCTGTTCCTCCACACCTTTAGCCACGTCAATCACAATAATGACGCTATCGACAGCCGTAAGCGTACGATACGTGTCCTCGGCAAAATCCTTGTGTCCGGGAGTATCCAAAATGTTGATTTTTCGCCCTTCGTACTCAAACCCCATAACCGACGTTGCAACCGAAATACCACGTTGTTTCTCAATTTCCATGAAATCGGAAGTGGCAGTTTTCTTAATCTTATTTGATTTTACTGCACCGGCAACGTGTATTGCGCCTCCAAAAAGCAACAATTTCTCCGTCAACGTGGTCTTTCCCGCATCAGGGTGACTGATAATCGCAAACGTGCGTCTGCGTTGAATTTCCTTCTCGAATGCCATCTATAAAAATTTTGATGCAAAAGTAGAAAAAGGAAACTTGATTTGCAAAGAAAGTTGCCACGAAGAAAAGACGTTTGACAAAGTAGCGAGATGAGCAAAAAATGCTACCTTTGTGCTATGGTGATGAGTCAGATTAAAAAATGTTTGTTGTTGATTTTCTGCATGACGTTCTCTTTGTTCGTGCAGGCGCAAGAACTTGACTCGCTCATTTTCAACACCATCGTCACCGATTTACATACCGTCGATTCATTGTATGCGGAACATAATGACACTGCCGTCGTTGATTCTATCATTCTTGCCGAGCGGCCATATAGAATCGACACGCTTGGCTCGTATTGGTTGCCTTTGGTTGACTCGCTCATTTGCTATGCCGAAAGTTATTACGGTTGTCCGTATCATTATGGTTCAAAAGGGCCGAATAGTTTTGATTGTTCTGGGTTTACGGGGTTTGTCTTCTCGCATTTCGGGATACAATTGCCAAGCAGTTCCACCTATCAATTTAAAGAAGCGCCGTTCACGACAGAATGTATTGACAGCGTACGGCAAGGCGACTTGATTTTTTTTATGGGAAGAAACGGGAGAAAATCCGTTGGCCACGTAGGTATTGTGATAGATGTTGATACGGCAAACCATGCTTGCCGATTTATTCACGCTGCCACGCACGGAGGGGTAATTGCCACGAAGTTTCCTTCGTATGCGTATTATAATCAGCGATTTATGGGATTCGGACGATATGAGTTACCCGAATTTTTGTTGTATTACAAGACTGAGAAAATTTATTTAGACGAAACAATAGAAAACACGTCTGACGGCGAATGAGCGAATGTGTTCGCCCCAATTTTCCTCAATACAGTTTCCGTTCTAAAGCCCCACAGCACCGAAATACAATCTACACCAGCATTTTTTGCCGTCTCAAAATCCGTTTCGGAATCGCCCACATACACACACTGTTCCTTTGTCACGCCTAAACGTTCCATTGCCTTCCAAACCATATCGGGATAAGGTTTGCGACGGATGCCGCTTGCTTCGTCTTCGCCCATGGCTACGTCGATCCATTGGGAGAAATATGCAGATTGTAAAATGGAAACTTCCCGTTGTGGCTTGTTTGACACGATTGCCATTGTAAATCCTGCCAATTTGAGTTGTTCCAATAGTTCGGGAATACCGTCGTAAGGTCTTGTGCAGTCGTTGCAGTGAGCAGTATAATGAGCACGAAATACGGGCAATGCCTCGTCAATCAGTTCTTCGGAAAAGTTTTCTCCTTGTTCTTCCTGAGCCGCACGAAACGCGTCAATCAAAAGTTTTCGCACACCACAGCCGACGTATTTTCGTATTTCCTCAATAGAGCGTTCGCGAAGCCCAAAATTTTGCAAAGTAACATTCACGCTCTGTGCTATGTCGAGCAGCGAATCCATCAGTGTTCCGTCCAAATCGAATATGATTGCCTTGTAGTTCATTTTAAATCTTTCTACAAATGTTTCTATTTTCAAGTATTTATTGTGCAATGGATTGTTTTCTCAACTTTCTCACATTAAGGAGAATTACAGAGCCAATCAACGTAGGAGCCACGATATTGATAATCCATATCAGCAAACTGACTTGGAAAATAATTGCGACTTGTGGTGTAAACGTTTCAAAAATGAACATTGCCACAGAACCACGAATGCCAATCTCACCTAAAACCGACGTAGGAATTATTGTCGTGAAAAGATATGTTAACGTAATACCGACAAACAGTTCCACAAATGACAATTCGGGAATGAGCATGGAAATCAAAAGCATAAATTGCAATGAAAATACGCAATAGCGCAACAAACTCATTAGCAACGTCTTAAATACATCGTTTACATTATATATATGTATCAACTGTATCAGTTTTCTATAGAAATTCTTTCCTATCACACGTAAACATACACGTTTCAACCACCGTTGGTCCTTGCAGACGAACACAACGACGGCACCTAAAACAACCACACATAACGAGATCAAAGAAGCTGATTCAACGGCTTGTGTATGAGGCAAGAAAACAAGATAGACCGCAACACCCAGCACCCCAAACAATATGGTTGACGAGAACTGCATCAGACTACCGAGAAACGTTGCGAACACAGCATCTTTATACCCTTTGTCAAGCACAATGGCACGACCGCCAATTTCACCGATTCTATTTGGCGTAATAAGCGCCAAGGGCAAACCGACCAACACGCCCGAGACAGCCTTGCCAAACGAAATCTGCTGACTGCGATTTACCAACAATTGCCATTTTCGGGCTTCCAATCCCCAATTGACGAACAACAACGCACACACAATCAGGAAAATCGAAATAGAAAAATGTTCATTGGTAAAAATCACCGATACATCTTGCTCCATTGTCATAAACTGATACACAACATAGCCCCAAGCGACAATGAAGACAAGGATTTTCAGCAACCACTCCCCTATTTTTCGTACTCGTTTGTTCACTTTGTAAAAAATTTAGGACAAAGATATTATAATTGACAATTGATAATTGATAATTGTGTATTTTTGCACGTCAAAAAGATAAATTCAAAAGATAAAACCTATATGGATTACAAAGTAGCAGATATCAAATTAGCCGAATGGGGACGTAAAGAACTTGATTTGGCTGAAATTGAAATGCCGGGGCTGATGGCTCTCCGTGCTGAATATAAAGGTAAGAAACCGCTTGCTGGTGCAAAAATCAGTGGCTCGTTGCACATGACCGTGCAGACGGCTATTCTTATTGAAACATTGGTGGAACTCGGTGCCGACGTGCGTTGGGCTTCGTGCAACATTTTTTCTACACAGGACCACGCTGCTGCCGCAGTTGTGGTTGGCAAAAACGGCACAATCGACAATCCTAAGGGAACGCCTGTTTTTGCATGGAAAGGCGAAACGCTGAAAGAATACTGGGAATGCACAAAAAAAGCATTGACTTGGCCTGATGGTTCTGGTCCAACAATGATTCTTGACGACGGCGGCGACGCTACACTTATCGTAGTTCGTGGTTCGCAGTTCGAAACTGCTGGCAAAGTGCCTGATTTCAACCCAGAAACGGATTCCGAAGAATGGGGTGTGATTCTTGACTTGTGCCGCGAAACAATGAAACAAGACCCACAATTCTGGACGAACAAAAAGAAAAATATCATCGGCGTTTCTGAAGAAACGACTACTGGCGTTCACCGTCTGTACCAAATGGCAGAACAAGGCATTCTTCCGTTCCCTGCCATCAACGTGAACGATTCGGTTACAAAATCTAAGTTCGACAATTTGTATGGTTGCCGCCACTCGCTCACCGACGGCATTATGCGTGCATCCGACGTGATGTTGGCTGGCAAGGTTGCCGTTGTCTGCGGCTACGGTGACGTTGGTAAAGGTTGCGCCCAATCGCTTCGCGGACAAGGTGCACGTGTGATTGTGACGGAAATCGACCCAATTTGTGCTTTGCAGGCATCAATGGAAGGCTATCAAGTGTTGACGGTTGAAGACACGTTGGAATATGGCGACATTTATGTTACCACCACAGGCGACTGCGACATTATTACGGCTGAACACATGAGCAAAATGAAAAATATGGCGATTGTGGGCAACATCGGCCACTTCGACAACGAAATCCAGATGGCTGAATTGGCTAAAAATCCAGGCATCAAGAAGAAAAACATCAAACCGCAATATGACCAATGGACGTTCCCCGACGGTCACAGTGTGTTGATTTTGGCGGAAGGACGTTTGTTGAACCTCGGTTGTGCAACAGGACATCCAAGTTTTGTAATGTCGGCTTCGTTCACAAACCAGACGTTGGCACAAATCGAGTTGTTCACCAACAACAAGAATTACGAGACAAAAGTTTACACTTTGCCGAAGAAACTTGACGAGAAAGTTGCCCGTCTTCACCTCGACAAACTTGGTGTTAAACTAACAAAACTTACCGAAAAACAAGCGAAATATCTTGGAGTGCCAGTTGAAGGGCCTTATAAATCAGATATTTACAAATACTAATCGTTATAGATTTGTCAAACAAAAACGCAATGCAGGATAAGTGTTGCGTTTTTTTTGTTTTTACTGATAGGTTTTCCCACCGAAGGCAGTTATTGCAAAATTTACAACAACTGAGTCAAGAATTTTGCATTCCTTTCTGTTACTTTTTCTCCCCTTGCTCTGCTTCTGCTCATTGAACTTATATTTGTGGTGGAAATTTTGCACCGCACATAATTCACTTCTTCGATTTTCAGCATCATCGTTCAAGGTCAAAATTTTTGACCTTGAACATTCTTTAACTTCTTCGTCGGTAACTTGAAATCTAAAATCCTCGTCAAAGCGTTCTATATTGTTCTTGACCAGTTAATTTGTCAGACAATGTCTGACAAATTTGGGGAGTTACGGATTTTGCGTATTCCGCGTTGGCATAGCCGCCCAAAGCAAATTATTCGTTATTGTTTGCCATCAGAAGCTGTTGTCAAATATTCTTTGACAACTGAGTTTTCACCTAATTTATTCTCTTTTAGTTACCGATGAAAATATTCTATTGATGGTTCTTTTCTAATATTTTTGTTTTCCTGGGATTACCCCTCTCACTCCGCCTTTCGGGTTTTCGACATCCCCTTTATAGCGCGATATTATGTGAATATGAACGTGAAAAATGCTTTGCCCTGCGGCTTCACCAACGTTAATGCCGACATTGAATCCGTCGGGATTAAAACGTTCCGTCAATATTTTTTTGCAACGGTTAAAAGATAGTTAACACTCAAAAGCATTCCCTTTACCTAAATTGCATTGTTCACATTTTGTTTCTAAATTATCAGGCACCGTTTCCCCACCTTTTGACCAAGGAATAATATGGTCCACATGCAACTTCACACCTAATTCATTCATTGGACTTCGACCGCATTTTTTGCAGGTAAATCCATCTCTCATTAAAATCTGGAATCTCAGTCTATCGGAAATTTCTCGCTTTGTTTTGTGGATAATATTTTTAGAATTATTTGATATGTCATTCTCACATATAGTCTCTACTGGTAGAGGTTGCGGTGTTTCCTTTTCTTGAAATGCATTAATGTACGCAATGAATGCTTCAAGTGCTTTTCGCCAACTACCAAATTTGTTCTCATAAGTTCCAGCAGAATACTCTGAAAGAGGCTTCTTCATTTCAGCATATTTGGGCTGTCTTCCAATAGTTGTCCATACTTTTTCTATGTTTTTAAACAATTCTTTTTCAGAGATATTAAGTTTGCTTCGACTTGGTTGTAACCCACATTTCTCTAAAACATTGAACCAAGAACCAAATTTTCTTTGTAATGTACAAGGATGAAATTTGCCATATTGTTCGTATTCTCTAATTGTTATTGTTGACCTATTTAATTGTGATGCAACCCTTTTTACGTCACTAATCAAATCTTCTTGTAATGTATTTCTGTGATAATCATTTAAA
>Ga0265298_10010273_pt1 | contig 11085 bp, 4 predicted proteins | sample AusTroGonzalo_MG_3_FD_193486 | JGI IMG/M metagenome (GOLD analysis project Ga0265298, IMG submission 193486) | Bovine rumen microbial communities from tropical cattle in Woodstock, Queensland, Australia - Gonzalo_01 | ecosystem: Host-associated > Mammals > Digestive system > Stomach > Rumen ...
TATCTATCTTATAACAAAGTTCTACAAGATGGATTCGTAAATAAATGGGGTATCGATAAAGAAAAATTGTTAGTGACAGCAGTCGGCACAGCAAACTTCTTTGTGTATGATCCGCAGCAGCTCGTTATTTTTAAGGCAGCAGATAAAATAGCACTCGAGGCTTTAGCGGACAAACGTCCACGATAACGACAAGTTTCATTTACTTTAATTTTAATACCCTCTTTGTGCTGCAACACCAGGAGGGTTTTTATTTTTAGAGAAATGATTTTTAAGGTAACGAATCTTTAGGCCGCCGAGGATGGCACCTTGTACTGTTGATTATCCCGCATGATCTGACGTTCTTTCTTTTCTTCCGGCCATCCGACTAAGGCAATATCGAGAACTTCATCAATCGTTTTCACGGGGATAAATTTTAATTGCTCGTTAAATTCTTTAGGAATATCAACGAGGTCTTTGCGATTACGGTAAGGGATGATTACCGTCTTGATTCCCGAGCGTAAGGCCGCTAAGGCCTTTTCTTTAAGGCCACCGATAGGAAGAACCTTACCGGTAAGGGTGATTTCCCCCGTCATCGCGACATCGCGGCATACTGGAATCTTGGTCAGTAAGGAAATCATGGTTGTGGCAAGCGTAATCCCGGCGCTGGGGCCGTCTTTGGGAATGGCCCCCGCCGGCACGTGAATATGAATATCATAATTTGAGAAAATATTTTCATCGATACCTAATTCTAAGGCCTTGGAGCGAATATAACCGAGAGCAGTTTGGGCGGATTCCTTCATCACATCGCCAAGTTGCCCAGTGAGGACCAAGGCCCCTTTGCCGCGCATGAGGGTCGATTCAATATTAAGGATTTCTCCTCCCGCCGCGGTCCACGCTAACCCGGTAGAAACTCCGATTTCATTTTCCTCTTTATCTTCGTCTTTATTATAGATGGGCGGCCCTAACAGTTGTTCGACCGCTTCCATATTGATTTTGGTTACGCCTGTTTCTCCGCGGGCGAGTTTAATGGCGACTTTGCGGCAAAGCGAAGCAATATTTCTTTCGAGACTGCGCAGCCCCGCTTCCGAAGTGTAGTGGCGAATCACCGCGCAAATTCCTTCATCAAGAAATTCAATATGTTCTTCGCCCACTCCGTTTTCCGAAAGTTGTTTCGGAATTAAGAAGCGTTTAGAAATGGTGAGTTTTTCTTCCTGGGTATATCCCGAAAGATTAATAATTTCCATTCTATCACGGAGAGGTGAAGGAATATTTTCGAGGACGTTCGCCGTCGCAATAAAGATCGTATTAGATAAGTCAAAAGGCACATTTAGGTAGTGATCTCGAAAACTGTTATTTTGTTCGGGATCCAGGACTTCGAGGAGGGCGGAAGAGGGGTCGCCCTTAATGTCGTTTCCTAATTTATCGACTTCATCAAGGAGGACGACAGGGTTATTCGTCCCGACTTGTTTAATCGCTTGAATAATCCGGCCAGGCATGGAGCCCACATAAGTGCGCCGATGGCCGCGAATTTCCGCTTCGTCTTTCACGCCCCCTAAACTAATCCGGACAAACTTGCGGCCGGCGGCGCGGGCGATACTTTTTCCGAGACTGGTTTTTCCTACGCCGGGCGGCCCTGCGAGACACAGAATAGGGCCTTTCATTTGTTTGCCTTTAAGCATCTTAACGGCGAGGTATTCTAAAATTCTTTCTTTAACTTTTATTAAGTCAAAGTGATCTTCATCTAAGATCTGCTGAGCGGTATCCAGGTCATGGCATTCTTCAGTGCTTACAGACCATGGTAACTCTACGAGCCAATCGAGATAATTTCTTAAGATACTTGATTCCGAAGAATCGGGGTGCATTTTTTCCAGGCGGGAAAGTTGTTTAAGAGATTCTTTTTCAACTTCGGCGGGCATTTTGGCCTGCAGGATTTTTTCTTTCAATTCGGCCATTTCGTCATCATTTTCGCCGTTATCGCCAAGTTCACTCTTAATGGCCTTAATTTGTTCGCGCAAGAAGTGTTCGCGTTGGCCTTTCATCATTTCTTCTTGGGCGTTATCGCGAATGCGTGCCTGCATGCCGAGAATTTCTAATTCACGGTTTAAGATTTCATTAATCTTATGGAGGCGTTCAATGGGATCAAGGATTTCTAAAATCAGCTGCGCTTCAGCCACATGCAGATTTAGATTGGAGGCCACTAAATCGGCAAGGCGGCCAGGATCGTGGATATCTTCTAAGATCATTAAAATGTCAGGAGAAAGGATCTTACCGACATTAATCACCTTTTCTAAGGATTCCCGTACCGTGCGCATTAAAGCGGACACCGCCACGTGGTTAGGATCCACTTGAATATCTTCAACTTTGGCGACTTTAACTTCAAAGAAGGGAGAACTTTGGCGGTATTCTAATATTCTGGCCTTGGATAGGCCTTGGACTAAGATTTTTAAACGGCCGTCGGGGAGCTTGCGCATCCGCATAATCATGGCGACGGTCCCTAATTCATAGATTTCTTGGGGGAGGGGATTTTCCGCGGTAACATCTTTTTGGCCGGCCAGCAGGAGTAAACGATCGGTATTATTAATGGCGTGCTCGACGGTTTTAATCGAGGATTCTCGGCCGACAAAGAGGGGGATAATCATAAAAGGGTAAATAACAATATCGCGAATCGGTAACAGAGGGAGTTCTTCTTTGAACTCGATATCGTTTCCCTCATAATTTGTCGGCATTGCAGGCTCCAGCAGGTACAGCAATAATTCTTTGCTTATCCCATCGGGAAAAATAGGGGAAAACCTAAACTTTTTAGGCCCTAGCGCTGGCCGTTTTTCCGCGCCAGTCGCGGATATTTTCCCTTTGGGGGCAAATTTATGAATTTTGGTCTAACGGTAAAAATGCGGCCAGATTTTAGTTATTTTTGGCCAAAGCGATTTCTAAGGAATTCCTAAAAAACGGCCTAAAGTTTTCAGGGGGTTGGCCTAAGGCCGAATTTTAAAAACGGTCTTTTTCACTTGAGCCGATCCTGGCCAGCCCCTGCGGAGGTCTTCCTCCGCGTTTCCTCTTGAAATTAGCTAGTTAGGGTGGGGGAATAGGCCGAACGAGAAATTAGGAGATGCTAAGGGGTGGATTTTAAAGGCGGAGGGATTTTAGAGATAAGCACCTTTTTAAAAGTATCCTTATTAGTTGACCAAATTATTCAACCAATTCCTTTTTCGCTTATGTTTTTTAAACTTGATTAAATCTTGACCAAAAATGTTATTTATATGACACGGCCTAGTTTCAACGAACGGTGGTTCAGAAACTTCACGGAGAAGGGGAAGTCCCACCACCCACGTCGGTTGTTGCTCCGGTTGAGCAATGAATTAGTTAATTATCATTAGGCGAACAAACACATCGAAAGCCAATGCTGCTGTTTCTGCTCCCGGTGGCATTATTAAACCACATCGAATAAATGCCTGAGGTCGTCGTTGGGTGATATCCACCTCCACGGGCCAAGGCCACATCACTCCCGATATTTCCTTCACTTAAACCTTTAACGTATCCTATGCCGTAGCTCCCATGGGTATAAGTGGCAGGATCAATGTTGGCCGGATTTCCTGGGAGATAATCATTAGGATGAAGATCTTCGCAATCAACACTGTACAATTGATAATCACCAACGGGACAGGTATTGGGGGCGATGGTAAATTCTTCGCCACCCGTGGCCCAATCTACGATTTCTCGCACATTGCCCGCAAAATCCCAAATCACCGCCCCATTACTTAAGACAAAGGTGCGTTTTTGCGACCAATCTGTATTATCTTGCACGGTTTGGTCCCAGGGATCTGTGGGATCAGAGATCGAGAGAGCATTGGCGGGCGTGCCATCACTATGGCCTTGGTTGAGTTTACCTTCACCGACGGCCCCCCCACTCCAGTTGGCGGCCGTTGCTTCAATATCGCGAGCAATGGCCATCCATTGGGCGTTCGACATGATATCGCAACTGCCAGATTCGATACTGATGTTGCGACAAGCAGTTTTGGCCCTGGTGGCCAAGATGGAGGCCAGGGGATTTCCCTCATAGCTGCTTGTGACAACTTCGGAACCTTTGGCCTCGGTGATCATGACACAAAAAGCATCGGTGCCCAGTTCATCATTGGCCTCGACCGGAGCGTAAAATTCGTTAGGACAGGCCGCGACTTGATAAGTCGCATAAGCACTTGAACAGGCCGAAGTGTTGCCTTGAATGTTGGTGCTCGTCGCATGCATCTGATAAGTCCCCGCATTATTGATGTGGGAACTGGTAATCGTAACGGAACTTGCATCATGGGCCACCACGGCACTACCTAGTATAATGGAACAGGCCTGATCCGCATAAAGACGGACGGTTTCTCCAGGTTTAACTCCGTGAACGGTAAAAGTTGGAGTGCGAAGGTATCCTGGGGAGGCGGCAGGATGGGTTAAAGTAACACCCGCTGGGGGCAAAGGTGCCGCTAGCGTGCGAATCGTTTGCACGTTCTCATTGTCATCGTAGAGGCCATGACGATCGACGGCCTTAACGAGTAGTTGGTAGGGTGTATCGTAAGTAAGGCCGGTAATGACCCGTGATGTTTGGCCTTGGGGAACGTATTCTAAGACATCCCAGGCAGCGGCGAAATCTGTGCGGTTAAAAATGGCATAATGCGAGGCCGCATCAAGATAAGGCCATGTGAGACGGGCGGTGGTATCAGAAATATCCGTGACACTGGTAAGTCCGCTCCAACCCGTAATTTCGCTGCTTGGCCAATTTCCTCCATCACGGTTATCGGGAGAGGATGAATCGGCCGGGGAATGTTTGGTACGACAAGAATTTACCCATAAGAGCATGACGCTCATTAAACTCAAGAAGAGGAGGACGGAAAAGTCCGTGATACTCCGTTCTCTTTTATGCCTTGGCATTTTCATAAATCTATTTATTTACATAAGAGAGCTTGTTAGGCCGAGGGCCTAGCTCACTAGAAGACTTATCGGCAGAAATAGCAGAGTGATTTAGGTGTGTATTGCCCATAACTGCTCTAAGGGCACGGCCTAGATGTACTCATACCGAGGGCCATTGGCCTATTGGGATAATATTTGATTAATTTTAGCTAGTTTCGGGTTAGGTATCGCTAAGTTCCTAAAATTATAGCAATCCGGAGGCCCTGCCACCGTAAATTCGGCCAAAGAACACCTAAAGTTTTGTTTAATACTGAATTTGATCCTGGTAGGATAGGGCGGGAGCAGTTTTATGGCATTAGTGAAGCAGCAGGTGGCCGTGGTGGTTTTAGCAGCGGGAAAAGGGACCCGCCTTAAAGTTTCGACCGCTAAACCCTTATTACCGGTCCTAGGTTTACGTTTAGTTGATTATCCCCTGCAAGCAGTGGCCCAATGGTCCCAAAGGGCCCAAGTGGGAGTGCAAGTCACCGCCGTTTTAGGCCACCAAAAAGAAAATATGCAGGCCTATCTGCAAACTCGTTATCCCGCTTTAAATTATGTTATCCAACATGAACAAAAAGGCACCGCCGATGCCGTGCGGGCGTATTTTACCCAAACCCCCTCCGCCTTAGATTTTGCTTGGACTTTAATTATGTGTGCGGATACGCCACTGATTAATGCAGAAGTTTTAAATACTTTATGGCAAGCGGCCTTGGGAGAGTCTTCCGCTGCCCTCGCGGCCACCTTTATGGTAGATGATCCCTCCGGCTACGGCCGCATCTTAAGAGAAGGTGCCGCCATTAAGCAGGGTTCTTTTAAAATTGTCGAAGAAAAAGATGCTTCCCCGGATCAACGCCTCATTAAGGAAGTTAATGCAGGATTGTATTTGGTAGATACGAAATTACTTCATACCCACTTACAGCAAATCAATGATCAGAATAAGGCCCATGAGTTTTATCTCACCGATATTTTTGATGGACAACATGGCAAGGCCATTCCGATTAACAACGGGATGGCCCTTTTGGCAGGAGTAAATGATATGGCCCAATTAGCAACAGCGCGCGCGGAATTAAGATGGCAAAAGATTAAAAGCTTGCAAATGGCCGGTGTCGATATCATTGATCCGGCCACGACTTATATTGATCAAGAGGTCGAAGTAGAAGCAGAAGTCGTCATTCATCCGGGAGTCCATTTAGAAGGAAAAACAGTTGTTAAGCGCGGCACGGTGATTGAAGCAGGGGCCGTGTTAAAAAATATGGTGGTGGAAGAAGATGTTACCATTAAGGCCTATTGCTATTTAGAAGATTCGCGCATTATGGCCAAGGCCTCGGTAGGGCCGTTTGCTCATTTACGGCCTAATAGTGTAGTAGGCCCGCAAGCAAAAGTCGGAAACTTTGTGGAACTAAAGAAGGCCACCCTACTCGAAGGGGCCAAAGTCAGTCACCTAAGCTATGTCGGTGATGCGGAAATTGGCCGCCGAACTAATATTGGCTGTGGTTTTATTACCTGTAACTACGATGGGGCCAATAAGCATTTTACCAAGATTGGTGATGACTGTTTTATTGGCTCTGATTCGCAAATGATTGCGCCAGTGGAATTAGGCGATAACTGTTTTGTGGCCAGTGGTTCGACGATCAATAAATCAATGCCCGCAAATTCCTTTGCTATCTCCCGCGGCCGCCAACAGACTAGAGTTGGTGAGGCCGAACATTTTAAGGCCAAAAAGAAAGAATAGTGCTCATTAGTCCGTAAATATTGCCGCAAAAATGGCAACGGCCATGGCCAGAGGGAATTAATTTTCATTACTTATTTAATGGTTAAATTTTGAAGGCCTTTTTCTAAACAGGCCTGCTTTCTTGGGTAGCGGATGGTAAGAAGCTTCGGACAGTTTAGGAAGACTTATGGCCATCGATTTATCCCAACTTAATCCCCAGCAACGGCAAGCGGTGTTAACCACCGAAGGGCCGATTATGATCTTGGCAGGGGCCGGATCAGGGAAAACGAGGACCTTAGTTTACCGCATTTTACATCTCCTCGAAGATGAGCAAGTTCCGCCCTGGAAAATTCTAGGTTTAACTTTTTCTAATAAGGCCGCGCGGGAAATGCTGGAACGGGTCCAAAAAGGGCTAACGACCGCCGAAAAAGGTAGCGTGCAGCTTTCGACCTTTCATGCATTTTGCGCTCGGGTGCTGCGGATCGAATCAAATCATTTAGGACTTTCGCGTAACTTTACGATCTTTGATGATGCCGAGAGAAAAGCGGTGCTGATGAATATTTTAGGCCGCCAAAATGAAAATAAAGATCGGGATTTGTTTTTTCGCATTCAGGCCTTTATCGAAGATCTTAAAAATAAAGGTTATTACTTAGGCCGTTCCTTAACGCCCGCCGAGGCCGCGGCCTTAAAAATTGATCTCGCCGACCCCCTCTTCTCCTACTTTTCCGCTTACGAAAACATGCTTCATCAGGCCAATGCGGTAGATTTTGGAGGATTGATTACCGGGGTGATCGAATTATGGCAGCGCTTTCCGGAAGTGCTGGCGCATTATCAGCAACGCTATCAGTACGTCTTGGTTGATGAGTATCAAGATACCAATAAGGCCCAATTTGAATTACTCAAAATGCTGACCGCCCAAAGTAAGAATTTATGTGTGGTGGGGGATGAAGACCAGTCGATTTATTCCTGGCGCGGCGCTGATATTCATAACATTCTGGATTTTGAACAAAACTTTCCGGCGGCGGAAGTAATTAAGCTCGAACAAAATTATCGCTCGTGCAAAAACATTATTGATGCTGCCAGTTGCGTGATCGCTCACAATCAGATGCGCAAAGATAAAACGATGTGGACGAAAAATGTCTCCGGGGATGTGGTGGAAGTCGTCCAATGTGGTTCGGATCTTGATGAAGCGCGCTTTGTGGCACAAGAAATTAAAGAATTACATTCCCAATTTTCTTATCGCCAGATGGCGATTTTTTATCGGGCCAATGCACAGTCGCGGCTATTTGAAGATAGTTTGCGGCGGGAAGGCATTCCTTATCGCATCGTTGGTAGCGTGATGTTTTATGAACGTAAAGAAGTTAAAGATGTTCTCGCTTATCTAAGAGTGGTGATTAATCCCCAGGATAATTATGCTTTAACAAGAATTATTAATACGCCGGCCCGCGGAATTGGGGTTATGACTTTGCGCAAGCTGGAAGATTGGGCCGCCCAAAACAAGATTTCTTTAAGTGAAGGATTGGCGCTCCTTGATCAAAATAAAGAGGAGTTTACCGCGAGGAGTGGCATCAATCTAAATGCTAAGGCGGTCAAAGGTTTGCGCCAATTAAATACCCTCCTCCAAGAAACCCGTCTCCTCGTTGAGCAGCAGGCCCCGTTAAAAGTGATCTTCGAAAAAGTATTTCATGAATCAGGCCTTAGTGAATTTTATGCCGCTCAACATGATCCAGAAGCGAAGGCCCGTAAAGAAAATCTGCAGGAATTACAGCACGCCTTAATTCAATATGAACTCCAGGAACCGGAAGCAACTTTAGCGGGTTTTCTCGAAAATGTGGCCTTAAATACGGATAAGGAGGCCGCAGATCAGCGCGAAGAAGATCGAGGGGCGGTCACTTTAATGACCGCGCATGGGGCCAAGGGCCTTGAATTTGCTTGTGTCTTTTTAGTGGGGGCCGAAGAAAACACCTTTCCCTCGTATAAGAGTTTGCAAGATTTAGAACGGGGCGTGGAAGAAGAGCGCCGTTTATTTTACGTGGCGATGACCAGGGCCATGCAAAGACTGTTTATCTCCTATGCGCAAGGCCGATTAATGTTTGGAACGATTCATTACAACCCGCCATCTCGCTTTATTGAAGAAATCCCGACACCTCTACGTAAATTGCGTAAGGTTTTTTATGGCAAAATGGCCTTGGCCGATGATGATGCCGAGTTTGCCCAATGTGCAGATGTTGATGATTATGATGGGGTTCGCCAGGTTAAGATTTCTTATGCAAAAATGCCGGCCCGGTCACCTTTGTCCCGCAATACGGCCGGTGCCGGGGGCCTCTGGGCGACACCGGCATGGGCCGCCCAAAAGGCCGTGGCCGCTAAGAGGCCCTCCAGCACGGCGGCCACCCGTGCCCACGGCCCACGGCCTGGCCAAAAATACTGGGTGGGGGCCAAGGTAAAACATGGTATTTTAGGCCCAGGTACCATTGTGGGGGTGGAAGGATCTGGCCCGAAGGAAAAAGTAATTATTCGCTTCAAAAATGGGGATCTCAGACGCTTTATGGCCGCGCTGGCCCCTCTCTCTTTGGCCTAGTTTTTTTGCCTAACAATCCAGCATTAGTTTAAAATAAATGCGGTTTTAATAGTTGGGCAAAGTGTGGGCGATTTCGCCAAGGGGCCGTCATGAGAAAACTAAGTAAGGTGAAGATTATTATCATCGCAGTAGTGGGCGTTCTAGGCCTGGCCTTATTAGGGGGCGGCATTTACGTTCATCACTACATTAATTCTCTTGATGTAAGATCCCTCCTTCTTACCAATCTTGCTAAAATCTTTCCTGGGGCCGAAGTAAAGATTGGCCAAGTCGAATTAAAGGCCGGATTGAAAATTAAGTTACGCGGGAGTGATATCGATTTAACCTTAAAGGCCGACGGAAAACGCGCCCCGGCCAAACTATTTTCTTTAAAAGAAGTGAAGGCCGATATTCCGATTTGGGCGGTCTTAATGGGTACGAGTTCCGTCGATATCGTCTTAGCTAAACCCGAATTGGCCTACCTTGAATGGGGTAAGAGCAATAACTGGCAATTGGCCATGGCCCCCGCGGGTGTGAGTAAGGTTAACACGGACCCCGTAGCATCACCCGTGGCCGCGCCGGAAAATACCCCAGAGAGTAGTGCGGCCGCGAGTGGTGGGATCGTCATTCCAACGATTACGGTTCCGGCGGTAGTGGCCCGCGCGAGTTTAAATTTTCGCCTGGTGGATTTAAAGGTGCACTACGCACTAAAAAACGGCCAATCGGGAAACTTTACTTTAAATCGTTTTATTATCCGCAATCTTAATTTCAAAACGCCCACGGCCATTGAATTAGCTTCTAAAATTTCCGCGAAATTACCCTCCGGCCCGGTGGGGATGGAGATGTTATTAATTGGCGATTTAAATTTGCAAGATCTCATCAAAAAAGAAAAGTTTAGCACTAAGCTGATGCTAAATATTAGCGATATCAATGGCCAGGGATTGGGATTAAAGGTGCCTAATCTCAAAATGGTGATTAATACAGTGATTGATCGCAAGGGTAGTGCGCTGGGTGATTTTACATTAACCTTTAGTGAACACAATAAAGTGATGACCAAATATCAAATTCAGGCCCAGCAGATTGCGCTATCTGATATCAATGTCCAGTTAAGTATGGCCGATTTGTTAGCGATGGCCGCCCTTCAAGATTTGATAAAAGGGGAAAAGGCGGTGTTTTCTTTGGCCGGTAGTGCTCAAGTCGAATTAGGGGCCCACGGTCTAAAGAGCGTTAATCCCGATTTAAAATTTGCCTTAGATCCGGCCATTCAACTGCAACAAGGCCCTCTCAACGTGCAAACCAAACTTGTGGGCAGTGTGAAAGGGCCGCAGGTTGAACTTTCTGTGACGAATGAATTGTTAGAAGGTTCGGTAAACTTTTTAGCGGCGGCCCAAGTGGATTTGGCCAAACAACCGATCAACCTTGCGAAGCTGGCCCCCATCCAAGCAGAATTAAGGGCCAATAATTTAAAAATGCCTCGGGAATTTTGGCAAAAGCTTTTATACGCCGGGGATAGTAAGAAAAAGAATTCTTCCGCGGCGGCCTCGGCGCCCCAGGCCTCCGCCCAACCTCTTTCCTTACCTCCGCTGCCTAAAATCGATTTTAATTTAAGCGTGAATCAAGTCATGATTGATGGCCATCCTTTAGAAGGGAAAGGCAAAATCTTGGTTCGTCCGGAAGGCCTCCACACCCAAGGCATTCGTTTTACTTATAGTGGGGGAACGATGGAAGTTAAGCTACAAACCCAGATTGCTGGCGGAAAAAAGACGAGCTTGAAGAATGTTTTAAACTTTGGATTAAAGAATTTGGATCTCAGTGGGCTTAGTGCTTTTTTGCCCCCGCAAATTAAATCCGTGAAAGGCAGTATTAGTGCCCAAGGTAATGGTAATGTTGATTTGAATTTAGCGAAGCT
>Ga0265298_10010274_pt1 | contig 11084 bp, 6 predicted proteins | sample AusTroGonzalo_MG_3_FD_193486 | JGI IMG/M metagenome (GOLD analysis project Ga0265298, IMG submission 193486) | Bovine rumen microbial communities from tropical cattle in Woodstock, Queensland, Australia - Gonzalo_01 | ecosystem: Host-associated > Mammals > Digestive system > Stomach > Rumen ...
CATCAGTTCAAAATCCAGCCGGGAGAAGTTCAGCGACACCGGAACCACCGGCTTGCCGGCGTCCAGGTTCGTCCGGATATCCCTGCACACGGATTCAAAGATGGACCGGTCCAGTTTATGGATCAGACGGTACTCTTCCAGGACCGGGATGAATTCGTTGGGGTACAGCTGGCCGTACACCGGATCCATCCAGCGGGCCAGGGCCTCACAGCCGCACAGCTCCTCCGTATCCGACCAGACCACCGGCTGATAGAAAGGAACGATCCATCCGTTCTTCACGGCATTGTCGATGTTGTTGATGACATACAGCTTCTTGTGGTACTGGTCGCTCATCTTTTTGTCGTATTCGGCATAAACGGTCTGGAAACGGTTCTTGATCGTGTCGGCGGCATAGCGCGCCCGGTCGATCGCCATGCGGGGATCCTCCCCGTTGCTGCTCAGGTGGTACGCGCCGCAGTTGATGCACATCAGGATCTCAGGATCATACTCATGGACCAGCCGGTCCAGTTCCGCCAGTTTCTCCTGGATGTCCGGCGCATCCGTGAAAACCGCGAAATGATCGTCTCCCTGCCGGGCACAGAGGGAGTCCGGGAACAGGCCGGTAATGTATCCCGCGATCGCGGTCAGGCACTGATTCCCCGCCTCAAATCCCCGCTGGTCGTTAAACGCTTTGAAATTGTGAACGTCAAGGAACAGGAAGACGTTCTCGTCAAAGCGCTCCGTCAGGCCCTGGATTCTTTCCTTTGCCTGTTCCACAAAATAGCTGAAACTGCAGATCCCCGTCAGGGCGTCTTCCCGGGCGCTCTTTTCGAGTTCCGTCGTCTTCTTCGCTTCATTCAGCCGCCCGTGGTAGATCGCGAAACAGATCGTGGTCAGGGAGATCAGGAACGTGATGTAGTTGACGGTGTCCCCGGAAATGATCTTCTGGACCACACCGCTGATCACGATCTCCTGGTCCTGGAAGGTCAGTCCGTTCTGATAGGTCAGCAGGACACGGTAGAATCCCAGGAAGCTGGCCCCGAGGATCAGGAGGGTCATATACGGCCGGTAAATCAGCAGGCAGCCGACGTAGATGACCATCGTCAGGAAGCAGATGATCTCCTTGCCTCCCCAGAAATCGCTGTAGGAAACAAAGACGCCGAAGGCCAGGCAGGCCAGGTTGAAACAGATAATCACCAGGTGCTCCAGGACCTCGACCGTTCGGTTCTTCCGGTATTTGAGGACGGCATAGGTGATGATGATCACGCCGGTCGCGAACAGCAGCACATAGACGGTCACGAGCATGGCATTCATGATGCCGGCCATCACCGGGGTGACCGTCTCGCTGACCTTCGTAAAGGTTTCCAGGCCCAGGACGGCCGTATAGAGGATGCATGCCGCGCCTGCCGCGATCAGGGAGCGGTACTGGCCCTTCGACATCCTTCTGTCTTTCTGGTAATAGCAGAACAGCATAACGCCCAGGCCGATCAGCAGAAACAGCCAGTACTTGGACGTGTAGGTGACGATCAGCCTGAACAGATCCCCTCCGGCCTGGTATTTGGGAATGATCTTTGAATGGATCTGCCGGGTCAGCATCCAGATCTCCAGCAGCACGACGATCACGCCCATATAGCTGCTGGTGCGGATATTGGCGTCGTGGAGGTATTTCTTTTCGTACCTGCTCAGCTTTTCAAAGCCCAGAAGGTGCGAAATAAAACGGAACGCTTCTTTCACGGTATCACTCCTGACAGATTCCGTCGTCGTTTCACGGTGAATAAGACGGTGTATGAAATGGAATGTTTCTTGTCATCATCATTGTACAGGAGATGAGAAGCGTTTGCAAGAACGCTGCCTGCCAAATTTATTCTTTTCGTTCCGTACAATTCATGATATAATTGAAAAAACGACAAAATACACAGCCGGGTTTTTCCCATGAACAGGAGCGTTTATCCGATGTATCAGTTTTCAGACGAATTCCGACAGGCATATGAGTCCCTGACCATCCCGATCGTCATCGACCAGTTCATTGACGAAAAGGTGGTTCCCCTGCTCGTTTCAGACGGCTTCTGCCAGCTGACCCGGCTGGACCGGGCCAAAGCCCTGGCCCTGATGGGCGCCGGCCAGTATGACCGTGTCCACCCGGACGACGCGGGCAAGGTGGCCCGGGTCAGTGACGACTTTGCCCACCGCCGTATCCCCAATTACGACCAGCTGGTCCGCGCCCGGCACGAGGACGGTTACCACCTGATCCATGTCATCGGCCGCTGGCAGACCATGCCGGACGGAACGGAACTGGCGTTCATGGTCTACACGGACGTTTCCTCCTCCAAAAAAGTGATCGAGGACAGCGCCCTGAAGTACCTGCTCTTCCAGCAGGACCAGTTCTACCGGGATCCGCTGACCGGCCTGCCCAACATCAACTATATGCATGAGTTTGCCGACGAGCGGGTCCAGGCGATGCGGCTGGACGGGAAAACCCCGATGCTGATCTATTCCGACGTCAACTCCATGCAGTTCTACAACAACCAGTACAGCTTTACCGAAGGCGACGAGCTGCTCCGACTCATCGCGCGCAAGCTGGAGAAGTATTTCCCGGACGGGCTGGTCTCCCGCGGGGCGGACGATCACTTCATCCTGATCGACGCCTACAGGGACGAGGCGGACCTCGATTTCCGCCTGACCGCGGTCAACAACGAGATCCGGGAGGAGGCATCCGGCAACACCGCCGGCATCCAGGCCGGCGTCTGCGTCTTTGACCAGAGCACCCATACCGGGGACGCCGTCGATCACGCAAAGAACGCGCTCAAGCGCATCGGCAGCGACCTGAACACCGTCTTCCGGATGTATTCGCAGCTGGCCGACGAGCACTACTGGGGCGAGCGGTATATCGTCCAGAACCTGGACATCGCCCTGCAGGAGGGCTGGATCAAGGTCTTCTACCAGGGGATCGGCCGGGTGAAGACCGACCGGACCGCCTGCTTCGAGGCCCTGGCCCGCTGGATCGACCCCAACCGCGGGAATATCTCCCCGGGCGAGTTCATCCCCGTCCTGGAGAAGTACCATCTCCTGTACAAGCTGGACCTGTACATGATCGAACAGGTCATGAAGGAGATCCCGATCCGCGCGGATGCCGGCCTCCCGCTGCTGCCGGTCTCGGTCAACTTCGCCGCGCAGGATTTTGTTTACCGGAACATTCCCGAGGAGATCGAAAACCTGTATCAGAAATATAAGATGGAGAAATTCGTCTCCAGGAACTGCTTCATCGTGGAGATCACCGAGCGGGATATCGCCACCGCCTCCGACCGCTTCCAGGCACAGCTGGGCCTCCTGCGGGAAAAGGGCTACCAGGTCTGGCTGGACGATTTCGGCAGCGGCTATTCCTCCCTGAATGTCTTCAGCCGTTTCGAGATCGACCTGATCAAGTTCGACATGGCCCTGATCCGGGATCTGGATTCCCGCGGGGGCCTGAACCGGAAGATCATCAAGGCCATGATCGAGATCGCCCACGGCATGCAGATCCATACGCTGGCGGAAGGGATCGAGACCCCGACGCAGCGGCAGTTCCTGCGGGACGTCGGGTGCGAGCTGAGCCAGGGTTTCCTGTACCGGCGGCCGGAGTCGCTGAACACCATCCTTTTCAAGATCGCCAACGGCAGCATCCGTCCCTCCACGGAGACCATGGAGGAGCGCGAGCGCTTCAGCCATTTTGATCCGATCCTTCTGGATCACCCTGAACCCGCTGCGGGAAAGGAGGTCTGACATGGAAAACCAGACCAATTCTCCCGGTAGGAACCCGGGCAAAGGCGTTCACCTGAACCGCCTGAATATCCTGCTGATCTTTATCGGCCTGGTCCTTGCCCTGTTCATGGTCTTCAGCATGTACCAGACGAGCAACAGCTTCAGCCAGATCGTCAACGTGACCGAGGCCTACCTGTCCGCGCAGCAGACCGCAGGCATGCTCAGCAGCATCTCTACCGAAATGTCGGAGCAGTGTGCCGCCTTTATCCGTTCGGGCACGCCGGACCCGGCCTACGGGTACGCCGGGCAGCTGAACGCGATCGACGGGCAGATCGAAGCGAACGCGGCTTACGCCGATTCCGGCGAAAGCGAGGACGAGTTCCTGGTCCAGGCACTCGCCGCCTTCCGGACAAAGATCGCGACGGAGACCCGGGCGATGCGCCTGATGGCCGATACCCTGCCCATGGGGCTGGAAGCCTTCCCGCCGCTGATCCAGCAGACGGAGCTGAGCGAAGAAGATCAGGCCCTGTCCCCGGAAGAGAAGAAAAAGACCGCGCTCGGACTGATCAGTTCGGAGGAATACCTTGCCCTGGGCACCACCATCTCGGACGCCGTGGACGACAGCCACCGCGTCGCCTCCGAGAAGGGAAAGAACCGGGCTATGCAGACCGCGCAGCAGGTCCAGAAAGTGATGGGCCGCCAGAAGCTCCTGGTCTTCCTGCTCGTAGTCGTTGCCCTGGCCGCGCTGCTCCTGAACCGGATGCTGATCATCTCCCCGATCCAGCGGAGCGTGGAGAACCTGGACAAGCGGGAACCGATGCCGGTGGAGGGCAGCTATGAGGTGCGCCACCTGGCCAACGTCTATAATGAAGTGCTGAAGGATAACGCCGAAAAGACGGAGGCCCTTTCCTACGCGGCGACTCATGATGCCCTGACCGGCCTGCTCAACCGGGCGGAATTCGACCGGCTGTACAAGGAGCTCAAAGAAGAGAAGATCGGCATCATGGTCGCCGATGTGGACCATTTCAAGCAGTTCAACGATGAGTTCGGCCACCGGACGGGGGACCAGGTGCTGAAGGCTGTAGCAGGAAAGCTGACTGAGCACTTTCGCGAGGAGGATCGGATCTGCCGGATCGGCGGAGACGAGTTCTGCATTGTGATGCCGGGGCTGGGGCAGGACCATGCCGAAACCGTCACCGAAAGGATCCGGCAGATCAACCACGAGCTTCAGGAAAGCCTCTCAGAACTTCCTCCGGTTACGATCAGCGCCGGCTTCGCCTTCTGGGACCGGCCGAATCCCGGCGGGAGCATCTTCCGGGACGCGGACAATACGCTGCTTTCCGTCAAAAAAACCCGGACCGACTGCTGCGCAGTCTATCCGGGTTGATCCTTCCGGTCCTTCAGGCCCTTCGGGGCCTTTTTCATTGTCTTTACACGACCACCTTGTTCCGTCCGGAGTTCTTGCCCATGTAGAGCTTCTCATCCGCCTTCTTGAGCAGTTCCTCCAGCGGGGAGGAGTAATCGCATTCCTCGACGCCGATGGTGATCGTGATGGAGAACTTGTTTCCTTCGAATTCCAGCTGCATCTTTTCCACCGCGAAGTTGACATCGTGCATGATCACGCCCGCGTCGTCAATGTTCGCGCCTGGCATGAAGAAGCAGAACTCCTCGCCGCCCCAGCGGCAGACGCTGTAGCGGCCGCCGGAATGCTCCGTGAACAGCTCCGTCAGCTTGACCAGCGTATAGTCGCCGCAGTTGTGGCCGTAGGTATCGTTCACGTTCTTGAAAAAGTCGATATCCGCGATCGCCACGGCAAAGGACTCGTCCGGGTTCGCCTTGCAGAACTTCTCGATCGACTCGATCATCGCCCGGCGGTTGGGCAGTCCGGTCAGCGGATCCGTGCCCGCTTCCTTGTAGAGCGTCTGGTTCCGGATCCGCAGCTGCCGCTCGGTATCCTGGATGCTGGTGCTGAAGATGATGCACATCGCCGCCAGCATCACGAAGAAGCCGACCGTATTGATCGTCTGGTAGAAGGTGTTCGTCGCCCGGTCCATCGTGTAGGCCGCCGTATGCTGAAGCGACCAGGAGAACAGACCGATCCGGTATGCCAGGATCACGATGAAGCAGGCGACCTTGATCAGCGGCTTCTCATAAATGTTGAAGAACAGGAAGACCACCATCAGCGTCAGCATATGCTGCACGCCGCAGCTCCAGCCGAAAGCCTCTATATTCCAGAAGACCCAGCCCCCGGTCAGCAGGGCGTAGATCAGCAGGTTCTCCCGCACACCGCGGTTTTTCGTCAGCCACAGGGCCACGCCGGTCACCGCCGCGAAGCCCATCGGGAACCAGATCCATACATCCAGGAACAGCGGATAGAAGAAAAAGCATACAAAGAAGTAAGCGATCAGCAGGATCTCACTGACGCACAAGGCTTTCCGGTAGTAGACCGGAAGTTCTTTACCTGACTTGGGAACTTTCTGCTGCAGAAAGCTCGTGAAAAAATCCATTCGGGTTCCCTGCCTCGATGCTTTTTCGTTTCTTCAGATGATTATATACCATCCCTTGTCTTTTTTCAAACATTTATTGTGATTGTTATTTTTTTGTAATGACTTATTTTCCATATTTTCCCGAAGGGGTTTAAGGGGGCGCTGATGCGCGCGGTGCGCGAGCCGGTGCAACGGCCGCGGTGCGCGTGCGTTTCCTTGCGGAAAGCCCCCTTATTTAAACAATTTCACCAGGAAGGCGCGAATGCACCTTCTCCAGACCGTCCAGTCGTGACCGCCCGGGAACGTCTCCCGCTCAAGCCGAAGCGGCTTCCCCTTCAGGTAGTCATCGTCCTTCGCGAAGCTGTCCCAGAATTGATCCTCCGTGCCCATCGCCCGGTAGAACACCCGGAACGCCGCGTTGAACGCCTCCGGATCACCCAGCAGCCGAAGGTGCGGCTCATCCTGCCCGTTTCCCCACGGCGCGCGCAGGAAACCGCTGAACAGCCCGGCATAGCCGAACAGTTCCGGATGGCTCAGCGTCGTGATCGCGGTATGGAAGCTGCCCATGCTCAGTCCGGCCATCGCGCGGCTCCATTTATCCGTCTTCACAGGATAGTGCATTTCGATATACGGGATCAGGTCCTCCACCAGCACCCGCGGGAACAGGCCCAGGTCCCGCTGTTCGGAGCCGCGGACCATCCCGTTGCCCATGACGATGATCATCTCTTCCATCGCGCCTTCCGCCAGCAGCCGGTCAGCGATCCGTCCCACATGGCCCTGATAGACCCATCCGGTCTCATTCTCTCCGTAGCCGTGCTGGAGGTAGAGCACCGGATACGCCTTCGCGGGATCATACTTCGGAGGCGTCCAGACCAGGCAGATCTCATGCCTGCCGGTCACGGAGGAAGGATAGTAATGCCGCGTCACCGCCCCGTGCTCCACACCTTCCAGGTCGTCCCAGCCTTTCATATCCTTTACCGGCACGTCCACAAAATTCATCGGCCGGCAGCAGCCGTAGCCGATCGGCAGATAGGGGCACAGCACGTCCGCCCCGTCGATCTTCAGGAAGAAATAGAGAAAGCCCTTGCCGAGGTTGAAGGTGCCTTCCCAGACCCCGTCCCCCGTGGGTTTCAGCGGATGCATGTTCCCGAACTGATCGATCGCGACTTCCTTCGCGTCTTTCGCGATGATCCGGAAATGCACCCGCCCGTCGGGCAGCACTTCGGCGCCCTGCTCCCCGTCCCGGTCCGGCTCTCCGTAATAGGGATCAAAGGAAACGGTAACATCCAGCGGCCACTTCTTCTCCATCTTCCGATCCTCCTCATTTTTCCGATGCTGTTTTCGCCTTTCCATAAAAGTACGGACAACTTATGTCTACTTTACCCCAACCACGGCCGTTTGTCAATCTCATCCGCCTCTCATCAGATTATAATGCAGCCTTTTTTTCTTCGTGGTATAATGATCGCTGAAAGGAGAAGCTCACCCCCATGCTCGACACGTATTATCTCGCCGCGTTCATTGCCTCGGTTGCGCTGACGGGTCTTTATATGCTCATCTGGCACAAGCATTACGACGTCCACATTACGCTCGTCTTCGTCCTGGTTCCGGTGGTCAACCTGGGCTACCTGCTCATGTCCCGCTCCCGGGGGCTGGAGGAGGCCATCATGGCCAACAAGATTGCCTACATCGGCGGCATCTACCTGCAGCTGATGATCATGATCGCCGTGTTCACCCTCTGCCGGATCCCGCTGAACCGCTGGATCCAGGCCGGGTTCTTCGCCCTGAGCTCCGCGATCTACCTGGTCGTCCTCACCCAGGACGGCACCGGCCTTTTCTACCGGTCCCTCTCCGTGGCACAGGTAAACGGCAGCACTATGCTGGTAAAGGAATACGGTCCCATACACCATCTCTTCCTCGGCGTGGTCATGCTCTATTTCCTGCTGAGCTGGGCTGCCATCTTCTATGCCTTTGCGAAAAAGAAGCAGGTTTCCCGGAAGATCCTGCTCCTCCTGTTCCTGCCGGAGATCGTCGCCATGGTCTGTTATTTCGGCGGCCGCCTGGTCTTCCCCGGCGTTGAACTGATGCCTGCCGCCTACGTTTTTGCCCAGATCGTCTACCTGATCATCGCCCACCGCCTGGGCCTGTATGATATCGCCGGGATCACCATGCATACTCTCATGAAGGCCGGGGATACCGGCTTCATCACCTTTGACCTTGAACACCACTACCTCGGCAGCAACCCGACCGCCCGGAAAATCTTCCCCGTGCTGAATGAGATGACCGTGGATTACTCCCTCCGCCGCTACCGCCGGATGAAGGACCTGATCGTTCCCTGGCTCGACGACTTCGCGGAAGACCCGTCCGAGAACCGGCACCTCTATGAGTCCGGGGACAGGACCTATGAGATCACGGTCAACTGGCTCTATAACGGCGGGCACCGGAGGGGCTATGAGCTGGTCATCACCGATGATACGCCGGACCGGACCGAGATCACCAAGCTGAACACGCTGGTCGAGCAGAAGACCGCGCACATCGTAGAGATGCATAACCAGCTGATCCTCGGCATGGCCACCATGGTTGAAAGCCGGGACAACTCCACCGGCGGGCATATCCGCCGCACCAGCGAGGGCGTCAAGATCCTGATCCATGAACTGAAAAAGGACCGGAAGCGCAACCTGGACAAGGACTTCTGCAAAGACCTGATTAAGGCCGCTCCCATGCACGACCTCGGCAAGATCGCCGTCAAAGATGAGATCCTTTGTAAGCCCGGCCGGTTCACGCCGGAAGAATTTGAACAGATGAAGGCCCACGCGCCGGAGGGCGCCCGCATCGTCCATGAGATCCTGAAGGACACGGACGACGAGGACTTCAAGATCATCGCGGAAAACGTCGCGCATTACCACCATGAGCGCTGGGACGGCACCGGCTATCCGGAAGGCCTCAGGGGCGAGGAGATCCCGTTCGAAGCGCGGATCATGGCGATCGCGGACGTCTATGACGCCCTGGTCAGCAAGCGGGTCTACAAGGAAAAGATGCCCTTTGAAAAGGCGAATCAGATCATCGAGGAAGGCATGGGCACCCAGTTCGATCCCGGGCTGCACGACGCCTACATCGCCGCCCGCCCCCATCTCGAAGCCTATTACGCCGCTCTCGAATAAAGCCAGCCAAGGGGACGGTTCCTCTGGCTTTCAAACGCCAGAGGAACCGTCCCCTTGGCTTAAACACTTTTCAACGTCTTTTTTCAGCAGCGGAATCGTCCGCCGGGAGGGAATGGAGGACGGCCGGGACCTTCAGACCTGGGACAGTCTTCACTGGGATGACGCAGACCGCCGGGTCCGGGACAGTCTTCACCGGGATGAAGGGGACTGCCAGGCTCGGGACAGTCTTCACCAGGATGACGCGGACCGCAGAAACTCGGACCCGGATGATGGGGACCGGGATGATCCGGCATCAGGCCTTCGGGCAGTTCCAGGGCAAGCTTTTCAATGTGCTCGCTCAGGCGGTTGCACAGGGAGCAGAATTGCTCTTTTTCTTCCTCCGTGAGGCACGCGGTTTTCTTTTTTGCATCTTCATTACGCATTTTTTCCATATCGGCGACAAAAGCACTGCCGCTCGGGGTCAGGGAGACACGCTGGATACGGCGGTCACTCTCATCCACCGTACGGCAGAGGAGCCCGTCGTTTTCTGCACGGGCGAGAATCTCACTAAGGGAGGAAGGGCGAAGATCCAGAGCTTCGCACAATTCCCGGGAGGAGACGCCCGGATTCGCCGCGGCACACTCCAGCAGGCGGCCGACGGCGGGCGGGAAAGGCGGGGCTTTTCGTTCCGGCGGGCAGCGCCGCATGGCGCGGGAGAGTTTCAGATATGCCAGGATTACATCTGAATCAAGGTTTCTTTTTTCTTCGTTCATTGATGACTCCTTTCCGGGATAAGGGGGCTTTCCTATTGTCCCCTTAAATCCCTTCGGCCTCATAAGAAAAATAAAAGTGGCGAAATAAAATTCGGTACCGAACGATCTCATTATAGTTCGGTACCGAAACAATGTCAAGGGGTTTTTATTTTTTCGGGATCGGGGCTTTCTTGTCCAGCAGGTGGGGGACCTGCTCCACATACCAGTCCGTCCCGTCGGTCTCGACAAAGATCGTGCCGGCACTGGTATGCATGAAGGGAATGTCGTATTTTTTCATCTGCCTGTCACAGACTGCAGTGGACTTGGTATAGTTGGTATAGATGGCAAGCTGCGGCTGGACTGCGGGAAGGAATTCCGTGACCAGCCGGCCCAGGCCGTGGTGCGGGACTTTCAGGATGTCACACTTCAGCTTGTCGCCGTATGTCTCCAGCAGGTATTTCTGTCCGGAGCCGGTCAGGTCGGAAGGGATCATGATCGTCGCGTCCCCGAAGGTGATGTAGAGCGTACCGCTGAGCGTGTTGGGGTCCTGCCCGTCCGGCCAGTAGTACATGACGATCTCCGCATTTCCAAGTTTGAAGGGTTCATCCGGCATCAGCTGATGATAGGGAATATTATGCTCCTTCAGGGTTTTGACCGCCTTTTTCTGCAGCCGGTGCGGATAGTCCTCCGGGAAGGGCGACCAGAAACCGTCCACCTGGATATCGGTCAGCATGACCAGGTAAATCTCCCCCTCCAGGTGATCATAGTGGGGGTGGGAGTTGTACATGATATCGATATGGGTCAGCCCGTGCTCCTCCAGGTAAGGCCAGAGGCGCTGCCAGTAGGGACCGTGTCCCGCGTCGTCCATCATCACCTTCCCGCCGCACTCGATCAGGATGGCTTCATCGGTCACTTCCTCAAAGAATGTGATCTTCAGCAGATCCCGCTGATCCCAGTCGGCCGGCTTTTCTTCGCCGACGTGGATCTCGGCG
>Ga0265298_10010275_pt1 | contig 11084 bp, 3 predicted proteins | sample AusTroGonzalo_MG_3_FD_193486 | JGI IMG/M metagenome (GOLD analysis project Ga0265298, IMG submission 193486) | Bovine rumen microbial communities from tropical cattle in Woodstock, Queensland, Australia - Gonzalo_01 | ecosystem: Host-associated > Mammals > Digestive system > Stomach > Rumen ...
ACGGAGGAGGTCGTTCACCACGAGCACGTCGCCGTTCTCGTCCACCATCACGAGCACGTTCTGCTGGGCGCGCTTGATGTACTCGTACGCGAGCTTGCGCCGGCCGTAGTAGTCCACCACCGCGTCCGAGATGATCGGCCAGCCGTCGCGCATGTTCCACCAGGTCATGCCCGTCTTCTTCGCGAACTTGCGCGAGCGGCAGTGCTCGACGATGAACTTCATGCCCTCTGCCTGCGCGCACTGGCTCTCAAGGGCGAAACCCTCCAGGTCCGTCTCGACGTCGCCGAAGAGCATGTGCATCTGGAGCACCATGCGGTGGTTGCGGCAGCCGGTGAACTTGTTGCGCTGCTTCGCGCGCTCCTCGAAGACGCACACGCCGCGCTTCACCCACTGGTCGTTGAAGTCGAACGTTCCGACGGGTGGCTCGCCGGGCACCAGCTCGTTGGAAAGGTAATCGTCCGGATCGTACGGCACGTAGCGCACGTTCCACATGACGTTCTTCTCCTTCGGGCTCGTAAACGGCTCGTGGCAGTCCGGCGAGAACATCTCCCGGATGCTCGCGGCGGACGGGCAGCCGTGGCAGCCGATCTCGCTGTAGAACTTCTCGTGCGTTGCCGTGATCAGGTCGCCCTTCCACCAGCGGCGGTAGTAGTGCCCCTCGACAGAACGCGCCCTGCCTGCGATGACGTCGACATTGACGAACGGGGAGCTCGGCAGATACGGATGCGTGGGATCGAACTCGCGCACGATCTCGGGAAGGATCTTGCGAGATATGACGTCCTTGTTCGGGTCGGCGCCGTGCCGTGCCCACGGCCCGCGCCAGAACACGGAGTCGTTCTCGTTGTTGCCGCAGTAGAGCGCGAGCGACGCGTGGTTGCGGAGCCGCTTGACGACCTCGACCGTCTCCTTCTTCACCAGTTCGTGGAGCGCCGAGTTGTTCTGCGCGTACTGCGTGCAGGCAAAGCAGAAGTCCTGCCACACCATCACGCCGTTCTCGTCGCACCAGTTCCAGAACATCTCCGGCTCGTACAGGCCTCCGCCCCACACGCGGATCATGTTGCAGTTCGCCTCGCCGATGAGCTCAAGCGTGGGAATGATGCGGTCCTTGTCGCGGCAATGCAGCGCGTCCACCGGCACCCAGCTCGTCCCGCGGATGAAGCACGGCTTGCCGTTCACGGTGAAGAGCATCTCTCCCGGCTTTTTCGTGGCGATCTCGTAGTCGGCCAGCGTGAACTCGATCTTGCGCACGCCGAGCTTGAAGTTCTTCTCGGCGTAGACCGCCTGCGTCGCGATGTCACGCCACTGGACTGACACGTCGTAGAGGGCTGGCTCGCCAAACCCGCGCGGCCACCAGAGGTCGGCGTTGCGCAGGCCGAACCCGAGCCGCGGCGCCCAGTGGACGACCTTCGTGCGCGGACTGGCAACGACCTTGCCGTTGCGCGACACGGTCACGACGATCTCGGACGTGTCGATGCGCTTGAAGCTCCCCTCAAGACGCAGGTCGAGCAGGTAGTTGGCCGACCGTTTCTCGGGATCGATCGCCGTCTGCGCGCAGAACCAGTCGCGGATGCGCTCGGCCTTGCGCACGACGAGCCGCGCGTCGCGGAAGATGCCGGCCGACACAAAGCGCGGCAGGATATCCCACCCGATCATGTGCGCCGGCTTGCGGAAGCCCTCCAGCTCGGCGCTCGAGTTGGCGTCCCCGATCGGCGCGATGTCGACGAACTGCGACTCGACGATCGGCGCGCGGAAGAGGACCGCCAGTTCGTTCTCGCCCTCGCGGACGAACCGCGTTACGTCGAACGCGTGCGGGATGAACATGTCCGCCGCCTCGCCCACCTTGCGCCCGTTCACGAAGATGTCGCACAGCGTGTCCAGCCCGTCGAACTCGAGGACCGCCTTCTGGTCCTGCGCCACCTTCCCCAACGTGAACTTCCGCGAGTAGAGCCACTGGTGACCTTCGTACTTGCGCACCGCATACTGGTTGTTCGCGAAGAAGAGGTCCGGCAGCATCCCCGCCGCGCAGAGGTCCAGCTCGTAGCAGCCCGGCACCTTCGCGGGCACGGAGATCGTCTCCGCCGGCACCTCGTCGAGAGTGCGGATGCTTCCCCTGTCAGGAGTGGGCCACCCATTGAGCTGCCATTCGCCGTTGAGCGACAAGATTGCCGCCGCTATCATCAGCATTGAGTTCATTTCATTTCTCCTTATTCCGCCAAGCGAGCAGCCAACTCGGCGCGTGTAGCCGTACCAGTAGTCTTAAGCTTCTTGATCGTGACGGCAGATGCCGCACAGGCGAGCGCTGCGGCGTCCGTAAGCACGAACCCCGCCGCCGTCGCGCACGCGAGGCACGAGAGAAACGTGTCGCCTGCGCCACAGAAGTCGATCTCGCCAGTCACCTTGTATGCCGGTACGTGGGTCACGCGTGCATTCTCTGAAACATAGCACCCCTTCTCGCCAGCCGTCACGATAGCCGGACGACCCGTGCGAGCCTCCAATATTTTCGCGAGCATCTCAAAATCCGTAGACTTGACCTTGCCCTTGAACACGCGCGAGGCCTCGATCTCGTTGGGCTTCACGATGACGTTGGAGTAGAGGCCGATCCGGTCGCGGCTGTCCACGATCACCGTGAGGCCTGACTCGCCCAACGCGCAGATCCGTTCGCGGATGGCCTCGGTGATGCAGCCGAACGGCATCTGGTCGCACACGCAGAGCACGTCAACTTTCTTCGCCACGGAATCGAGAGCCTTCAGGAGCTTCGCCTCCGTCGCGGCGGCGAGCGGACCGTAGTTCGTGAAGTCGAGGCGCGGATCCTCGTACACCACGTTGTCGGCATACCCCTTCCGCAGCGGCTTGATATACGTGTTCGTCACCCGGTCCGGGTCCGTGACGACGCCCGAGATGTCCGCTCCGCCCTGTTTCAAGAGATCCTTCAGCGCGACGCCGCGCCAGTCGGCACCGAACACGCCGATGGCGTGGACCTTCTTCGGCTTGAGCGCCAGCAGGTTGGCCACCACGTTGCCCGCGCCGCCGGGCGAAAGGCGTTCCTGCACGACCGGCAGCGGGAAATGCGGCGTCTCGCGCGAGAGCTCGCTCTTCGTCATGTCCGCGTGCCAGTACACGTCGAGGCAGAAATCGCCGATCACGCCTACCCTCCCCTTGTCCAGTTTGCCGAGGTCAGATTTCATCACATGAGTCCTTTCTTCTTGAGTCCCTTCCAGAGATTTGCAATCGTCTCCTTGTGGTCGCCGACGAAGTGCCAGCCCTTGCCGCCGCAGGAGACGGGACGGTTGACGATGTTCTTGCGTGGGCGGTAGTAGTAGTTCGGGTCCTCGTAGCCGATCTTGCAGCGGTAGTCGCCGAGCGGCTTGAGGTCGAAGTCTGCCGTCGTGATCCGGAACGTCGGATGGCCGAGGTTGCGGCTGATGGAGAGCGCCTTCAGGAACACCTCCGGGCCGATCACGGCCGAGCCGAAGTTGAGGTACACGCCGCCGTCCAACTGCGATATGGCGTTGCACATCGTGTGGAAGTCGCGCCCCGAGGCGACGCCGATCGCGCCGAAGTCCACGATCGGATGCTGGTGGATGATGTCCGTGCCAAGCGCGATGTGGTAGGTGGCCGGCACGCCGAACGTCCACGCCTTGTAGAGGACGCACTGCTCGCGGTACGGGAATCGTTCCTTGTGCGCGTCGATGTAGCGCGCGAGCGACTCGCCGTAGCCGAAGCCGGCCGCCGCGCCCTGCTGGATCGCCTCGTTCATCCAGCGGCCCGTCTGCTCCCACATGCCGAACGAGCCGTCCTCGATCGCCGTGGGCACGTCCTCCGAAGTGCCGCCAAGGTTTGCCAGCTCGAAGTCGTGGATCGAGCATGCGCCGTTGCCTGCGACATGCGTGACGATGCATTTCTCCATCAAATCAATGAGATAGAGCGACATGTTGTTCTTGATCACGTGCGCGCCCATGGAGAACACGACCGGGCGTCCGTTCTTCCGCGCCGCCGCAACGCGGTCCACCAGCTCGTCGAAGCCGTCGTCCGTCCACTCCGGCACAGGATCGACGCCCGGACGGAACATCGACTCGATCGTGACGAGGTTCGTGCGGTCGTGCGCATCGTAGGTCTTGATCTTGTCAAACGCGAACGACGGATTCGCGCCGAGGCCGAGAAAGTCGAGGATGGGGCGCAGGTCGCGGAAGTCGCCCACGATCATGTCCGCGCCCGCCTTCTCGAGCCGCGCCTTCTTGGCGGTGTTGCGAACCGAGAAGTCGGTCTCGTTCGTGGCGACACCAAGCGTGCGCGCGCCGATCGCCTTGCCAAGCGCGATCTCCACCTTCCCGTCGCCAATCACCGCCAGCTCGTCAGGCGCCACGCCCGCTTGCTCCACGAGACGCTTCAACGCCGCCTCCTTCGCGCAGGACTCGCTCTGCGGCAGCGCGCCCGCGATGTCCTCCGCGAAGCCGGCGAACCCGAGCGCCGCCGCCTCGGCCCGCACGTCCGCCTGGTCGGTGCCGCTCGCGAAGTAGATCTTCACGCCGCGTGTCTTGAGCGCCTGCAGGAAGAGAAGCGCGCCCGGCACGTGGTAGGTCGCCGCCGACACCTTGCCCGCCACCACCTCGTCGCGCTTCACGGCGACCGATTCCATCAGCATCGCGTTGTATTCGTTCTTGTAGAACCACGGATCATCGGGAGGGACGCGCTCCTGCGCGTCCGCAAGGGGAGGAGCGCAATTTATTGCGCCCGCTACGGGAGGGACGCGCTCCTGCGCGTCCGCCGCGGTCGCGCAGGAGCGCGACCCTCCCCTCCGCTTCATCTCCTCCAGAAACCCCTTCATCTGGAGGATTGTCTGCACGCCCGTCGTCTCGCCGATGAACTCGTCGATCCACGCTTCGTCGGGCAGGTACTTCATCATCATGCGCTTCATCACGGCTTCCCAGCCGCACCGCAAGGTGGAGAACGTGCCGTCGAAGTCGCAAACTACAGCCTTTACCGATTTGTCCATGTTGGCAAGCCTGTCACTTGAAGAGGATGCACATTCCTTTGCGGAGATCGAGGTAGTAGCCCTTGACACCGTCAATCGTCGCCTGCACCAAGGCCCCGTGGCCATTCATCCTCACCGACTGGAAATTGCCAGTGAGCATCCCGCCGAAAGTAATTAACGGATAGTAGCCGGACCGCCCAGTGAACTCGGTCGTGTCGACCTCGAGCGTCACGTCCTGGCCGATCGTGATGTCGCCCGCCACCTGAAGGATGCCCGTGCCAGATTGGCCGAACTTCACGCTCAGCGCGGTGTTCGCGAGATCGGCAGCGGCAACGGAGAGCGTACCTGTCGGCCCAAGGGCGATCGTAGCCGTGCCGTCTTCGCCCGAATGGAGCTTGCCGGTGGACGAAAACGTTCCGCCCGCCACCGTGAGCGACCCGCGCGCCGTGTGGTTCGTGACCGGGCAGCGCAGGTAGAGTTCGCCGGCTGCATGCAGCAGGTTGTTCGTCAGCACGCCGCCCACGTAGACGTCGCCGTTCAGCTCCGCCACGCCGTTCGTCATCGACCAGCGGCCTTCGCCGCCCCATGCGCCAATCACCACATGCTTCCCGCTCGTATGTGAGACCTTGCCGCCGGCCTGCACGATGTCACCCTCAGCCACGCCAATGCCAACGCCAAGATACTGATCCGTGCTCTCCACATTGCCGCCCATGACGTTCAGCGTGCCGCGGTAGAATCCAGGCGCGGTGAGAACCGTACTGTTTCCGGCGCCCACGATCAGCCCGTTGAACGCGGACGCCGAACTCCAGCTGCTACGGCAACGGATGGTGCCGTTCACGATGTTCACGATGCCGGTCGAGAAGTCCGTGGCTGGGTCGCCACCTCCCGGCTGCGCAATGCGAAAACCGTAACTGCCGCCCTCCAGGCAACCGTTCGAGACGTTCAGGATGCCCACGCTGTTCCGGAAACCGACGCAGAGCGAATTGAGCGCCGTGAACGTCTGCGACGAATTCCAGTTCAGGATGGAAGGCGCTCCCGCCACGTTGTTGCCAATGTACAATGTCCCTTGGACACTGCCGCCCAGGAAAATGTTTGCCGAATCGTCCACGGTCAGCTCGCAGGGCACTCCAGCCTCCGATTGCAGGGCGAACGTCGGCGACGAATTGCCATTTACATAAACCTCCCGCAGCACGGCATTCCCCGAAAGGCGGGACCGTCCGCTCCCAATCCGCATCTGCGTGTTTGTCGTGACAAGCTGCGCCGTTCCCGACAGGTGGAATTCGCCGCCTTTCTCCGTGAGGCTGGCTTGCGAAGTGGTCGGACTTGGAAATGATATTTCGATCCGCCCACCGGATGCCTCAAGCCTGCCACCTGTGCCGATACGCAGGCCATGCGAGGCTTGAGCGGCTGCGACCTTCAGCGTGCCGGACGTCATGGTCACACGCCCCGTCTCGCCTTCGCCGCCGGACACGTACAACCGCCCGGTGAAGTTCGTGAACGTCACGTCTCCCCCCGCCACGCGCAATTCGCCGCCATCAGAAACACCGAAGGTCTGAACAGATGCGCTAAACGTCTTTCCGGCGCCGTCATACGTGAGAGCCCCACCATCCCGAACCTCCAGGCGGCTGCCAGCGCCCAAGGTGGTCTGGGCGTTGCGGAAGGAAAGCTCGCTGCTACATGGCACGATGACCGTCGTCGTGCCAGTCGCGTTCACCACGGTCAGGTTCGTGAGCGCAGGAACACCGGGCGGCACCGTCAGCGACAGCGAGGGCGTATCCGCACAGATGAACCCGGCCTTGTGCAGATTCGGCATGCCCACGCTCCAGTTCGCCGCGTCCAGCCACGCCGTCCCCGCCGAGTTTGTCCACCATGTGCCGCTGGCGTCGCGGAAACGGTACATGTCCGCCCAGGCGTTCCGGCGCCGCTCGGCGGCGGACAAGATGCGGTTGTAGACGCGGAAGGCATGATACGTGCCGCGGAACGACATGTTCGCACGAGTCGGGTCGCCACCCACGTAAAACTGCTTTGTCGACACTGGTGCCGTCGCCGTGCTCGAGCCCGTGAACACGTTGACGCCGTTGAATCGGACGTCCTGAACGGTGGGTTCCGACGCAAGCGAGACGACAGACGGCACATTGGCCGGCAGGATGGCATTGTCTATGAGATAGTTGGGGTTATTGTTGTAGTAGAGACGAAGCGCGCCGCTAGACACTCCTCCCTGGTTGTGCTCGATGCTGAACCCGCCAGCGTCGTATTGGCTTAAGAAACTCTGGCGCACGTTGCTGCGCGATGGCGTGACCGCAAACTCGAGCGTCCACCCGTGATTGGACAGGACTTGAGACAGCGCGATAGGCATCGTGACGGGCTGTCCGTCCACGCTATTCGACCAGCCGAAATCGGTCCATGTGAGACCGTTGCCCAATATGGTGCCCATCGTGCCGCTGTTGCCATTGCCGGAAAGGTCCGTCCACGTGGCCGCATTCGCGTCGTGCGAACCGAATCCCGCGTTGTCCACGCCGTCCATCCAGCAGACAAGTCCGTCCGTCACGTAGCTCCCATGCGCGGACACCGGTTCAATGCTTCCCGGCGTGTCGAACATGGCGATGAGCGAGATGCCCCTGCTGGCCGTCACCGTCACGGTCGCGTCAGAAGCGGATCCTGCGGAAATCGCGTACACATCCCCCTCCCAGCCAAGGAACGTAGATCCCGGCTGCGCCGTCGCGGTGAACGTCACGTTCGTCGTCTCGTTCACAAACAGGGCGACAGAAGCCGACAGCGCGGCCGCGCCGCCGTCCATCGACACGCGTCCACCCGCCGTGGACGCGGCGGCGACAACCTTGAAAATCACATTCGTATTCTCGTCGAACTCGTAGCCGCCGGGCAGGTTGACGTCCGCGACATTCTCGCCAAGGAGGCGTACGCGGTCCGAGGCGGCGTTTATCGCGATCTCCTCAGGCGTGAGCGCGCGATCATAGCAGCGGAAGGCGTGGTACGTGCCTCGGAACGCAAATTCCGGGCGATAGAGGTCTCCGCCTACAATGCTGCAGTCCGCAGGCGAAAGCTCATTCGCCGGCGCGGTAATTGACTTGTTGTTCTGCACCGCAAGCGATCCGCCCTTGAAGAACTTCTGCACGCTTGGCGTCACGACCGCCGAGACTGCCGCCGCTTCGTTGGCGGCAACCATGCTGGAAGACACCCAGTTCGGCCTGTCGTCAAAGAAAAGGCGCAGCGCCCCCGTCGTGACGCCGCTCGCGTTATGCTCGAAGGAGAATCCGTGGCGACTGCTCGAGCCGTAATCGTTGCTCGCAAGGTACTGGCTGTAGAATGCCTGCCGGGCACTCGAACGAGATGGGGTGATTGCGATTTCAAGCGTGAAGGTCTTGGTCTTCACGACATCCAGCACTGCGGAGGTCTCGATGCGGATCGGCACCCCGTCGTCGGCGTTGATCCATCCGGTCTCGCCCCAGATGAGCGAGGAGGAGGAGATCGTGCCGTGATTGCCGCCGCCGGTCAAGTCGTACCACGCGCTCGGCGAAGCGGAATGCGATCCCGGACCTGCGTTTTCAATGCCGTCGAACCAGACGACAAGCCCGTTCGTCACATACGAACGCGAAATATCGCCCCAGACAATTTGCGTCAAGCCCATGCCCGACACAGTCACAATCAAAGCAAACAGTCTTGTTTTCACAATGCAAGCCTCCTTGTACAGTCAGATGTTTTCACGAGAGGCACCGCCCCCATTCTTCGGCGGCACGTTCTACGCATATTCCATGCGCGTCCTGTGCGATGCCAGCGTTTCCATCGCGAGCGGATTTCCGCCAAACTGGAGAGGAGCCTTTCATGCCGCACATGATATCACGATTCAGACCCCGCGCACAAGCACGAAATTCACTTTTCGGGCCGCCTCGCTCGTCGTCCGCCTGCATTCCTCATTGTGCCAATCCACCGAGTTTGATATATTGATTGAAACCTATGGCAAGATTCTTCACATTCGTCTGTACCCTCGCGCTTGCAACTGCCGGCGCAGCGAACGACGCGCCTGAGCTTTCGTTTGGCGGCGGCATTGCCCGTCGGCGGGGCGAGGGTGCGGTCGTGCGGCAGGATTCGCGCACGCTGGACGTATGCGCATACTTCGTCTCGCGCGGTTGGGGCTTCAAGCCGATCAAGGATTCGCTTGCGCGCATCACCGTTGAAGACGGCACGCTGCGGATGTCCTTCAAGGCGGTTTCTCCCCCGGATGCCCGCTGGCAGAACGACCTGCCGATGCTCATCGTCGTGAAAGGCGTCTCCACCGGATATTCAGACGGGAGCCTCCGGCTCGGTTCCGCGATCGCTTCCTTCGACAAGGCCAACGTCTGGGGATACGGCTCCACGATGGAATCCGATTCTTTCGGCTACCGGTTCTCCACGACACGTCCAATTGTTCAGTCGTTCTGGAACAAAGCCAAGACGGGCCAATGGGAGGTGCGCTTCCACACGAAGGGCGAGAAGCAGTCCGACGGCTCCGTGCGTTACGACGAGACGCTGACCATCGCAAAGGCCTCCGTCAAGATTCCGAAGAAAGTCGACATGGTGGCGCAGAAACGCGTCCAGTACGGACGCGTCCTATATCCGCCGCAGGAAAGAGGATTCAATCCGGATGCGTGGATCAAAAAGATCGAATCTCCCGACATGACGCGGGAGGAGTTCGGACTGATCGAGGATCTCCTCGACGCGCGTAGCCGCCTCTACTCCGCCGCGGAGCGCCTTCGCTGCCGTCCGACGCGCGACGTGCAGGGTGAGGAGCTTGCCGCGCGCGGCTACGATGCCCTCAACCACATGGACCTCTCTGCCGCCACCAACGCGTGCGCCGCGCTGGAAGCGCGTCTCGCCGACAGCGGACGCTGGATGCCCTACGCATCGTTCAATCCCTTCAACTGGGTCAAGTGCTTCACGCAGTGGGGTTACATGCGCCATCCCGACGGATGCAGCGTCTCCGAACCCAATCCCTGGCTCGTGATGTGGCAGGACGGCTTCCGCATGAACCTCGCGCAAGACGCGCGCGTGGTCGCCGCCAACACCGCAGCCAATCCCAGATTCTACGAAACGCGCTACCTCAAGCCAATGACCGACGTGAAGTTCGAACGTTCATGGGTGGACACGCGCTGGTTCCTGCCCGACAGGACGATCACCTTCTCCCTTCTCACGCCGATCATCGACGTGGACGACGTGGAGACGCTCACGCTCTCCGGGTTCCCGTCCGAACCGCAGCGCCTGCGCTGGATCGGCGTCAGCGGCGGTACCGCGAGCGTGCAGCTCGTGAACATCCCTCCCGCCGAGCCCGAGATCGTGGCAAGTGCGCTGATGGACTTCAAGACACCGCCGCCGAAGCAAAGAGGATGGGCGCGCGGCGAGCAGACGATCGATCCGTCGAAGGTGGATAGGCCCTACCTCTGGCTCGTGGGCGACGGCTGGTCGCTTGCGCTCTTCCCCGGCGCACGCCCGGTGTCGGCCATTTGGGAGAAAGGCGTGTTCTCCCTGAAGCTCGAGAAACGCAGTTGGGTGGGCGTGATGCGGCTCAAGGACAACCTGCACGACTGGGAACAGCCAGCAGTGTGCGAGTTCTTCGCCCCGACGGCGCTCGCCTATTCCGTGACCTGCCGCAGCGAAGTGGATGGATCCCGTGCGTCCTGGAAATACTGCCACAAGATGCGCGAGAACGCGTGGGGAACCGTTCCGCACGTAATCGCGCCGGTGCCGCCGCTCCTCGACTACGCCGACGTTCCCGTACCGGGTTCGAAGCACTTCAAGTATCCGACGAAGTGGGGCATTTTCCGCTACTGCGAAGGCGACGAGGCCGTCTGCGAGCTGCCACCCCTTCCGCGTGAGCCGCGGTTGCGTGGCGTGAACGTCGACCTCTGGGACTCGGACGAGCTCTGGGAGGCGCACGCCACCAATGGAGCGTACTGGGTACGCGCCGTCTTCGGCGGAAAGGACAAGACGCTCGACGAACAGCTAACCCGCCTTGAAGAACGCCTCGACAAGTACGGACGTCGCATGAAGTTCCTGGTCGATCCGCATTGCAAGTTCTTCCAGGTGAAATGGGTCAGCTATCTGATTCCCTCGAACGACG
>Ga0265298_10010276_pt1 | contig 11084 bp, 10 predicted proteins | sample AusTroGonzalo_MG_3_FD_193486 | JGI IMG/M metagenome (GOLD analysis project Ga0265298, IMG submission 193486) | Bovine rumen microbial communities from tropical cattle in Woodstock, Queensland, Australia - Gonzalo_01 | ecosystem: Host-associated > Mammals > Digestive system > Stomach > Rumen ...
CAATGGATAATTGGTTCGACATGAACGGACGCAGGCTGCAGGGCAAGCCGACGCGGAAGGGCGTGTACCTACTGAATGGCCGCAAGGTCGTGATCAAGTGAGCATAAAACAGAGCTCGCTCACGCTTCATGAGCGTGGGCGAGCCCCTCAACACCTTATACATCTACCCGCACGTTCCACGTAGGATGTGCGGGTAATTGTTTCTATTTCTTTTCAGCCTTCTCTTCGGCTTTCTTGGTTTCTGTTTTCTTGGCAGCGGGCTTATAGCGTTTGTTCAGACCGTTGATCACATCCTGTGTGATGTCGAAGTGTGCGCTGGCATAGAGGATATTGTCGCCAGCCTTCGAGAGAATCATGTCGTACTTCTTGTCTTCGTTGTACGCGCGGAGGAAATTGTTGAGCGAGTCGCGCAGAGCCAGATTGAACTCCTGCGTCTCCTTGGCCAGCTCGCCTTCGAGTCGTCCCTGCAGTTCCTGCAAGTCGCGCTGCTGCCGCTCGATGGCAGCCTGAACGTTGGCAGCCTGTTCACGGCTCTGGAAGCCATTGTTGTTAAGCTTCTGCTGGAAGTTGTTCACGGCAGCCTGCAACTGATTACCTTTCTGTGTGAGGGTGTTGCGGGCGTTGTTGCTTTTCTTTTCGAGGCTGGCGCTGTAGTCCTTGGCAAAGTCGTACTGCGTCATGAGTGAGTCTACTTCAATGTAGGCAATCTTCAGCCCCGTAGTGTTTCCGTCGGCAGCAGCCGCGGGTTTGTCGTCCATTTTCGGCGTGGCATTGTTGCACGAGGTCATCATGGCCAAAAGGGCCAATGCGCTAATCATGTACTTTTTCATTTCTGTCATTGTATTTTGTTCTTACTTATTTCCTGCGATTTGTTCGCTCGGAGACTTTACCTTTGGGCGTACGCATCTCAAAGTCCTGATCTATCACACAATGAATGCCACGACTGCGCATGGCCTCGCTGTCGTGAATATGCTGCGAGGCGAACGATCCACCCTTTTTAAACAGCACCTTGACGAGCAACAGCACCATGGCGGCAGCTATCAGCACGATGCTTACAAGCAATGTCTCCATCATAATTTGGGTGCAAAGGTACTCAATTATTCCGAAACCACAAAGTTTTCCGCAAAATATTATCCTACTGCGTTAATGTTTTGTAATTGTGCAGGCGTTTCGCGCTTTTTGTGTATATTTGCAAACCAAAAGGCTAACCCATAAAATCATAGTAATCATGAACAAGAACGAATTACAACCTGCTGCAGTGTTTCAGCAGTTTGCCAAGATTAACGAGATTCCCCGCCCGTCAAAACACGAGGAGAAAATGATTGAATACCTGAAGACCTGGGGCGAGAGCCGCGGTTTGGATACGCATGTCGACGAAGTGGGCAATGTGATAATCCGCAAGGGCGCCACCCCAGGGATGGAAGACCGCAAGACCGTTATTCTTCAAAGCCACATGGATATGGTATGCGACAAGCTGGTAGACGTTGAGTTCGACTTCGACCACGACCCTATCCGCACCTATATCGATGGTGAGTGGCTCACCGCCGAGGGTACCACGTTGGGGGCCGACGACGGCATAGGCTGCGCCATTGAGCTGGCCCTGCTCGACGCCGACGACGTGGCTCACGGTCCGATAGAGTGCGTTTTCACGCGCGACGAAGAGACGGGGCTGTCAGGTGCCGAGGGCATGAAAGCGGGCTTCATGACAGGCGAATACCTCATCAACCTTGACTCTGAGGACGAGGGCGAAATCTTTGTCAGCTGCGCCGGTGGCCGCAACACTACGGCGAAGTTCACCTTCGAGCGCGAAGCGGCTCCCGCTGGCAGTTTCTTCCTGCGCGGACAGCTGAAAGGCCTGCTTGGCGGACACTCTGGCGACGACATCAACAAGCGCCGCGCCAACGCCATCAAGGTTTTGGTGCGCTTCCTGTTCCAGACCATGCATCGCTACGACGGTGTCTGTCTGGCGCAGTTCCATTCGGGCAAGCTGCACAACGCCATCCCCCGCGACGGCGAGTTCATCATTGCCGTGCCGGAAAGCGTGAAGGAGAATGTGCGTGCCGACTGGAACGTATTTGCAGCAGCCGTGGAAGACGAGTTCCATGTGACCGACACACAGATGCAGTGGCTCATGGAGAGTGCCGATGCAGAGCCCGTGATTGCCCCTGCGGTGGCCCGTAACTTTGTATGGGCCTTGCAGGCCGTCGACAACGGCATCTACGCCATGTGCCAGGACGAGGCCCTGGGCAGCTTGGTGGAAACGTCGTCGAACATGGCCAGCATCCACACGTCGGAGAATGAAATCAATATCCTGTCGAGCCAGCGCTCGAACGTGATGTCAAACCTCGACAATATGTGCTATACCATCCAAGCCGCCTTCGAGCTGGCCGGTGGCGAAGTGAAGACTGGTGATGGCTACCCAGCCTGGAAGATGCGCGCCGACTCGAAGCTGACGGAGATTGTGGTAAGCACCTACAAGCAACTGTTCGGCAAGGATCCCATTGTGCGTGGCATCCACGCCGGTCTGGAGTGCGGTTTGTTCTCTGAGCGTTATCCCAACATCGACATGGTGAGCTTCGGTCCTACGCTGCGTTTCGTGCATACGCCTGACGAGCGTCTGCACATTCCTACGGTACAGATGGTATGGGATCACCTGAAAGCTATACTGATACAGATTCCGAAGAAATAAATCATGAAGAAACAACACATGATGGTGCTGGCGGGTCTGATGCTGCTGTCTGCCTCGTGCGGGCGGCAGCATCAGGCGCGCACGCTAGTCGACGACTTCATGGAGGAACACATGGTCAATCCCAAGGCCGTGGTCGACGTGAGCTATGCCAAGCTCGACTCCACCCGCGTCATCGGCGACTCGGTCATTGCCGCCATGCGGCAGGCTGCCAAGCGCAACCCATATTATAAGCCCGACATCACCTATAGCGAAAGCAAGCCCACGCGACTGCTCTACATCACCCGCGTGGACTACTGTATAGACAACGACACCTGCCAGGACACCTATTATATTAATGAGGACCTGACAGGCATCGTCGCCTTCAAAAGTAATCTCCGGTAAAAGTCTATACGGATAATCCGTTGTAGCAGTTAAAGGCAATCACCCATTCATCGACATCAGGAACTCCTCATTGTTCCGACACTGCACCAGACGGTCGCGTATGGTGTTCATGGCCTCGATGGGATTCATCTCGGCAATGAACTTGCGGATAATCCACATGCGGTTAAGTGTGGTCTGATCCTGCAGCAGGTCGTCGCGGCGTGTGCTCGACTGTACGAGGTCGATGGCCGGGAAGATACGCTTGTTGGAGAGGGCGCGGTTGAGCTGGATCTCAGAGTTACCTGTGCCCTTGAACTCCTCGAATATCACCTCATCCATCTTCGAGCCGGTATCCACAAGGGCTGTAGCAATGATGGTGAGCGAGCCTCCGCCCTCGATATTTCGTGCTGCGCCGAAGAAGCGCTTGGGCTTCTGCAGGGCATTGGCATCGACACCGCCGGTGAGCACTTTTCCGCTGGCCGGTGCCACGGTGTTGTAAGCGCGTGCCAGTCGGGTAATGCTGTCGAGGAAGATGACCACGTCGTGTCCGCACTCCACCATGCGCTTAGCTTTCTCGAGCACAATGCCTGCAATCTTGACGTGGCGCTCTGCCGGCTCGTCGAAGGTTGAAGCGATCACCTCAGCGTCGACAGTTCGCGCCATGTCGGTAACTTCCTCCGGTCGCTCGTCGATGAGCAACATCATGATATAAGCCTCGGGATGGTTGGCGGCAATGGCGTTGGCAATATCCTTCATCAGGATGGTCTTACCCGTCTTGGGCTGTGCCACGATGAGTGCGCGCTGTCCCTTTCCTATCGGTGAGAAGAGGTCGACAATACGCACCGAGGGATTGGTGGTTTGCTGGTCGCCGCAGAGTGTGAACTTCTTGTCGGGGAAGAGCGGCGTGAGGTGTTCGAAAGCCACGCGGTCGCGCACTTCAGAAGGATTGCGGCCATTAATCATGTTCACCGTCGACAAGGCGAAGTACTTCTCATTCTCATGGGGCGGCCGAACGGTGCAATCCACTACGTCGCCCGTCTTCAGTCCGTATTTCTTGATTTGCTGCTGCGACACATAGATATCATCGGGCGACGACAGGTAGTTATAGTCCGACGAGCGAAGGAACCCATAGCCGTCCTGCATCATCTCAAGCACGCCGTTGCCAGTAATAAGGTCGTCGAAGTCATAAGTCTGCTGGCGCTGCAACTGATGGCGCTGGTTAGCGGGCGGTGCCGACTGGAGCTGCTGCACTGCCATTTCCTGTTGCTGGGTCGGGCGGTCGAAGATGTCGAGTGTGGGCAGGGCGGACTGGTCTTCTATGGGCAGGTCGACCACCGTGATGAAGTCGGTGCCGTCGCCAGGATCACCAACCCATACGCCGTCTTCGGTCTGCATTTGGTCGTCGTCCATTTCGTCGTCATTGGCAGAAGGAGCAGCCTCCTTTTTGCGCTGTGCCATTTTCTCCTGAAGCTGTTCTATCAGTCCAAGGTTCTCATCACCATCGGCATCGGCGCTCTCATCGAACGCAGCTTCAGGCACACGGCTGTCCTGATCTTCTGAAGCGGTACGAGAGCGCTCAGCCTCTTCGAACGGAGGCGTCGGCTCGGCCTCTAAGGATTCTGGAACGACAGAGGCAGGAACAGGGCTTTCTGTTACGACGGCTTCCGCCGATAATTCCTGCGCCGGTTCTGTCTGAGGCTCACCGTCATTCGCTTTAGTGGCCATGGCTTCCAGTTGAGCGGCTCGTGCAGCCTTGGCAGCAGCGATGGCCGCCAGCTCAGCCTTCGACTTGCGGCCACGATGCTTCACCACAGGAATCTCCACCAACGCCTCTTCGGCAGGAGCCTCGCCGGACTGAGTCTCAGGCTCGGGCTGTGGAGCCTCAACAGGCAGTTCGCCAAAGAGTGAAACGGGCTCGGCACTCTTCTTTCCACGGCTCTTCACATCAAAGTTCTCGCCGTCCTTGCCTCGAACGGTGTAAACACGGTCGGTATCTTTCTTTACTATACGTGTACGCTTGCGCTTAGTATCGGCACCCGAAGCACTCTGCTCGGCAGCCTTGTCTAAGATGGCATAGATCACATTCTCTTGTGTGTCATCCTGATTCACCTTGACACCCAGCTCACTGGCTATACCCATCAACTGGGGAATATCCATTGATTCCAGTTCTTCTTTTGTATACATATACACAATCTGTCTATAAAAGTAGGTTGTTGAAACTATAAATTTGATTTTGAGAAGGAAGTGTTTCCTGTAAATGACCACAATAACGGCCGTTGTGGAAACGCTGTTTCAAAAAACGTGTGCAAAGATAGTTATATTATTTGATACTACAAAATATTTTTGCCAGAAAAAACGGTCTATAACGATTATTGGCAAAAAAACTGTAAAAAAGGCCAACAGTCAGAGCCGTACAATGGTGGTGAACATCCCATTGCCTGTAGGCAGTGCCTCTGTGAGGGGAGGTTCACGGAACAGTCCGAACACAGCTGAGCCGCTGCCCGACATGGCGGCATAGACGGCACCCATGTCGTATAGCCGGCTCTTCAGCGCACCTATCGCGGGATACTGGATGAACACGCTCGCCTCGAAATCGTTCACCAGCGTGTTACGCCAGGTTTCGACGGGCTGCATCACCACGTCGCGGCAGTTACGGAGTGGCCGCTGTGGACGGATATTGGCAAAGGCTTCACGCGTGGACACGGGTATGGGCGGTCGGACCACACAGAGCCACCAGCCGTCCAAGTCGAGGTCTATGGGCATGAGACGCTCGCCGATGCCCTCGGCGTATGCCGGCCTTGCAGTCACAAAGAAGGGGCAGTCGGCTCCTAAGCGCGCCGCACGGTCGATGAGCTGCTGCTCACTAAGCTCGAGGGCAAACAGGCGGTTCAGCATCACGAGCATGGCAGCGCCGTCGCTCGAGCCGCCCCCCATGCCCGCCTGTGTGGGAATGGCTTTGTGGAGCCGTGCCTCCACAGGCGGCAGCCATGGGTATTCCTCTTTGAGCAAGCGGTAGGCACGCGTCACCAGATTCTGCTGCGGGTCGCCTTCCACAGCAATGCCCGTCAACATTGTGGTACAGCCGTCGCCACTGTCGCTGACCGTCACCTCAAGGCTGTCGGTCAGCGGAACAGGATAGAACACCGTCTCCAAGTTATGATAACCATCGGGACGGCGTTCCACAATGTTCAGCCCCAGGTTAATCTTTGCCAAGGGGCTGGTTACCTCGTAACGCTTTCTATTCAACAATTCCCTACCCAATATATGTGCAAATCAGGTCGGCAATCTCATCCTCGGTCTTTCCGTCCATGCTGATAACAAGGTCGTAGTTGCGGGTATCGTAACGCGACGTGTTGCAATACTTCTTCACGTAGTTCTCGCGCATCTTGTCCACCTTATTGATAATCTTTTCAGCATCCTCGGCACTAATACACTGCTTGCTCTTGACACGGTTGATGCGGTGCTCCTTCGAAGCCTGGATAAGTATGCTCAGGTGGTTGGGGTGCTTTTTCAGCACGAAGAATCCCGAACGTCCGGCAATGACGCATGACTCCTCCTCTGCTATCCCCTCCAGGATCTCCTTTTCAGACTTGAACACATCGTCGGTGGTCAGCAGGTCGGGTTCTTCACCCATCGACACCTTGTAGTAGTTGGGCGAGCTGGTCAGCCCGTGACCAATTGCCACGGCGCGCTTAAAGTCGGCCCACCAGCTGTGGCTGCGCCCCTTCAGCCTTTCAATCTCCTCCACGTCGAGGTGGTACCTCTCCGTCAGCGCCTTGATAAGCGCCTTATCATAAAACGGTACTCCCAGCTTTGCAGCAAGTTTCTCACCCACGGTGCGGCCGCCGCTACCGAGCTCACGATTGATAGTGATGACAAATTTCTCGTTCTTATTCATAACTGATAGGTTTTAAATGATCATTATAATAATAATAGGTATATTCAATACTATGAAGGTCGCCTTCGCGTGCCTAATAGGTAAGCACTTCCACACCATGGTCGGTCATAAGGAGCGTATGTTCCCACTGTGCGCTGGGCAGCTCGTCTTCAGTAATCACTTCCCACTCATAGGGATCGTCGGCATCGATGAACACTTTCCACGTCCCCATGTTGATCATGGGTTCGATGGTGAAGACCATGCCCGGCACCAGTAACATGCCTGTCCCGCGATGGCCATAATGGTCAACGTCGGGCTCCTCATGGAACTTCAGTCCCACGCCGTGGCCAGCCAGGTCGCGCACCACTCCGTAGTGGTATTTCTTACAGTGTTTTTCTATCGCATGTCCGATGTCACCGACAAAGCCAAAAGGCTTGGCAGCTTCCATGCCAATCTCTAAGCACTCCTTGGCCACGCGCACCAGCTGTTCCTTTTCGGGAGTGGTCTTGCCGATGATGAACATGCGCGATGCGTCGGCATAGTAGCCATCTAAGATGGTGGTGAAGTCAACATTGATGATATCACCTTCCATAAGCACATCTTCTGCCTTGGGTATGCCGTGGCACACCACTTCGTTGATGCTGGTGCAGACACTCATGGGGAAGCCTTCGTAGCCCAGACAGGCCGGCGTAGCGTTGTGCACCTCACAGTAACGCCGACAGATCTGGTCGATCTCTAGTGTCGACATGCCAGCACGGATATGCTTGGCCACCTCGTCGAGCACGCCCGTGTTCACCACGCCAGCGCGCCTTATGCCCTCTATCTGCTCCGGCGTCTTAATCAGGTCGCGCGTGGGCACAAGCTTTCCTTTCTGTTCCCAGTACATCACCTGCTTGTCCAGCTCCGTAGGCTGCTGTCCCGGCAAGCAATGCCATCTGCGTTTCTTTCCCTTTGCCATGCTATTTAGTGGATAGTGGATAGAGGATTCACTTCCGTCAACTCGCCATGATATTGATGATGGCCATGATGTCGCCAACGTTCACCTCGCCGTCACCGTTCACATCAGCAACATCCTTGTCGATGCCCTCGACCTGTCCGGCCATATAGTTAACGACGGCCATGATGTCGCCAACGTTCACTTCTCCGTCGCCATTCACGTCGCCGGGCTTCACTACGGGTGGTTCGGGCGTTCCGCCAATCTCTACAATATTCTTGAAGCGCTTCCATCCGTTAGCCTCCATATACTTCTTCTTGGTGCCGGCAGGCACGTAGAGCGTGGCATCGGTAAACACATCCTGTCCGCCGACATAGTGCTGGAACACATCGTCGCTGATGTCGAAAGGTTCTTCCACCAGATTGTACACCTCCGAGAGGGCATGGCAGTCGTAGAAGGCACGGCTGTCAATATAGCACACGGAGCTGGGTATGGTGATGGATGTCAGGCTGCTGCATCCGGAGAAGGCGCCACAGTCAATGTAGATGATAGTATTAGGCAGCGTCACGCTCTTCATGGCGCTGCATCCTGCGAAAGCTTCTTCGGCAATATAGGTCAGAGCGGTGAAATACTTCAATTCGTTAAAGCTGGTGATGGTGCTCTGTCCGTAGAAGATGGTGCCCAGATTCCTAACCAGCGCAGCCTCTTCTTTCGTCAGTTCCTTGTCGCGGTCGGTGTCCCAGTTTCCAACGCAGAGATGCTTCACCGTGGCATCGGCAAACTCGATGTTGCCAGAGGGAGCTTCCGTGGCCGACGTCTCGTCGATATCAATGAGCTTCGGTTCGGTCTCGTCGTAATGATGGCCGTCGCCCAGCTGTGCCTGGTCGTTCTTTCCCCATGCCCAAAGCGAGCCGTCTTTGCGCAGCGCAAGGTGATGGGTGCCACTGGTCGACACACTTGTCACGTTGGTGAGCAGGCGTTTGGGTACGACACCGATGCTGATATCCCAGAGCGTGCCGTCGGTCTTGATGGCGAAAGCAACCGAACCGTTGGCCTTCACCTGTTTCACGTCGTCCATGAGTTTCGCCGACGCTGTTGCGCCGGCTATCCACAGCTCGTTATTGCTGGTGATGGCATAGATACGGTCGGCCACCACCACCTGTTTCACGCCCTTGTCCATACGCTTGGTGAAGCCTTCGGCACCGCTCACCCAGAGGCTGCCGTCACGCTTGATTACTGCCGTGCTGTCGCCTCCGGCAGCCACGGTCACCACGTTAGTCATAATGTATTTAGGCGTCATCTGGTCGGTGGTTGTGCCGTCGCCCAGCTGTCCGTGATGGTTGCGTCCCCAGGCATAGAGTTGTCCGACATAGTTCACCGCCAGAGAGTGGTTGGTGCCCACGGCAATCTGCGAGACCTCCGTATCGGCGAGCAAGCGCCGTGGTGTGGAGATGCTGGAAACAATCAGGTCTTCGTCGACGCCCAGCTGTCCGTATTCGTTCTTTCCCCAAGTATAGAGGCGGAAGGTAGTGGTTAGCACCATCGTATGGTAGTTGGTGTTGACAATCTGCTTCACCTTCTCACCATCACCGACGGGCACCACCGTGGGAACCCTGATGTCGGCAGGTCCGAGTCCGAGCTGTCCGGTATTGCCATTGAATCCGAACGACCAGAGCGTACCGTCGGTCTTCACTACGAAGGCGGCATTGACCGCCGTCACCAACTGTGAGATATTGTTCATTCCGTAGACCTGCAAGGGCTCGGTCTTCTGCGAGTTGTTGGAGTGTCCCAGCTGATATTCAAAGTTACGACCCCACGTCCAGAGCGTGCCGTCGTTCTTTACCCAATATGAAGATTTCTGGTTGGCAGCTACGTCGCCGGCCATGGTGACCATCGGTGTTGACAGCAACAGGAGTGCCATTGCGGCAGAAAGCTGTCGGAAAGTGATACGTTTCATTGTTGTCTTTCGTGTGCTTGGTGTGCTTGTTATTACCTGAAGGAACATCGTTCGCTCCGTTCAAGTTGCAAAATTACGCAAAAAGGCCCACATCACCAAAAATTTTTGCATGATTTATATAAACAGTCTTAAACTGATGATGATTCTTTTGGCCAGTTAATAAAGAATGCGTATTTTTGCAACCAATTTCAGGAATGCAGGCACCAACGACTGCATTGCCCTATGGGCGATTCTGCTTGCGCTCGGCATAGCTCAAGCGAGCTTGGCTCTGCACTCGCTGACGCACAGCATTGCCCTTTGGGCGATTCTGTTTGCGCTCGGCATAGCTCAAGCGAGCTTGGCTCTGCACTCGCTGACGCACAGCATTCATAGTATTACCACGACAATGAAGCAAGGATTAGTATTGGAAGGTGGTGCCTTCCGTGGACTGTTCACGGCAGGCATCATTGATGTGATGATGGAAAAGGGCGTCTGGCCCGACGGCCTTATCGGTGTGTCGGCAGGTGCCGCCTTCGGCTGCAACTACAAGTCGCGCCAGCCCGGACGGGCTATCCGCTACAACATGCGGTTTGCCCGCGACCCGCGCTACAGCGGCCTGCGGTCGCTGCTCACCACGGGCAACTACTTCAACGCGGAGTTTGCCTACCATATTATGCCCGCTGAGCTCGACCTGTTCGACGGCGAAGCGTTTGAGCGCAATCCCATGGTCTTCTATGCCGTGTGTACCGACGTGCTCACCGGCGAGCCCGTCTACCGTCAGCTGACAGAAGCCACCGACGAGTCCTACGACTGGATCCGCGCATCGGCCTCGATGCCGTTAGCCTCGAAGGTGGTGGAGATCGGCAGCCACAAGCTGCTCGACGGCGGTGTGGCCGACTCCATTCCGCTGGCTTTTTTCGAGCAGGCGGGCTACACGCGCAACGTGGTCATCCTCACCCAGCCCTTAGGCTATGTCAAGCACCACAGCCGGCTGATGCCGCTCATGCGTATCATGCTCAAGAAATACCCGCAGATGGTGGAAGCCTTAGACCGGCGCTATCTCATGTACAATGCCGAGCTGGAATATGTTGCCCAAGCCGAGCGCGAAGGGCGCTGTCTGGTCATTCGGCCAGACGAGAAGCTGCCCATCGGCCATGTCTCTCACGACGCCGCTGCCATGAAGCGCGTCTACGACATTGGGCGCGACATGGGTATGCGCCGTTTAGACGACATCAAGGCGTTTTACGCTACTGTAGGGTAACAGCCATCAGTCCGATGACCACATCGT
>Ga0265298_10010277_pt1 | contig 11082 bp, 8 predicted proteins | sample AusTroGonzalo_MG_3_FD_193486 | JGI IMG/M metagenome (GOLD analysis project Ga0265298, IMG submission 193486) | Bovine rumen microbial communities from tropical cattle in Woodstock, Queensland, Australia - Gonzalo_01 | ecosystem: Host-associated > Mammals > Digestive system > Stomach > Rumen ...
GGTGGTAAGAGAAATCTTTGGCGCAGCCTAAATAGTAAATTGTAAATCGTCAAATAGTAAATATGTTATATTACATTTTCCGATTCCTCGAACAGTTTAACATACCAGGTGCTCACATCTGGTCGTACATCTCGTTCCGTGCACTGTTGGCCCTTATCCTATCGCTGGTGATATCGGCTTGGTTCGGTGAATACTTCATCAAATGGATGAAGCGTCGTAACATTGCAGAGACAGCGCGTGACCCAAGCATCGACCCGTTTGGCGTAGAGAAGAAGGGTGTGCCTACGATGGGTGGCATCATTATTATCGTGGCCATTCTGGTACCCGTCATCCTGCTGGGACGTATGCGTAACATCTATCTGTTGCTGATGATTGCTACTACGGTATGGTTGGGATTCCTCGGCTTCATGGACGACTATATCAAGATATTCCGTAAGAACAAGGATGGTCTGAAGGGTCGCTATAAGATTATCGGTCAGCTGTCGATAGGATTTATCGTCGGACTGACGCTATGGCTGAGTCCTGATGCCGTGGTTCGCGAGAATGTCAACGTATCTCAGCAGAATCAGGAGATTGTTGTCAAGCATCAGCCAGAGGCTGTCAAGTCGCTGAAGACCACCATTCCTTTTATCAAGAACCATAATCTGAACTACTCAGACGTGATGGCATTCTGCGGAAAGTATAAGGTGGCTGCTGGATGGGTATTGTTTGTACTCATGACTATCTTCGTAGTCACTGCAGTATCGAACGGTGCTAACCTGAACGACGGTATGGATGGTATGTGTGCAGGCAACTCTGCCATCGTAGGTGTGGCATTGGCCATCTTTGCCTATGTATCGTCACATATTGTCTATGCGGCCTATTTCGACATCATGTATATTCCCGGCTCAGAGGAACTGGTAGTATTCCTGGCAGCTTTCGTGGGTGCTATGGTTGGTTTCCTCTGGTACAATGCCTATCCTGCACAGATATTCATGGGCGATACAGGTTCGTTGGCCATTGGTGGTATCATTGGTGTATGTGCCCTCATCATCCACAAGGAGCTGATGCTGCCTATCCTGTGTGGCATCTTCTTCATTGAGAGTCTGAGTGTCATTATCCAAACCCAGTGGTTCAAGATACAGAAGAGAAAAGGCAAGCGCGTACGTGTGTTCCGTGCTACGCCTATCCACGATACGTTCCGTCGTCTCGACTCACAGCTCGATGCCACCAGCACCTATATTCTGAAGGGTTGGCCTCATCGTCCGTTCCATGAGTCGAAGATTACTATCCGTTTCTGGATTACCAGTATCATATTAGCTGCATTAACGATTATAACACTGAAAGTAAGATGAGTAAGATTGTCATTTTAGGAGCTGGCGAGAGCGGTGCAGGAGCTGCCGTACTGGCCAAGAAAGAAGGTTTCGAGGTGTTCGTCAGCGACATGTCGAAGATTAACGACAAGTACAAGAAGATGCTTGACGACCATCAGATAGCATGGGAGGAAGGACAGCATACTGAAGAGAAAATCCTTGCTGCCGATGAAATCATCAAGAGCCCAGGTATTCCTGATACAGCTCCCATGATTGTTAAGATTAAGGAGCGTGGCATCGGCATCATCAGTGAGATAGAGTTTGCAGGACGCTATACGGATTCAAAGATGATCTGTATTACCGGTTCTAACGGTAAGACTACCACCACATCGCTCATCTATCATATCTTCAAGAATGCTGGATATGATGTAGGCTTGGCAGGTAATATCGGTAACTCGCTGGCATTACAGGTGGCTGAGGATCCTCATGCCTACTATGTCATTGAGTTGAGCTCTTTCCAGCTCGACAACATGTACGACTTCCGTGCCAACATCGCCATCTTGCTGAATATCACTCCTGACCATCTGGATCGTTACGACTTCAAGATGCAGAACTATGTGGATGCTAAGATGCGTATTATCCAGAATCAGACGCCACAGGATGCCTTCATCTATTGGAACGATGACCCCATCATTAAGAAGGAGTTGGAGAAATACGACATCCAGTCTATTCAGTATCCCTTCTCAGAACTGAAGGAGAAAGGTTCTATCGGTTATATCGAGGCTGGTAAATATACTATCGAGCAGCCTGAACCATTCAATATGGAACAGGAGGCACTGAGTCTTACTGGCAAGCATAATATCTATAACTCTCTGGCAGCAGGTATTGCTACCAACATTGCAGGTATCAAGAAGGACATCATCCGCCAGTCGCTCAGCGACTTCCCTGGTGTGGAGCATCGTCTGGAGAAGGTGTGCACCGTGCGTGGCGTGCAGTATGTGAACGACTCTAAAGCCACCAATGTAGATGCCTGCTGGTATGCCCTGGAGTCAATGAAGACCAAGACCATCCTCATCATCGGTGGTAAGGATAAGGGTAACGACTACGACCCCATCAAGCCACTGGTGAAGGAGAAGTGCGCTGGTCTGGTATATCTGGGCGCAGACAATAAGAAATTGCACGACAACTTCGATGCACTGGGCATTCCCGTGCGCGATACTCATTCCATGAAAGAGTGTATTCAAGCCTGCTACGAGATGGCAGAACCAGGCATGACGGTGCTGCTCAGCCCCTGTTGTGCCAGCTTCGACCTCTTTAAGAATATGGAAGACCGTGGCGAACAGTTCAAGGAACTGGCCCGTGCTCTATAATTTGTCCAATAGTAAATTGTCAAATAGTCCAATAGAACGGTGAATAAGAAATTAGGCAATATCTTCAAGGGAGACAAGGTCGTCTGGATGATCTTCTTCTTTCTCTGTATGGTGAGCATCGTAGAGGTGTTCTCAGCATCCAGCGGACTGACCTATAAGAGCCAGAATTATATTGGCCCTATCATCTATCATGCCGGTACCATTCTGGTAGGTGTGCTGGTGGCTATCATCACCTTGAATATACCTTGCCGCTATTTCAAACTGATGACACCATTCCTGATGCTCATCTCGGCAGTAACCCTGCTATGGGTACTGCTGGCGGGTACCAAGGTGGGTGATGCTGGACGATGGATTAGCCTGTTTGGCTTTACCTTCCAGCCGTCAGAGATTGCCAAAGGAACTATTGTGCTGGCTGTAGCTCAAGTGCTGGCAGCCATGCAACGCGAAGACGGTGCCGATAAGAACACCTTCAAATGGATTATGCGCATCACGGTACCAGCCTGTTTCCTGATAGGTCTGGAGAACTTGTCAACGGCTGCCATGCTCTTTGCCGTAGTCTATCTGATGATGTTCATTGGTCTGGTACCCATCCGTCAGCTGCTAAAGCTTGCAGCAGTCATCATCGTGTTCATCGTCTTTACTATATCTATGGTGATGATTGTGGGTCATGACACCAGCGACGAAGAGCAGCAGGTGGCTCAGACTGAACAGGTAGATGTTAAGCCAAAGAAAAAGAATGCTATCGAAAAGATGTTCCACCGTGCCGATACGTGGAAGAGTCGTATCATGAAGTTTGGCAAGCCCAAGCCTTCTCCTCAGGAATATGACCTCGACAAAGATGCACAGGTGGCGCATGCCAATATCGCCATCGTATCGAGTGGTGTTATCGGCAAGGGTCCTGGTAAGAGTACTGAGCGCGACTTCCTGTCGCAGGCCTTCTCCGACTTCATCTATGCCATCATCATCGAGGAGTTGGGTATTGTTGGAGCCTTTGTCGTCATGTGTCTGTATATCTTCCTGCTGTATCGTTGTGCGCGCATCGCCAGCAGGTGTGAGAATAATTTCCCAGCATTCCTGGCCATGGGATTAGGATTGCTACTGGTTATCCAGGCAACCTTCAACATGATGGTGGCTGTTGGTTTGGCACCAGTAACAGGACAGCCATTGCCACTTATCTCTAAGGGTGGTACGTCGACGATTATCAACTGCGCCTATATCGGTGCCATTCTGAGTGTCAGCCGTTCAGCCAAACAGAAATTAGAAAAAGAAGAAAATAAAGAGATATGAGTAACGAGTTAAGAGTCATTATCAGTGGTGGCGGTACGGGAGGCCATATCTTCCCAGCTGTATCTATCGCCAATGCCATCAAGGCCTTGCGCCCTGATGCTAAAATCCTGTTTGTTGGTGCACAAGGTCGTATGGAGATGCTACGTGTACCCGCTGCCGGCTATGATATCGAGGGATTGCCCATCCGTGGCTTCCTGCGTCCGTTATGGAGATTAGGTAACATTGGTGTGGCTATTGACTATTTGCGTAGTAAGCATATGGCCAAAAAGCTGCTTCGTCAGTTTAATCCTCAGGTAGCGGTAGGCGTAGGAGGCTATGCCAGCAGTGCAGCCTTAGGAGCCGCTAACGCGCTGGGTATTCCCACCCTGCTGCAAGAACAGAACAGCTATGCAGGACTGGCTAACAAGACGCTCGCTAAGAAGGCCGCCAAAATTTGTGTGGCTTACGAGGGTATGGAGCGTTTCTTCCCTGCTGAGAAACTGATGCTGACAGGTAACCCCGTACGCCAACAGTTGCTCGATACTACCATCACGCGAGAAGAGGCTGTAAAGACTTTCGGTCTTGACCCAAAGAAGAAAACCATCCTCTTGGTTGGTGGCTCACTGGGTGCCCGCACCATCAATGAGAGTGTGCTGCAGCATCTTGACCTCGTTCGTCAGCATGCTGATGTGCAGTTTATCTGGCAGACAGGTAAATACTACAGTGCTGAAATTGCAGAGCGCCTGAAGGATGATAAACCCGATAATCTCGTTGTTACCGACTTTATCAGCGATATGGGTGCTGCCTATAAGGCTGCCGACCTCGTTATCAGTCGCGCTGGAGCAGGTAGCATCAGTGAGTTCTGTCTGCTGGGTGTACCCGTCATCTTGGTACCATCGCCCAATGTAGCTGAAGACCACCAGACGAAGAATGCACTGGCATTGGTCAACAAAGATGCTGCCCTCTATGTTAAAGACCGTGAGGCAGACAAGCTACTGTTGCCCATGGCCATTGATACCGTACAAAATAAGGCCAAACTGAAGAGTCTGAGCGAGAATATCCTGAAGATGGCACTGCCCGACTCTGCAGACATCATTGCCAAAGAAGTAATCAAACTGGCTGAACAAGCCCATTAACCCCATTAGACCCATTAAACCCATCATGGAACTGAAAGACATAAAAGCAGTTTATTTTGTAGGAGCCGGTGGCATCGGTATGAGTGCCATTGCGCGTTATTTCATCAAGCGTGGCCTTGTCGTTGCTGGTTACGACAAGACCCCCAGCACCCTTACCCGCCAACTGGAGAAAGAAGGAATGCTCATCCACTACGAGGAGAATGTAGAGGAGATACCTCATACCTGTCGTAAGCCAGAGAGTTGTCTGGTAATCTATACACCAGCAATTCCAGCCGATCATAAAGAACTCGTATTCTTCCGTGAGAACGGTTTTGAGATACAGAAGCGTGCACAGGTATTGGGTACGCTGACTCGTCAGCATAAAGGACTCTGTGTGGCTGGTACCCATGGTAAGACGACCACCTCAACCATGTGTGCTCATATTATGCACCAGAGTCACCTTGACTGCAACGCTTTCTTGGGTGGCATCTCCAAGAACTATGGCACCAACTATATCCTCTCTGACTCCGACTTCGTTGTCATTGAGGCTGATGAGTTCGACCGCTCATTCCATTGGTTGAGCCCCTATATGACTGTCATCACATCGACAGACCCTGACCATCTGGATATCTATGGCACCAAGGAGGCTTACTTAGAGAGCTTCCGCCACTATACAGAGCTAATCCAGCCTGAGGGTGCACTCATCATACATCGTGGTCTTGAGATGCAGGAGAATCTGCCCGCTGGTGTACGTCGCTATGACTATGCACTGACGGAGGGCGACTTCCACGCAGAGAATATCCGCATCGAGAATGGCGAGATTACCTTCGACTTTATCTCACCCATCGAATCGGTAAAGAATGTAGAACTGGGACAACCTGTACCCATCAATATCGAGAATGGTATCGCAGCTATGGCTATGGCACAGTTGGCAGGATGTACTGCTGAGGAGTTGCGCATTGGCCTGATGACCTATAGCGGTGTAGAGCGTCGTTTCGACTACAAGATCAAGACTGACAAGCTGGTATTCTTGAGCGACTACGCCCACCATCCAAAGGAAATCCTGCAGAGTGCTCGCAGCATCCGTGAGTTATACAAGGACAGAAAGATTACGGCTATTTTCCAGCCACATCTATATACACGTACGCGCGACTTCTATCACGACTTCGCTGATGCGCTGAGTCTGCTCGATGAAGTAGTACTCACTGAAATCTATCCTGCTCGTGAACAGCCCATCGAGGGTGTCACGTCAGCACTTATCTATGACAACTTGCGTCCAGGCATTGAGAAACAGATGATTAACAAAGACGATGTACTGTCGTTTGTCAAGGAGCACTCGTTCGAGGTACTCATTGTCTTGGGAGCTGGCGACTTGGATAATCAGGTACCAGAGATTGCAAGAATACTGAAGGAAAAAGCTAACCTCTAATTGTTAGAACTGTGACTATCAACTGGAAACAATCAGCTCTCGTCTTGACAGACATCGCACTGGCTGTCTATCTCGTACTGGCCATCACGGCATTCAACTGCCCTGATGAGTCGGACAATATCTGTCGCGAGGTAAACATCTATGTGGAAGACGGTTCTGTGAAGGGTTTCTTAGACCAAGAAGAGATAAAGACGTTGCTCCAGCGTTCACGATGCTATCCCATTGGCGACCAGATGAGCCATGTCGATGTCCGCAACATAGAAGAACAACTTCAGAAGAACCCGTTCGTCAAGAAGGCTCAATGCTACAAGACACAGACTGGTCATGTCAATATCAAGATTGACCAGCGTCTGCCAGTAATTCGTGTGAAGGCTGACAATGGCGAAGACTACTACGTTGACGAGCATGGAAACATCATGCCGAACACCCATTTTGCCAGCAATCTGGTGATAGCCACAGGAAATATCCAACAGAAATACGCCCAAAAGGTGTTGAAAGATATCGGTTGCTATCTGCTGAACACTCCTCTATGGGGATGTCAGGTGGAGCAACTCAATGTGCTGGGAGACGGTTCTATAGAGATGGTGCCTCGCGTAGGCGACCATATCGTCTACCTGGGAAACCCCTCCAACCTAGAGCGCAAACTGGCGCGTCTGGAGAAGTTCTATAAATATGGACTCTCCAAGGCTGGTTGGAACAAGTACTCCTATATTAATGTCGAGTTCGACAATCAGATTATTTGTAAGAAAAGAAAAAACTAAAATAAAAAGATGTAAGAGATGCCAAAGGAATTTATCGTAGCTATCGAACTGGGGTCATCCAAGATGACCGGTATCGCGGGTAAGAAGAACCTTGACGGCAGCATTCAGGTGTTGGCTTGTGTCAAGGAAGACTCCTCTTCGTTTATCCGCAAAGGTGTGGTTTACAACATCGACAAGACCGCTCAGAGCCTGACCAATATCGTCAGTCGTCTGGAGAAGCAATTGAAGACCACCATCACCCAGGTTTATGTGGGTGTTTCAGGTCAGTCTATCCGCTCTATTCACAACGTCATCGCCAAGGATGTTCCTGAAGATACCGTTGTTACTCAGGACATGGTTATTGAACTGATGGATGCCAACCGCAACGTAAACTATCCTGACCAGGAGATACTTGATGCTGCTGTACAGGAGTATAAGGTTGATGCCCAGTATCAGCTCGACCCCGTAGGTATTCAGTGCGAACGTATTGAAGGTAACTTCCTCAACATCCTGCAGCGCAAGACCTTCTACAAGAACCTCAACAAGTGCTTTGAGAATGCTGAGATTAACGTAGCAGAGATGTACCTCGCTCCATTGGCACTTGCCGACAGCGTACTGACCGAAGCTGAGCGCCGTTCTGGCTGTGCCCTGGTAGACTTAGGTGCCGACACCACTACTGTCAGTGTTTACTCTAAGAACATCCTGCGTCATCTGGCTGTTATTCCCCTTGGCTTCAACAACATTGTCAAGGATATCGCATCACTGCAGATGGAGGAGCATGTTGCTGAGCACATGATGATTAAGTATGGTTGCGCCTATACTGAGAACAACGACATCGACAACAACATGAAGTACTCTATCGACCAAGACCGTCAGGTAGAGACACGCAAATTCATTGAGATTGTCGAAGGTCGTCTGGAGGAGATTATCGCCAACGTATGGTGTCAGGTGCCTGAGGAGTATTGCGACAAGCTCCTGGGTGGTATCATCCTGACTGGTGGTGGTTCTAATATGAAGGATATCGAGAAGGCCTTCCAGAACTATACGCACATCGACAAGATTCGTATTGCTAAGTTTGTTACCCAGACCATCACATCACAGATTGCTGAAGTAACAGCTCGCGACGGACGAATGAATACCGTACTGGGCCTGTTGGCTAAGGGCGATATCAACTGCGCAGGCAATGAGTATGACCCCAATGGTGACCTCTTTGCACAGCAGAAGCCTGCAGCTGATGCGATGGAACTGCGCCGTGCCCGTCAGGCCACTGAGACACCTGCTGGTGTAGTACGTACCGCTGAGGAGATTCGCCGTGCTGAGGAAGAGGCTCGCCTCAAGAAAGAAGAGGAAGAGCGTATTGCTCGTGAAGAAGCCGAGCGTATAGCCCGTGAGGAAGCTGAGGAGCGCCGTAAGAACAGTCCTCTTAGCAAGTTTGGACGCTGGCTGAAGAGTGCAGCAACCAAGATTGTTGAGGAGGAAGAATAAGCGGCCTGCGGCCTAGTGAATAGAGAATAGTGAATAACGAAAAAAAGAAAAACTATGGACAACAACATATTGCTCGACTTCGGAGAACCCGAAAAGGAGAACAGCATCATCAAGGTGATTGGTGTTGGTGGCGGTGGCGGTAATGCTGTCAACCACATGTATCGCGAAGGTATTCACGATGTAACTTTCGTGCTCTGTAATACCGATAATCAGGCACTGAACGACTCGCCCGTACCCGTTCATCTGCAACTGGGTAAGGAAGGACTCGGTGCTGGTAACAAACCTGAGAAAGCTCGTGCTGCTGCTGAGGAGAGTCTTGATGACATCAAGAATATGCTCAATGATGGCACCCGCATGGCTTTCATCACTGCTGGTATGGGTGGTGGAACTGGTACTGGTGCTGCGCCAGTCATTGCTCGTGTCTCTAAGGAGATGGGCATCCTGACGGTGGGTATCGTTACTATTCCTTTCCGCTTTGAGGGCGACCGTAAGATTGACCAGGCACTGGATGGTGTAGAGGAAATGTCTAAGCATGTCGATGCCCTGTTGGTTATCAACAATGAGCGCCTGCGCGAGATTTATCCTGAGCTCACCGTGCTCGATGCCTTTGGTAAGGCAGACGATACGCTGAGCGTCGCTGCCAAGTCTATCGCTGAGATTATCACCGTTCACGGCCTCATCAACCTTGACTTCAACGATGTGAAGACCGTACTGAAGGATGGTGGCGTGGCCATCATGTCAACAGGTTATGGTGAGGGCGAAGGCCGTGTGCGCAAAGCCATCGAGGATGCGCTCAACTCTCCACTGCTTAACGAAAACGATGTCTTCAACTCTAAGAAGATTCTGTTGAGCATCTCATTTGCAGGCAGTAAGGACGGCAAGGATTCACTGATGATGGAGGAGATGAACGATGTTAACGACTTCATGGGCAAGTTTGGCAACGACTTCGAAATCAAGTGGGGTCTTGCTACTGATCCAGAGCTGGGCAAGAAGGTAAAGGTTACCATTCTGGCTACTGGCTTCGGCATCGAGAATGTAGATGGTATGAATAGCCATCGCCAGCGTCATAATACACAGGAGGAGGCTACTCGCATCGCTGCTGAGCAGGAGAAGGAAGCCCAGCGTCAGGATCGTCGCAATCGCTACTATGGTGGCGACGGATCCAGCAAGCGCTATAAGCGTCGTCCACACATCTTCCTGTTCCGTCCTGAGGATCTGGACAATGATGACGTTATCTCTGCCGTAGAACAGACTCCTACCTATAAGCGTACTCGCGAGATTCTTGATAGCATCTATCAGCAGGCCAGTGGCGAAGAGCTCCAGCAGAAGAATGAGCCACAGTCAGAGGTTATTCAGGGTACGATTAAGTTTGCATAAGACGAGACTACGGCGTGGAGACTATTAATGCGTTTTTCTCACTGGTAAGTAGCTTCCTGTGGGGCTGGCCGATGATTATCCTGTTGTTAGGAACCCATATATTCCTAACCATCCGCCTGCGCTTTCCACAAAGGAAGTTGCTCACAGGCATCCGCCTGTCAGTGAAGAAAGACCCAGGTGCTGCAGGCGATGTCAGCCAATTTGGTGCGTTAGCCACTGCGCTGGCTGCCACTATTGGTACTGGCAATATCGTGGGTGTTGCTACCGCTGTAGCTTTAGGAGGTCCTGGCGCCGTTCTCTGGTGTTGGCTGACGGGCATCTTCGGCATGTCCACGAAATATGCTGAAGGACTGTTGGCTGTGAAATATCGCGTCAAGGCAGACAACGGACAGATGTATGGTGGTCCGATGTATGCCTTGGAGCGTGGCTTGAATCTGAAGTGGCTGGCCATACTCTTTGCCGTCTTTACAGCATTGGCCTCCTTTGGCATCGGCTGTACGGTACAGGCCAACAGTATTGCCTTACTGGCTCATGAGACCTTTGGCATCCAGACGTGGATTATCGGTGTGGTGGTATGCCTATTGACCGCTGCCGTCATCTTAGGAGGCGTCAAGGCGATAGCCCGCGTTTGCACAGTTCTCGTGCCCTTCATGGCTTTGCTCTATGTGGTAGGATGTATTATCATCCTCTCCATCAACCACGCTTATGTATGGCCTGCCGTACAACTCATCGTCGATGCAGCCTTTAACCCCTCAGCAGCTGGTGGTGGCTTTGTAGGTGCTACGGTGATGATGGCTGCCCGCTATGGTATTGCCCGTGGACTTTTCTCCAACGAGAGTGGTATGGGTTCAGCACCTATCGTCGCTGCAGCCGCTCAGACGCGCAATCCTGTACGCCAGGCATTGGTCAGCAGCACGGGTACCTTCTGGGATACCGTTGTTATCTGTGCCCTTACTGGTCTGGTACTCGTTAGCAGCATCCTGGCATACCCTGATATCACCTATGCTG
>Ga0265298_10010278_pt1 | contig 11082 bp, 8 predicted proteins | sample AusTroGonzalo_MG_3_FD_193486 | JGI IMG/M metagenome (GOLD analysis project Ga0265298, IMG submission 193486) | Bovine rumen microbial communities from tropical cattle in Woodstock, Queensland, Australia - Gonzalo_01 | ecosystem: Host-associated > Mammals > Digestive system > Stomach > Rumen ...
GTCTTCGGCCTTCGGATGGCGAGACCTGATGACGGCCGGGCCGCGCTGCTCGATGGTCTCGAACAGGCGCATCTCGTCCATGCGTCTCTTTTCGCGGGCCAGTTCCCGCGCCTTGCGGCGAAGCAGCTGCGCACGAGGATCGCTCAGCGTGTATACGGCATGGCCAAGGCCATATATGAGACCCGTCCTGTCGCCGGCGCGCTTGTCGACTATCTTCTCGAGGTAGCTTACGACCTGGTTTGGATTGCGCCAATCCTTCACGTTGCGGCGAATCTCGTCCATCTGCCGCATTACGCGGAGGTTCGCACCGCCATGGCGGGATCCCTTAAGGGAAAGCACGGACGCCGCAAGCGACGAATAGATGTCGGTGAACGAACTGGTGACGACGTGCGTCACGAACGATGAATTGTTGCCGCCGCCATGCTCCGCATGGAGTATCAGCGCCAGATCCAGCGTCTCGGCCTCAAGCTTCGTGTAGCGACCGTCCTCTCTGATGAGCGAAAGGATGTTCTCGGCCGTAGACCGCTTCGGATCGGGATTCCTGATCATCAGCGACTTGCCCAGATGGTAGTGGGCCTTGGCCTGATACGCATAGGCGGCGATGGTCGGCAGTGCGCCAATGATCTCAACCGACTGGTTGAGGCACCGCTCTATGGCAAGATCATCCGGGTTGCCGGTCTCGTCGAAGGCATAGGCGAACAGCACCGCACGCGCGATGGCGTTCATTATGTCCTTCGTGGGACTATGGAATATTGCGTTCTCCTTGAACTCGTCCGACAGCTTGCGGTAGCGGCCTAGCCTGGCCTTCCAGGTCGCAAGCTCCCTTTCGTCCGGAAGCGATCCGAACAGCAGCAGATAGGCGGTCTCCTCATACCCGAAGCGGCGCTCGCGGCGATCCGCCGCCACTATGTCGCGCACGTTTATGCCGCGATAGTACAGCTCGCCCTCGATGGCCTGCTTCTCGCCTTCGCTCATGACGTAGCCGTGGACGTTGCCTATTGTCGTAAGCCCAACGAGCACGCCTGTCCCGTCCTCGTTGCGGAGGCCACGCTTGACGCCATACTTTACGTAGAACGCAGGGTCTATGTAGTCCGCACGACGGACCATGTCGGCGTGAGACTTGAGCCACTCCCTATCAAACTTCATTTCAGGAACTCCTTCAGCCCGCCTCGCGTCTGCGCCGCCATAGCCCTCTTGAGAAGCCGCAGCACGATACCCCTGTCGGACGGGGCCATTCCCGCGAGCGACGGCATCCTGCCGGAAAGCTCGATGGCGAGCTTGTCGAACCGCTCGCGTTCCTTCGACCCGTCAGACAGATCGAACGGATAGCTCCCGTCAGCCGCCCATGCGCCCAGCCTGCCGGTCGCAAGCTTGCCGCCTAGCGCGATGAAATGCGATTTTATGATCTTTCTTGCCTCGTCGATGTAGAGCCGCGTCTCGGGATTGAGCTCGTCCATCATAAGCGCATTGGATTCCGCAAGCGCCGGGAAGCGCGACGAAACGAGGAATGCCGTAAAGCTTGCCCCTCCCGACCTTACTCCGGCCGGCCTTTCATGAAGCTGGAAACCGTCCGGACCGGCGAACACAAGCTTTCCCGAACCGGCGAACTTGCGCCGCCATTCGATGATCTCAAGCTTGGCCTCCACGCCGTTCTCCATCGTCAGCCTGTAGACCGTCGCGTTCTTCTGCACAATGACAGGCGTCACCGGAAGCCCGTTGAAATATATCCTGACGCCAGGATAGCTCTTCAGATAGAGCGCAAACCGCGCCGCAAGCGACTGTACGGTCTCGGCCGCATTCAGCAGCGAATCGCACACCGAACGCACATTGGTTATGTAGACCTCAGTCCCCGTGGCAGGCCCGGGCTTACGCACCGTATCCACATCGAAAACGCCGGGATTCTCTATGTCGCCTCGAAGCACATACGACGTCAACACGCCCTGCGACACCACCGTGGTGCGCCATTCCACGAACCCGCCGAGCGCAAAAGCCTTGAAGCGCCCACGGCCCTGCCTGCCGTGGAGCCTGCGATGATTTCCTATCGTGCCGGTCGCACCGCGCTTCCAGCTGCCGCCGAGCGAACCGAAGGTGGAATCTGCCATGCGCGCGTCGATGCCCGTACCGTCGTCCGCAACCCTGACGCCTTCGACGGCTCCAAGCGCGTTGGTTACGAGATCGACCTTGACCTCACGAGCATCGGCGTCGAGAGCGTTCCAGACCAGCTCCTCTATTGCGGCGAGCGGAGCCGCCTTGGAAAGCGACTCTATGTGATCCGCCTGCGCCTGTACGTATATGCGCCTGCTCAAAGCTTAAGCTCCTCCGTTTCTCCGGCCCTGGTAACCTTATCTATGCGAAGACGAATCGACTCAAGATCCTTTGTGCACGTATCGACCAGTTTGCGCCCCTCTTCAAAGGCGACGATCATCTGGTCCAGCGAAAGCTCTCCCGACTCCATCTTGCGAACGGTGTCTTCCAGCTTGGCTAAGTTGTCTTCAAATTTCATTGAGTAGGTATTATACCGAATTCCACCCGCCCTGCGCAAGTGCAACACACCAGGGCCTCATTCTCCAGCCGCCGCAGGACTAACCTATCACCAGCTCTTCCTGCGGATATCGGATATGGCTGGTGGACTCCCGGTCTCCGATCATCAGCACAACGGTCAACGCCCCAAGACGGCCTATGAACATCGCGACCATTATGACGATCTTTCCTGCGAAGGACAGGTTCGCCGTAGTATCGGCGACGGAAAGTCCGGTTGTCGTTATGGCCGAAACCGCCTCGAAGAAGAGCGCATCGTACGACATGCCCGGCACAGCCCCCTCCGTGACCAGCAGTGCGCCGAACACTATGGCGGAAAACGCCACGAGCGCCATGAAAATGACCAGGGATTCGCGCACGATATCTATCGGTATCGTCTTTCTGTCTATTACGGTGAAGTTGTCGCCGCGGCACAAGGCGGTCAGCGTGTATATGAGCACCGCCAGGGTCGTTACCTTCATGCCGGCCGCCGCAGAGCCTGGCGCACCCCCGATGAACATGAGCATCGTATAGACATGGCGCGTCAACGGGCTGAGATCTTCCGTCGGAATCACGCAAAATCCGCATGTCCGCGGCGTTACCGCCTGATAAAAGCCGACATAAAGCTTCTCCCAGACCGACATGCCCTTGAGCGTTGCGCTCCATTCCTGGACCATGAACACGATAAAGGCGATCACGAGCAGATACATGGAGAAGCGGAGCACCACGCGGGTATGGAGCGACAGCCTGCCGCGTCCGCCAGATGGACGACGCAAGAACTTGAAGGTGCACAGGTTGTATATCACAAGGAAGCCGATGCTGCCAAGGATGGTCTCGACCGCAAGCGTGATTATGACAACCGGATCCTTTGCGAACGACACTATCGACCCCGGCAATATGCTGAAACCTGCGTTGCAAAAGCCCATTACCGAATAGAATATGCTGAAGTATACATCGTGTATGCGCGTATGGATTATGGCCGCGCCAACGCCTTCTATTATCAGCATGGAACAGACTATCCAGCATATCAGGTCCTTTACGCCGCGCACCTCCGCCACGCCGTAGGCGTTCATCAGGGTGAATTCGTGCGAAATGGATAGGCGCCGTCCGATGGCGACCATCAGAAACGTACTGACGGTCATCAACCCCAAACACCCAAGCTCGACAAGCACGATCAAGGCTATCTGCCCCGCGACCGAAAACTCCATGGCGATATCGACGATGGAAAGGCCCGTCACGCATACGGCAGAGCATGCGGTAAATATCGCGGACATCGGAGAACCCCACGCGCCGTCAACACGCGCCCAGGGCGAAGCAAGCACGACCGAACCTATCGCAATAAGGCCAAGAAAGCCAAGCGCAACCGAAAACCGGCTTTTCACGAACGCTCCTTAAGCCAGACCGCCCATATTGAAAGTTCGTACAGAAGGCAGAGCGGAATCGCCATTATCAGCTGGCTCATCGGATCCGGCGGCGTCAAGAACATCGCCAGGACAAACGCCAAAACAATCGCAATCCTGCGCTTTTCCCGCAAGGCATCGCTTGTGACCAACCCGAACCAGCCAAGCACGAATATGACGAGCGGCATCTGGAAGACGAGCCCAAAGGCGATGATCGTCTTGAGTACTATGGATATGTACCCCTCTATGCGGATGGTCGTTACCGGAAGTCCGACCCACCCGTTTATCGACTGGAACGCCGAAACCACGAGCGGCAGCGTCTTGCCGTAGGCCAAAGCGACCCCTACGATGAAAAGCGCAGAACCGGACAGCAGTATCGTCATCAAAACGAACTTTTCCCGATTGGTCAGCGCAGGGAACACGAACCTGAGCAAGGCATACACCAGGAACGGAAACGACAGCGCGGTGCCGCCCCAGACTGCAATCGCCATCATTGTGGAGAATCCGCTCGTAAGGTCCAGCCCCTGAAGCATCTCCTCGCTTGCGGCGGCGGGACTCTTCAGCCAGCCCAGCACCTGAGGCGCGAACACTCCTGCCACGATCACGCAAGCAGCCCATGCCACGGCGGAGAACACAAGCATGTCGCGAAGCGCCACGAGATGCTCCAGAAGCGGCTTTCGCGGATCGTTGCGAGCGTCAGGATTTCTGATCAGGGCCACCCTTCTCCTCCACAGGCTTGTCCGGCTCGACGGTGAATGCGCCCTCTATCTCGCGTCCGGCGGCGTCGGTAGCCTCACCGACATCGTTTTCGATCTCCATAAGCTGGCGTCTGAAGCTCTCCGCCATGCGACTCAGACGGGAATACCACCGTCCAAGAGACCTGGCGGCCGCGGGCAGACGGTTGGGCCCAACCACAACAAGCACGACGGCGAGCAGCACAAACCACTCGCCGACGCCTACGTCGCTGAAGATGAAAGCGAACGCCATTCAGCGCTTACTTCTGGTATATGCCGAATTCGGCGCGACGGTTGACCGCCCAGGCGGACTCTTCATGACCTTCATCTACCGGCTTCTCCTCGCCATAGCTGCGGGTCTGAATCCTGTCGGCGGCGATGCCGCTCTGCACGAGGCAGTCGCGGACGATCACGGAACGGTTCTCGCCAAGGGCGAGGTTGTACTCGTTGGAGCCGCGCTCGTCGCAGTGGCCCTCGACGACGACCACGCGATCGGTCCTCTCGGTAAGATGCTGCACGACCTCGTCAACCTTGGAAAGCTGATCCTGAGGGACGACGCTGGAATCGAACGCGAAGTATACCGGGGAGAACGCCACATCGGTGCACTTCGTGTACATGTCCTCAAAACGGCTCTCGCCCGCCATTCCGATATCGCCCTCATCGAGCGAGGCACCGCTGATATCGCTACCGTTTGCGGAAAGATCGTCTGCACCCACGCCAGCTCCGCCAGCCGCCTTGTTATACTTGCAACCAGACGTTGTCACCGCGATAGCGACCGCCAAGACTGCCATTATAGTAGAGAACTTCATTTTGTCTTCTCCTTATGTGTTGAAATTTTGTTGTATATGATACCGAATATCGGCGCGAAAATCAAGTGGCTTTGTCAATCAGAACCCTACGGATACCCCTACGCCGCCGAAGGTGAGGTCGCGGCGTGCCTCTGGAACCTTCCTGGCCTTCACCGCATCGCGGGCATCGCCGGATACGACGCCGAACTGCCCGACGAACGCGAACAGCCCTATGTTCTCGGTCAGGGCGTAGTCGAGCCTGAAGACAAGGCTGAGGGCCTGGAGTCCGCCACGATACCTGCCTGTCGGGTTGCCCGGCTTGGGACCGTAGAGGTTGCCGAAATGGCGTCTGTCGCCGAGATCGCCCGCCAAATCGACGGTGAGGTCGAGGCTCTCCATCAGCGCGAAGCTCCTTTTGACGCCGACGATCCAGTACGTCTCGTTGAACGGCTTGTGGATGGCCCGCACCTTCCAGTATGGCGTGAGGAACGGATTGGAGAGGGACTGCATGAACTGCCAGTCGCATACGGTGTGGCCGCCGCGATAGCCGGGATTGGTCACCCACTGGCGGGCGACGCCGCTTGTGAGCCGCCAACCCTCCGCAATGTCGAATCCGTATGAATAGCGAAGAAGATAGTCCGCCTCGGCGTATGCGTAGCGGCTGAACCTGTCGGACGTGCCGCTGTCGGAGAATGTGGACATCGTCCATACGGACGCGCCTACCGAACCGAAGTCGCCAAGCGAGACCTCGGCGTCCGCGGACTGCGCGGAAAACGGACGGACGCTCCAGATGTAGCCGCGGCAGATATAGGCCGACTCGACGTCTGCGGAAGCATGGAGCGAGAGGTATTCGCCCGCATGCACGGCCGACGGTGCGAACAGGGCTATGGCGGACAGGGCTATGGCGGCGAGGCTGTTCACTCTCATGGCAGTATCTTCCTCAATGCGTCAAGCGTCGCAGGCTTCAGGAGGATTCCGTCGAATCCATTCTCCGCGTACGTCTGCTTCATCTCCACCTCGGCGGTGAAGAGATATACGGGAATCTTCGCAAGCGCAGGGTTCGCCCTTATGGATGCGACAAGCTCCGTTCCGCACATCTCCGGCATCCACATGTCGGTCAGCACAAGGTCGAACGCATCCGCCCCCTGCGATTCGAGGATGTCGAGCGCCTCGCGCCCGTTGGAGGCCAAGGTCACATCGCTCACTCCGATCCTGGCGAACATGGACTTCAGGACGAGCTGATTGAGCTTTGTGTCGTCCGCCACGAGAACCCTGATGTTGCGGAGCGTCAGCGAGGATGCCTCGCTCTTCGCCGGACACGCCGCGACCTCTGCGACCCTGACGCCAGGCACGACGATCGAGAACGTCGCACCCTTGCCCAGAACGGAATCGATCTGCATCTCGCCGCCCATCGCCCTCGCGAGCAGACGGCAGATGTGCAGCCCAAGGCCAGTGCCGCTGCGGCGCGACGCGCCCGCGCCGATCTGCACGAAAGGCGTCGCCAGCTTCTTCTGGTCGGACGCGCTTATGCCGCAGCCCGTATCCTGGACCTCCATGCGAAAGACGCCCTTCCTGCCCGTTTCGTCAGGCTTGAACGAGGCGCGTATGTCGACGAAGCCCTTCTGCGTGAACTTCACGGCGTTGCCCACGAGGTTGAAGGCTATCTGGCGCAGCCTGTACGGGTCGAGCATCAGCGCCGGTATCTGGCCGGCGTGGCACAGTATCTCGAAGCCGGCCTTCTGGTGGGTAACGCCGAACGACGCGGCGATCTCCCTCAAGAGCATGGGCACGTCGGTAGGCTCCGGCTCTATGTTCATCCTGCCGGACTCCAGCTTGGACAAATCCAGGATGTCGTTCACCAGCTGAAGCAGGGCGTTGCTGCTCATCAGGATCGAATCGACGGCGACCTCCTGCTCGGCCGGGGAGTCGAAGCCCTGCTTGAGCATCTCGGAGAAGCCGATTATTGCGTTGAGCGGAGTGCGGATGTCGTGGGCCACCGTGGAGAAGAACAGGCTCTTGGCGAGCGCCTGGCGGATGCGGTCGCTGAACACGGCGTTCGCCATGTTGTCCTTGAGCGTGATGTGGAAATGGGCGCGAAGCGTATCGCGGGTCAGCGGCTTCAGGGTCATGCTGTTCATTCCGGCCGATATCGCCTTGTCGAACAGCGCGGGGTTCGTATCCGCCGAAATGCCGATGATCGGCAGCGTCCATGACTTCGGATGCATCGAAGCGCGGAACTCCGCGCAGGCGTCTATGCCACTCTTGCCCGGCATGTTGATGTCGGTCAGGACAAGGTCTATCTTGTCGCCTTCCGGACCCTTCAGCATCTCAAGCAATGCGTCACCATCGCCTACGGTCACGCATTCCGCCCCGAGGTCCTCTACGAGATTCGTCACGATTTCGCGGTCTATCTCCCCGTCCTCCGCCAACAGAATGCGGTAGCCCTTGAACTCATTCGTCCCATTGTGCATGTCCGTTCACCTTCCTTTATAAATCATTCCTGCGCCCCTGCGAGAGCGATCACATCGGCGTGCATCTTCTCCAGCTTCACGAGCAGCTCGGCCACGCCGACGATGGAGCCGTTGCGCGCGATCTCCACGATTTCGCTGCACACCGCATGCAGCGGCGTGAGGCCAAGCGAGGCGTAGAGTCCCTTGAGGTTGTGGGAGGCGGAGAACAGCTCGGCCGCGTTGGACGCCTCGAGCGCCTCCCGCATCTGCCCTATCGCCTTGTTTTGCGGCAGCTTGGCGAGCATCTTCAGATAGAACTTCTCGTTGCCTATGTATGTCTCGCGAAGCGTGGTCTCGACGTCGCACCCCATCCTTGCCAGGGCACGCAGCACGTCTCCATCCAGTTCGGCCTTCGGCGCCTCAACGCTCCGCCGCAAAAGGCCGTCGATCGTCTTCATGAGGTTCGGAAGCTTGATCGGCTTCGCGATGTGAGCATCCATTCCGGCCTTCAGCGCGTCCTTGATGTCGGACTCGAAGGCGTTGGCCGAAAGCGCTATTATCGGCACGCGCCGTCCGCCGGCGCCCTCTACGGCGCGTATGGTGCGCGTCGCCTCATAGCCGTTCATGACCGGCATCTGCACATCCATCAGTATCGCGTCATAATGCCCATCGCCTCCGCGCACGAACTTCTCGACTGCGATCTTTCCGTTGGCTGCGGACTCCACCAGGAAGCCGGACTGCACAAGCAGCGTCGTCGCGATCTCGCGGTTTATCTCGTTGTCCTCCACGACCAGTATGCGCATCTTCGAGTGGTCGAGCGGCTCAAGGTCCTTTTCATCCTCCGAAGCGTAGGAGTCCACGATCGAAGCGTCAGGCGCGAACGGCAGCGTCAGGCGTATTATGAACTCCGTACCCTTGTCCGGCTCGGACTCCACGCTTATGGTGCCCTTCATCAGATCGACGATGCCTTTTGTTATCGGCATCCCAAGGCCGGTGCCGTCAATGCCGCTGACGGACGCGCTGCGCTCGCGCTCAAATGCGTCGAACACGTGCTTGACGAATTCCGCGCTCATGCCCATGCCGCTGTCCTTTACGCGCAGTTCGTAGTCCGCCGCATCCTCGCGTCCGCACGCGAACTCGGCGAGGGTCATCGTGACGCTTCCGCCCTTCGGAGTGAACTTGTACGCGTTGCTGATGAGGTTGAGCAGTATGCGGTTGAGCCTCACCCTGTCGCACATCACGCGCGGATGCCGGACCTGCGAAAGGTCCATCATGAAATCGAGGCCCTTCTCTGCCATCTGGGTGCTGAAGACCGCGCCAATCTCCTTGAACACGACGTTGAAGTCTATCGGCGTCGGCTCAAGCTCGACCTTGCCCGACTCGATGCGGCTCATTTCGAGAACGTCGTTAAGGAGCGCGAGCATGTGCTGGCTGGCGGCATCGGTCTTGGCGAGATATTCGCGCAGCTTCTCCACGCTGTCCTCGTTGCGCTTGGCAAGCTCGATGTAGCCGATTATGGCGTTCATCGGAGTGCGGATGTCGTGGCTTATGCTGGAGAGGAACGCGCTCTTGGCCCTGTCGCGGGCCTCGGCCTTGGTGTGCGCCACCTCAAGGCGCTCTTCGCGGCGCCGCTGGATCGAGTAGAGGCTGAACATTATGACGAGCGAAAACGAAAGCAGCCCCATCTGCACAATGTCGTTCACAAGCTGCTCCCTGTTGAGGTCGTCCATCCGCCCGGAAACGAACTCCTCCTCGTGCTGCAGCTCCTCGGGATTCGCCATTCCGTGCATGCGCCTGCAGTGGTCCGCCGAGAACGACACTATCGCGCTGACGGTCCGCTCGGTCGTCGCCTGCGACGAGAGGCGCACCCACATGAGCGACGAGAAGAAGATCATTATGACGATGCCCGTCCACACGACCGGCGAGCGGCCGAAGCGCTGGTGGACGTCCCGCTTGAACACCTGGCGGTAGAGCAGGAAGCCGAGTATGCACCAGAGCGCGAGGACGAGGTACGACTCCGCCGAAAGGACGCTGGTCGAGAGGTAGTTCGGCACGAGCAGCAACAGGCAGAAGATCACCGACATCACGACGCCGATGCAGCCCGTGACCTTCGTGAGCATGTCGCCCCTGCGCCGCGCGAACTTCCATGCGGCCGCGGAAGTGCAGCAGAACGCGACGGCCGCGCCGATGCTGGAAACCTCAACAGGCCAACCTATGACGGTGCGCCCGAAGAACGGGATGAACAGCGAAATGCCGACGACGAACATTATCGCGTTCCGCGGAGAGCCTTTGTCGTCCAGCTTCCCCAGCCAGCGGCACCTCGGCAGCACCCCATCGGACGAAAGCGTGTAGAGAAGACGGCTCATGGCGACGATCGTACCGACTATGCCAGTATGTATCGCGGCGACCATCGTGGCGGCGAGCAGTCCGACGCCGAAGCCGCCCATCGTCTTCTGGACCGCGGCGAAGGTCGGCATGGTGTCGAGTCCGTGGAGGTTCGAGAAGTTGCGGATGTATTCGCTCCACGTCGCATAGCTGTCCGGATGCGCGAGAACCGGCAGCAGCGCAAGCATTATGTAGACTGCGGCGGAGGCGATGATCGCGAAAAGGAGAATCGGCCAGAGCCGCCTGATCGGGAACTTGAACTCAAGGGACGAGTGGGTCACGGCCTCGAAGCCGACGAATGCCCAGGGCATCATCGCGAGTATGCGGAGAACCTGCACGATCTCCTCGGTCCCTCCCGGCGAGAACGCAGGCGCCATCCCCGCAACGCCGCCCTGATGCCTGAAGGCCGCGACGCCGAAGCAGACGGCGGTGGAGAGGACGATGAACAGCGCACATGTCGCCTGGATGCGTCCCGAGAACCGGCGGTGCTGCAGACAGCACAGGCCGGCGACGACCATCACGCCCATCGACAGCAGGACCTCGCCCAGATACACGTCAAAGCCGGACACCGTGTCGTGCCAGCCGAACTGGAACGCATCGCCGAAGACGTAGCGGACGAGCAGCACCAGCGCCGTAGCGTTTGCCCAGAGTATCGCCATGTACGCGAGCGACAGCGACCACGCCGTAAGGAAGCCGTAGTCGTAGCCGAACGCGTTCGACGCGTACGTGTACGCGCCGCCCGGCCCGGGCGAGGACACCACCATGCGATAGTAGTTCCATCCAATGACCGCCATTGCGACGGCACCGG
>Ga0265298_10010279_pt1 | contig 11081 bp, 12 predicted proteins | sample AusTroGonzalo_MG_3_FD_193486 | JGI IMG/M metagenome (GOLD analysis project Ga0265298, IMG submission 193486) | Bovine rumen microbial communities from tropical cattle in Woodstock, Queensland, Australia - Gonzalo_01 | ecosystem: Host-associated > Mammals > Digestive system > Stomach > Rumen ...
AGGCGCATGAGTGGCTTTGTAGCCGGGACGGCGGTGGGGCACCCGCGGCTCCGAACGAGAGAGTCTGCTGGAAGGTGCCCGGTACCGCCGACGGCCTGGCTGTGAATAAAGCCGCCATGCGCATACCCAGCCTTATGCGACGGCGTGTTTGCCTGGGCGATTGTGTCGGAAGTGAACAGGGAAATCAAGGCAATCCCGCTCGCGGGATTGCTTCCGCCGGCGCAGGCGCCACGGCGATAGCAGCGAAACAAACGAATTGCCTGCGCCCCATAAGATCCCGAGATTTTTCCGCCCGGGCCGAAAGCAGGGCGGAAAAATATCCTGGTCCCGCCGCAGCGGGACATAGCTCTAGGACGAAGTCCAGGCCGGAGGCAGCCCAGCCGCTGGACTATCCAGGCGGCGGAACGCCGCCGTCAGACCAACTTACCGCGCGCCCAGCGGGCCGCAGAAACAACTATGCAAGAAAGGATCGGCTTGTTTGCGGCCCGCCTGATGGCGGCTTTAGCCGCCATCTCTGCGTAGTGGGTGGGTGGGAAAGGGCGGCGGGCCGGCTTGCCGGACCTGGGCGCGGTACGCGCCGGCGACCGGAACGGGCGCCCCGCCCAGGAACGCAGGGGCGCGCGGTTTCATTGCTGCTCTTTCCCTCCGGCATGGCTCCGGCCGGGAGCGGAGGCGTAGCCGGGAGCGGGAGGCCGGCGGACCAGCTGGGGTGCTTCATTAGATTACCGATTCCCCATTCCAGGAGCGGCCGCGCAGCGGCTGCTCCAGGCGAGACGGACACGGCTGACAACCCATCTGACAAACTTGCCGCCGTAGGCGGCTTAAAGCGCCACGGGACAGATCAGTCAGTCCCGGCGTGAATGAAGGCGGCAGCCGGAATGGAAGCCGGAAGGTCAAGCATGGTAACGGACAAATTCCAGGCGAAGCTCCAGGCCCGAGAAAGCAAAACCATCAAAGGATTGTGTCTTGAAAACGAGATAGCCATGGAAGGAAAAGACAGTAACGCTGCCAGCCAATTTTTCGCCGCCGCAGGCGGCGAAAAATTTTCAGCCGGCAAATTGTTACAAAAGTGTTACAAAGAAAGAAACGGTACAGGGGACAGGCGAAAGAAAATAAGCGAATAAGTAAACGAAAAACGTTGACAAGCTGACGGCCAGTGTGATATAATTAGATGAACGAAGAAACAAGGCGCGCGGCTGCCGCAGGCGGCCCGCGCGCCGCGACCGTCGCAATAATGCGACAGAAAGGAAAGGTAATACTATGGCACTGACTGCGAAACAGATTGATAACAGGTTTGCAAAACGGGAGAAGCTGCTTGCACAGATTGAGGATCTGAAAAAGCAAGTGGCGGCGATTGATGACGAAATGAAAGAAGAATGCGACCGGCTCGGGCTCTCGCTCCTCCTGGGCGATAAATCGCAGGTGCGATATGCTGAAGTCGTCAAGCCTTCCTTTGATTCGTCCCGGTTTAAGGCGGATCATGCAGCGCTGTATCAGGCTTATCAGGTTGACAAAAAAACTCGTCCGTTCTACTTCGAGAAGCTGAGCGCCAAAAACGCCAAAATGGCGCAGGCTGCAAAAGCTGCGGCGGCGGCTGAACGTGCGGCGGCGGCGGCTGACCTGGCTCCGGTACCTGTAGCGGTATGACGGATCCAGACGGGCGGCGGGCGCAGGTTATGCGCTGCCGCCCGTCTGGCATAATAAACGGTAAGGGGGTTATGATTGAGATGACAGAAACTGAAGCCAGAAAACGGGGATTTTTGCCCGTATACAGTCGACATACCTGGGAAGTGTTAGCCGTTATCAAATCCTTACAAGGATTGCAGGACAGGCGAAAAGCACAGGGGAAAGAAAGCAAGCTTGATACCTGGTTAGCTGATTTCATACGCAGGCTAACCAACATGGCGGCGGTGATGATAACGTCAAACACTGATGGTATATGCTACCTCCGGAAAGATGACCGGGAACTGCTCCGGCAGTTGATCCAATGGGTACAGGATAACGGGCTTGTGTAGCAGGTGGAGTGCTGAACCGGTAACAGGTTCGGCGCTTTTTATTTGTACATAGTAAACGAAAAACGTTGACAAGTAAAGGGAAAACGTGATATAATTAGTTATCAAAGGTAGCCGGAAAACCTAAACCGGCAGGAAGGAAGGTAGCCCCATGAATACTAACTTTGAACAGATCGCCTTTATTAAAGATTCTGAGCGCCGGACCCGTAACGTTAACAAAGAGCATTTTGCAACACTGCGCGAGCAGGTAACACGCGAAAACACATTTGACGTAATGGATGATATACAGGCTCTCGGCACCATGATCTCAATGGTTAAGGGCGGCGCGTTTGATCCCATGGAAACGGCCCAGTATTTAATTAATACCTTCGGCAGTTTAAAGGGCGTTATTGAAGCCAGGCCGGAACAGCTCGAAATGGTTGCAGGTATGACGCCGGGACGGGTACAGATGATTAGTATGGTCATTCCAATGGTTCGTCTGTGGCACCGTTGCGCAATGGAAACGCCCGACAGGATCGGCAATTCTCGGGAAGCAGAGAACTACTGTCTTTCACTGTTAGCAGGTCGCCGGAATGAAGCGTTTTATGTTATCGCTCTCAATTCGAAATGTAATATACTCGGCAAGCGTCAGATTTCAGAGGGCAGTCTGTCAGAAGTCAACGCCTATCCCAGGATGGTCATGGAAACGGCATTAAATTATAACGCACACAGTATCCTCCTTAGCCATAACCACCCGGGCGGCACCTGCGCCCCCTCTCCGGAAGATATTGCTTCTACAATACAGCTTCAACGGCTGTTAAACGGGGTCGGGATCCTGGTTCTTGATCACATTATTGTCGCGAATGAAAAGACTTACTCCATGATTCAACACGGGGATATTGATTACAGGATCAAAGGACATTAACAAACTGGAGGACAGGCGGCAGGGCGCAGGCTCTGCCGCCTGAGCTTTTTCCAGGCTCAGCCACAGCCGCAGCCGGAGCCGGACGGGCGGCAAAAAGAGCGCACAAAACGCACAAAAGAAAGCAACAAACAAGAAGCCCAAAAGCAGGAAAACGGGACCCGGACGGCGAAAAAAAAAGGGAAAGGAAAAACGGGACGGGCGCAAGGGCGCACAGGACCGGCGAAAGGGGACGGGCAACACGACACGCGCGAACGAACGACACACACAAACGGCAGCCGCCGCAGCGCAGGCAGCCGCAGCACGGGCGGAGGAGGCACGGCAGGCAGCCGCAGCAGGCGCACGGGCGACAGACGCCGCAGGGGCGCAGGCAGCACAGGCGGCAGCGCAGGCAGCACGGGAGGAGGCGGAACGAGCCGCACGGCAGGCAGCAAGCGCCGCAGCCGGAGCCGCCGCAGCCGGAACACAGGCAGCAGCGCAGGCAGCACAGGCAGCCGCACAGGCGGCCAGGCAGGCAGCGCACGCAGCCAGGCGAGCGCAGGCAGCCGCACAGGCGGCAGCAGCCGAACGGCGGCCGCAGGGCACGCCCAAAAAGGGCGGGGCATAACGCCACCGGAGCCGCCGCAGCACGGGCAGCCGGAGCCGGAGCCGGAGCAGCGCCACCGGACAGCCAAAACCGGAGGCGGGCGAGCCCCAAAACCACACCCATTCACTGCCATTAGAAACGCGACCTAATAGCAGCGCACTTCCAAACAAGAAGCAATACAGCCAACAGGCTTATTTAAATAAAAACGCCCCGCCGAGCTCGGCGGGGCGTTACCACATGCTCCGGCGGGGCCAAGCCGACCATGAGACCAGATTGCCTGCGGCCCCGACGGCCCAGCAAGCGGCCGCCGTTACCCCAAAGACCAGCCTTACGGCGGCCGCGCAGCGGACTGGAAACCAGAGCCCGGCCCCGCCCGGGCAGGCGGCGACAGCCGCGCGCGCGCCGCAGCCAGCTGCAAAAGGAATCGCCAGGAAAGATCGGCGCGCGCTTTGCTGCACGACCACACAACAGACACTCCGGCGGAGCGCCCAGCGGAGACGGCGGAGGTTGCATCGCAGCCGCCCATCACAGTAACTAGCCTTTTCGGGGCCGCGTAGCGGGGTCAGGTAACTATCCCCGAAAAGGCAAAAGCGCTGCGGCATTGACATGCCTTAATTACCAGACGGAGCAGGCAGACGGTACGGGCTTGCAAGCCCGCACCCTGCGGGATTACAAGGCCGAACCGTCTGCCGGTGGCAGCGGACAATATAAATAAGAGCTTTGCGGAGCAAAGCTTCCACAGCTGTAATAAAGGCTTTGCGTAGCAAAGCTACCGCGGCACCGGAGCCCCGTTTTTGGCTAAAACCAGATTGCCGCGATACCCTGGTACTGCGAGCCAAACACGGGGGCCGGTGCCCCATGTAAATCAAAGCTTTGGCGGCTGTGCCGCCAAAGCATCCTTAGCTACAATAAAAGCGGGCCGCTTCAGCGGGCCGCATCCGCTTGGCTTCATAAGATCAAAGCTTTCCGGTTTATCCGGAAAGCATCCGCAGCTGTGATAAAAGGGCGGCGTCGAATATAGTTTTCCCTCGACGCCGCCCTTCCCGGCTCAATCTGCATAATCGATCAGGAATCGAGCTGCCTCTTCAATTATCGGCCGGCGAATATTCATCAGCATAAGGATCATCAGAATGATCATCCGGATCGGAAGAGATCGGCAGGCTGGCAATCGGATCGGAATCATCCGGATCATCCAGCATAGCCCATACGCCATACTCAGCGCCTGCCGCTTTCAGCTCGCGAATAGCCTCGCTCCTGGTGATCAGATGTGCCTGGAATGCTTTGATGATTGGATCGGAAACCTTGTTAATCAGATCGGCACGCTCCTGAGGGGTGATTGCAGCGATCGGCTCGAATACGAACTCCAGATCATCGGGAATATACCCCCAGCAGGACAATGCCATCACGGGGATCAGTTTCTCAAGCGCCGGACGCAGGACCCGCTCTTGATACTGATTGATCGTCTCGTAATAGTTGCGCAGATCAGATTCGCCGGTCGAATTGAATCCCTGGGGAGATCGTCCAAATAACTTTGTCGCCGGAATCTCCGCTGCGCCGCTGATATCCATCATGAACTGTTCGTAGATATCAGATAGGCCGGTAAATGAGTACGGATGGTTCTCCATCGAATCGTCAGCTGAAAGCAGCTGCAATCCATAGGACGTGCGGAAGCGATTTTCTTCAGCGATCGCTGAAAGCACGCTCTGCCGCTGCTCATCCGTGCCTAGTGCAAGCGCTTCGCCGAAATCGCCCATCTTCAGCGTTGTGATGTTCGCCTGGAAGACCAGCTGCGCAATGTTGGCGCTGGTCGCGTTGCGCTTCTGCAGCTCATCATAGATATGCTCAAGCTCCGCTGCTCCCCAATATGATTCGCTGATCATCTCAGTCCTGGGAAGCTCGCGCCCGATGAATCGCATCACCCGGGAATGATGAATACGCATGCTTTCAAGCCCTTCGGTAGATAGATCCACGTTGTAATACATCGGCAAGCCGAAGTCTGGATCATCAATATTTCCTTCGAGCTCAATGGATGGCTCTACACCTTGCGTGCGATCAAGTATCAGCAGTCCGCGAAAATCACCTGGGGCAATTGAATCCAGATCAAGCGGTATGTCCATATTATCCTCATCACCTCTGGTGACGATGACAGCGATAGCGCCGCCATAAAGACGGCCCCATCGAATCGCATTGGCGATCTCCTGCTTTACTGAATGCTTCGCTTCAAGCCGCTTCAGATCATTGATATCATCTTCGTCAATATCAGCTGACAGCCTGTACCATGAGCGCGTCATGTCTTCGCATGGCATATCGATGATCCGCATAGCAAGCCATGACTCACGATACATAGTCGTCAGCAGCTGCCAGTTCTGCGTCAAGAAAGAGCGCCTAAAAGTACCGTTGGCAAAGACCGGAGAGTCTTCGCCAAGGAACGCTGCCGGATTGGAGTAGCCATCTATGGCGAATTGCGTATTGTTAGAGAGCAGGGAGAATAGTGCGGTCAAGTTGCTGCCGCCTGGTGCTTGCTTTGTTGCTGTGGGAGCTTTTTGCGGCTGATGCTGCGTCGCATTATTGAGACGCTTGTACGATGTGCGATAGCGTTTGCTTTTGCTCGACACTGCGATACCTCCTTGTTTGATGCTGTCTGTAGCTATAGTATATACGCTTTGCTGCAATAATGGAAGAGAAGACGGAGTAGGCCGGGCGTCCGCAGCAAGCCCCCGGCCATGCCGAGGGCGGCGCGGAGGACCGGCCGGGCGGTGACGGATGGGCAGGGCAAGACAAGCTGCAGATTCAGAGAGGCCGGGCGGCGCCCTCCCTGGACCCTTGTGTTACCGCTTGCCGGTAAGGCAAGGGTCCAGGGAGGGCTTCGCCGGGCCGGAGCTTGGGGGTGGGTGGGGAAAAACAAACTAGCGCGTAGCGCTTATAATGACAAGCGCTACTGACCCGCTGCGTGACCGGCCACAGCGAGCGGGCGAGCGAGCGAGGACCGGCGGCGACAGTAGCGGTACTGCTGGGGTGGGTGGGCAGGACTAGCCGCGACCGGACCGCTGGCGATTGGCTGCTGTCGCTAATGCTGACCGCTGGCAATCGCCAGTGGTCCGGATCAGCCAAGCTGCTGGGTAAGAAACTTTCCGCGGCGCATGCCCGCACTGCTTCATGACGATAACCCTATTTCGCCGCGGATAGCTAAGCTGCTTTTACCGTCAAGACTATATCCGGCTGAAGCGCTCAGCGGAAGCCGGGGGACGGAGTAGGCCTCCAGGCTAGCGGTAGCTTGCCTGGAGGCCGGTGGTCGTGCTGGTGACGTAAGCAGCTGTAGTTACGCACGGTGATACTTGTCGAGGAGTCTGCAGATACATGCTGCGCTGTCTGGTGCATCATCATGCTCTGCATCTTCTGTGTAATCCATGATCTCGCTGATATAATCAGGATCGGTACCCTCGAGGAATACTATCTTTGGCCACCACTTGCGTAAGTATGTGCTGATCTTGACGTACTTATTCTGCGACTCGCGATATTCCTTGGACCATCTGTTTCTTTTACGGAACTCCTTATTGACGAATCCTTTATCGCCATTATTCTCGTTAAACAATGGCCAGCACATAAGGCGATCAGCTTCCTGGATAATCGTATCCATGACATCCTCGATATGCTTACGCCAGATCCGACCATAGAGATACAACTTACCATCACGATACTTACCGCATGTAAACGCTGTGCGATCTTTACCGGAATACGCTGCATCGACATGGCTGATTCCATCTCGCAACAGATCCTTATCATTGGTGAACTGAGGCGATGTCTTGAATAGCGAATCTGCATCAGCAATGTGCTTCAGCTCATAGTTGGCTGCAAACAATGATGGCGACATAGATTCGCGCAGCTCTTGCAATTTAGCTGGCGTTATTAATCCAGTATGATAGCAATCATATCGATGGATATTGGGCATCTTAGTGAATACATCTTCCTTGTGCCATGGCGTGCCCAGGTTGATGATTCGCCCGCCTCTGTTTCGTATATTCTGCAGCTCGTCATACTGAAGCTTAGTTCGATCGCGCTCCGCTCTTGAGATGCGATCTTCCAGGTTGCATATATCGTCAGTGATTACATAATACGCATGGGAACCTGTGATTGATGATTTAATACCTAAGCCTCGAAGCTGAGGCGCGCCCATTGGTGATTGCCAGAGATTAGTAGATATGCTTTCCTGATTCTCGGATACGATCTTTAGCGGATCATCCTTGATATCATGAATGATGATTGCAAGATCAAACATTATTCTTGAGCGAAGTATCTTTGATACCATGCTCATCATTTCAGCGACATCTTTGTCTGTCTTGCGAAGGAATATGGTATTTCTCTGAGGGAATAACACCATGATCAAACTTAAACCGACAGCTAATGCGCTTGACTTGAAAGCGCCACGATGAGCTTGAAGAGAATAGTCCCCTTCTCCCATTACCATTTCCCTGATCCACTCACTGTGCAATTCTGTCATGTCTTTGAATCCCACCATCTGACCGATGATGTGCGGATGCTCTAACAGATACTTCGCATTCTTCCACGCCTCAAGGCTCGACATTACCTTCACCCTCTATCGGATCATCTGGATCAGCGATGGCATCATAGCCAACGCTCAAATCCTTATTGCCTCTGACTGCCTGGATTAAAGCCGCTATCCGGATTTCGGAATCCTTTGCCAGATCATCAGCCGCAATATTGACCTTTACCTCTGCGCTTGGTTTACCGATCAGATATGCCAGTACAATCTCGATCATCCTTACGCGAGCTGCCGCCTGAACCTTGTTGTCTGGGTTTAGTATCTTCTCCATTGCCTTGATGGTCATCTCGCTCAGGCCTTGTATATCATTCATCAGCTGCTTAGCGAGCATCTTCTCCTCTTCAGATTTCTTGGGACGTCCGGTTGGGTTGCCTGATTCGCCAGGCTGCCACAGGTGGACGGTCTTCCGCTTCTCGGTTATATCCTTGCCTTGCTCTTCCATGGCTTCTGCTCCTTTGTTACGGTATTGTTAAGAAATAGGGTAAATAAGACATATATGCTCTTGAAGGCACACAGTAATATCATCGCCTCCCCGAAGCTAATCTTTCCCTAAAAGTACACATATCCCTTTACACAAGCGACAGCTGTTCCGGAGCTTTCCGGACTACTCTTTTTTTCAGCTCATCGATCACCCACTCGTGCGGCATGTTTGCTTTATACTCTATAACCACCATCTGCGTTGCCTTGCTAAATGTGACCTTCATGATCTGGATCTGATTCTCTGATTCGAGCTGCTTATATGCTTGCATCCTTGGTTGATCAAATGCGCTTCGTTTCCATACATCCGCATAAAACATGAACGGCTTAATGATACGCCCCGGGAATAAATCCTTTAATGATCTCTCTTCACTCTTTGCCGGCATTAGCAATCTCCTCCAGCGGTAAAAGCAATGGCTGAATCTGAACGAAGATCCCTTCGATATCGCTATAGCGTTTTTCTTGAAGCTCCCATGCCACCTGAGCATCATCTTCCCAGAAACCTACCTTGGTCATGCAATCCTTAAACAGTTTAATCAGGTTGTCTGTATCAGGCTTTGATGCCTTCCATGCACCGTGCCGGTGATTATGCGTAGCCTTGAAGCACCAGACAATACGCATGGATAATGGGCCGGTCAGTTTTTTCTCTGGCTTATGCTGGGCAAGATGCGCTAAATACTTTCCCCTGGCATTAGCAAGCTCCGGCGTATCAATAAACAATGGGCGAGTATGCTTGCCGTCCTTACTAACCTTACCCGGGACTACTCTCCTCTCCTGGGCCGTAGCAGTTGGGATCTGAATCGGCAGAAAAAATTCTATTTTGATTTCATTTTCCATATGGCTTTTCTCCTCTCTTTTCTTACGCGCGGGGGTCCCTATGCGTATCGGACGGGACAGGGATGAGGGAGGGGAGCCTTAAGCCCCTCCCATCCCCATCCGTCACGAACGGGACGTAACGCACTGTTCTACCTCCCCCGTAGGGGGAGTACATTCCGTTACGCGTAACGCACTGTATTTTTTTACATACCGTTACGCGCACCTTCGACGTAACGCACTGTAAAAATTTATCATACCGTTACGCGCGTTACGTGTAACGCACTGTACGTTACACATCATTCCGTTACGCACGGCTGATCGTTGTTATTACCAAATGCTGCCATTTTAGACTGCACCTTGCTGAGTAAAATGATCTCATAAGCCCACATGTTTAGCAGCTCTCCACTCGTGTCATTCCGGCACCGGATAATCGCTTCAGCCAGTTCGTTAATCCGATCAGGAATTGCGACGCATGCCGGCCTTGCACCCAGCAACGGCTTTGATTCATTTTCCAAATCAAATTACTCCTTCCATAACGTCAAATACATCTCCCTGAATATATGGCGGGTCATAATTCATCCAGATCACTTCCTGACTCCTGCCGGCCCGCTGAGTTCGGTATTCCACACAATCCTGGCGCCATTCCTTTAGGCGTGATTCATATAAACTGCTTTGATAACCACTGATGACAACCGGACCCTTATGCTTTAGCAGTGTATCCAGCAGCTCTTCATGATCCTCGTCGGTCATTTCAAATTTATACTGGCCACGCTTACATGAACGGCTGGATAAAACATACGGTGGGTCTGCATAAATCAAAACGTTCGGATAATTAAATTCACGGATCAGCTGCACAGCCGGACGATTTTCGATCTGCACACCGCGGAGGCGATCAATTATATCTTCAAATCTTTCAGGTAATTTACACCAATCATTAGCAGCGTAAGCAGCTTCTCGGCCCTGGATGTCCCGTTTAAAACCGACCTTGACTTCATTTGTCCGGAAGCTAAATCCCATGGTCATTTTAGCAGCAAACATAACAGCCCTGGAAGGATCCGGAATTAACCACTCCTCTTTGCTTTTAATTCGTTCTACTGCCTGTTCGTAAATATATCTTGAATAAGGTGTGTGATTGATTTCATGCGTCATACCATCCGGATCAGACCGGACACACTCAAAGAAATTAACAACATCCTTATCCAGATCATTGACGGTCTCGATCTTTGATTTTGGTTTATGAAACAGAACAGCCCCGCTGCCAAAGAACGGTTCCAGATAGCTGTGATGCACAGGAAAATGGTCAATAATCCAGGAGGCAATAGACCATTTGCTGCCGGGATATTTAAAGACAGCTCTCATACATTACACCTCGTTAATCCATATAGACTTCATACTTACTGCAAAAATCTTTTGCGCAGCATTTAGAGCATCCGACCGGATCGAAGGAATCATCGTCGCACTGATAGCCGGCTTCTTTAACCAGGGCGATCTTATCTTCATTGTTATACCAGTCCATGTACCAATGGCCTTTACGGTAATATTTATCCAGTGATGGAATGCGCCGAGCTTTTAGCTGCGTAAAATCCCAATCCGACTGCGGAAATTCATCCGTTCCCAGGGCAAGTGATATGGCTTTACCGCGGCATTCAGCAAAGATAACACAGCTATATTCAGCGTACCCCTCTCGATCTTCAATCTGATACGCTTTCATTTTTTTATCGACGCCAA
>Ga0265298_10010280_pt1 | contig 11080 bp, 6 predicted proteins | sample AusTroGonzalo_MG_3_FD_193486 | JGI IMG/M metagenome (GOLD analysis project Ga0265298, IMG submission 193486) | Bovine rumen microbial communities from tropical cattle in Woodstock, Queensland, Australia - Gonzalo_01 | ecosystem: Host-associated > Mammals > Digestive system > Stomach > Rumen ...
AAGCCATACGTCCGCGATGTCGGTCCAGCGCTTGTCCTCGGCAATCTCCACCGGCGGGAGGTGGCAGTGATAGTCGATGATGGGCATCTTCTCCGCGTGGCGGTGGTATAGCTCCTTAGCCGCCTTTGTCGTAAGAAGGAAGTCGTCGTTTATGAACGTCTTTTTAGAGGCCATTGACCTTGTCCTTTCGTGATATTGTGGCAATGCCCTCTTCGGGCGGACCGCCTGCTACTGAAGCTTCTTCTGCGCGTCGGCAATCGCCTTGCAGACGGCGCGGGAGGTGATCGTCGCGGACGTGATCGCCTCGATCTCGCCGCCGTCCTTCTTCACCTTGAGCGAAGAGCCGTCCTTGCCGGCGAACTGGTCGGCGAATTCGGGCGTCTTGAGCTTCATGCCGAGCCCGGGGGTCTCGGTCGCCTGAAGCACCTTGTAGGAAATGACCGTCTTCTTGTCCTTCTTGAAGCCGACCATGAGGACTATGTCGCCGCCGTATCCCTCGCTGGAGCGGCCCTCGGCGGTGTATCCCTCCTCGCCGCATAGGACGGCGAGCTTTGCGGCCTCCTTCGCCTTCTCGGCCGTCGCCTTGATCGGCTCTGCCGTGATGGAGTTGACGTACGCAAGCACCGCGGCACATGCGCCGCTGATGATTGTTAAGCTGATTACAAGGCCGATGATTTTTTTCATTTGTTAAAGCTCCGGTAAGTAAGGGCAATTATACCATTTAATGTCCTTTTACGGCAAGAAGCCAGCGCAATTTTTCGCCTCCAAGGCGGAACGTCGCCGTCACTCCTGTGACTGCTGCATTGCGAGCGACGCGCACTTCCTTGTCGTCGTGGCGAGTTTCGCGAGCGCGCGCGCAGGAGAGAGGATGTTCTGCCCGCCCTCTTCGCCCCCGAGTTTCCGCATGGCCTCGTGATACTGGTCCTGCGCGACTCCAAGCGACTTTCCGACCTTCTCAAGAGCGGCGAACGCGGCGTCCATGCGCTCCAGGAGCTGCCGCGCGCGGTTGGCGATTTCCTGGTTGTTGCGGTCGACTTTCAGCCGATCCATGCCGATCTTGAAGAGGACGAGATAGCCGAAAAGCATCTGCGGCGAAGCGAGCACCACAGCGCGTTCGTTTGCAAACGCCACGAGCTGCGGGTCTGCGGAGATGGCCGCCGAATACGTCGCCTCGCTCGGCATGGCCATGATTACGACGGGCGAGTAATCCGCTTCGGCGTCGGCATCATGCGCCTTGAGCCGCTCAGGGTACTTCTTATCGGACAAGTTCACGATCTGCGCCCGCACCCTCTTCGCATGCTCGGTGCGGAACTTCGCCGCGTCCTCTGGACGATTCTCCCTCTCCGCCGCATCAGCGGCAAGAAAGTCGTCGATGTTCACCTTCGAGTCAATGAGGATCTTGCGGTGGACCCCGTCGAGGACGGTGAAGTCGGGCAGCGCGTCGTTTGCGCCCTGCTGCTCGATGAAGTCGGTGCCAGGCCTAAGACCCGCGCTCTCGAGGACATTTCTCACGATTCCCTCGCCCCAGTTGCCCTGGCTCTTGTTGCTACCCTTGAGCGCGGCAACAAACTCGTCCGCCTGGCGACCGAGCGACTGCGCCTTGAGGCCAACTTCGTCGAGCTTGACCTTGAGACTTTCACCGAGACGCACGTTCGCTTCACGCGCCTGCTCCGACGCCTGGCGAAGCTCGCCGAAGCGCGTGGCGAGCTGTTCGAAGAGCGGGCGCACCTGCGCGGCGTTCTGCTCGGCAAGAGACTTGGCCTTGCCTTCGAGAGTCGCCGCCGCAAGAGACGCGAACTCGGCGCGAAGACCTTCCACGCTCCTGTCCGTCGCACGGGCCTCTGCTCTTGCCGCGGCAATTGCGCCGCGCATCAGGGCATAGACAACCACCGCCGCCACAAGCGCCGCGCCAACGCCAACGCTAACGAGGACTGTCATTGTCTGTCTCCCGTAGTAAGATTGATCTTCATGCCGATATTATAGCAAATTACCGCCTGACGGAAATGCGACTGGGGGCGCGGCGAGCGTGGAGGTCTGGATGGTACATTGCCTCGACGCTCGGGCCGGGGAGAATGTAGTCTCCAGCCGAGACAACGCGCACCGGATAGCGGAAGGTCGCCTCTTCGCCCTTAGCAAGCGTGAATTTCTTCGAGAAGACGAGCATCCTATCGTCGCGCGCATCCGACCGCATCACCCATCGGCTTTGATCTAAATTTTGGCTCGACTCGGAGCGAGCGAGTGCGGAGCCATCGGATCCGCGCGGAGCGAACGAAGGGGCGAGCCCTCCATGCACTGGCTCTAAGCAGGCGGGGAAGAGGTCTTCGATAACGAGGTCTGAAAGCTCGCGCGTGTCGTCGACCTTGATTGCAAGCTCCGTTATTAGCATCTCTCCGAGCGAGAGTTTCGAGAGATCCGCCTCTCCGCCTTCAGGCGTAAGGTAGCGCCGCACGATGGAAATGCCGCGCGACTCGTCCTTTACGTCGCTTGGCTTGGGGAGCGAGAGCTTGTGCCACACGATGAACTTCTCGCCGCTCTTCGCGGGATGGTGGCGGTAGTATGCGCCTATCGCAAGAAGCGCATGCGCGTTGTAGCCCGTAGTCCCCCACGAAAGCCGCTCGCGGTCGCGCTGTCTGTCGAGATAGGAGATGAGCGGGAGTATGCGCGAATCATAAGGGTCGATTTCAAGAAGAGCGAGGACGGCAAATGCGGCATCCTTCACCGACGATGGTGCGATATTCGCCGCAAGCAGCGACTCCGCGCGATGCCTGTCGCCTGTCAGGGCGAATGCGCGTGCAAGACGCGAGCGCGAAAGCAGCGTCAAGTTGGTCGACGCATCGTAAAGCCGCAGCATGCGATCCTTTTCCGGCTTTCCAGCGAGCGCGAGCGTGTGGCAGGCGTAGGCCGACACCGTGTCATTCGTCGACATCGCCCAGCGCTTCAGGAAGCTGAATACGCGATCCTTCGCGGCACGGTTGAGAGCATAGCCGTTCTTCTCCGCTTCGACGAGGAAGTGCGCGGCGTAAAGCGACACTTCGCTATCCCACGGCGCATAGTTGCAGTCAGGCCACATCACAAAGTCGGTAGACCTCACCATTGACTCGACGCGCCTGACACCCGAAGATACGACATCAGGCCCCACAGGCGAGACGGAGGCGAGAATTCCGCCTGCGCCGATAAGCGGGAACATGCGCGAGGAAGTCTGCTCAAGACAGCCATGCGGATATTCCGCGAGCCAGCGCAGCGCCGCCTCGTACCCGCCAAGCGGAGTGTCATAGACCTTTTCGCTATATTTCTCAAATGGACTCCTCTCCATCTCTGACCCCTGACTACTGACCCCTGACTCCTGACTCCTGACCCCTGACCCCTGACTCCTCTTCACGCCTGAAGTCTCTACCCAGGCGACGGCAGGGCGAACGGGCAGGATTATTCTCTCATGATGCGCCTCACCCAAGCCCTTCACGGAATATGCAACGCCCATCTCCCCTGGCTCTTCCGGCGCAGTCAACCTCACGACGATGTTTGTGTGGCCATCCTTCTCAAGCATGACCTTGCCTTCAGCAACGACGACATTCCGTCCTACGCTGATTGAATACTCGATCACCCCATCTACACGTTCTACATGTTCTACACGGCTATTCCCATCTCTCCTGTAAATCGGCAGCGTCGCCTCAAAGACATCTCCCGGCGCGACAAAACGCGGCGCGTCCGGCATCATGACGACCTTCGGCGTGACCTTCGCCTGAATCGCGGCCGAGCCAGACGCCGACGCGCTCCACGCGACGACCGTCGCGCGAATCTCGCCGACAAACTCGCCAAGCGGAAACTCGCATACGCCCTTTCCGTCTTCACCGACTTCCACGCGGCCGCTCCAGCGCGAAAGCGGCTTGAACCTGCGCGTCGGCACAGGGCTTACGCGCCCAAGCATCTCTGCCCCCTCGCCGCCGCCAGTCTTGACGCCACTCGCACGGAGAAGGTCCTCGCCAAGCACGGGCAGCATGCGGTGGTAGATGTCGTAGAGCGGGTGGCTCGCGTAGCGCGGCGCGGCAAAATGCGCCACAGGATCAGGCACCTGCTCGTCCGTAAGAATATTTATCCCCTCGTCCACGACTGTGACGAGCGCGGCAGATGCGCCGCGCGCCTCGAAGGTAACGGTCGCGGACGAACCCTTCTCGCCGCCGACAACAACATCGCATTTCGCAACCTTGACGGCGATCTCATCCTCGACCGGGCGCACCGATATCGTCGCCTGTCCATGTGCGCGCGCGGCCATGTGCTTTGCGCTCGCCTCGACGCTCTGCACGACAGACACATAAACATCAAGGTTCGGCGCGTTCTCTAGAGTAACGGGCCTAAGCGCGATTTCGCTCGTCGCGTTTGTGAGAGCGACGATGTCAGTGTATGCGTCCTTGTCGCGCAGCACCGACACGAGCGCATATCCGGCGAACGGCGCGCGAACCATCAGGCGCGGCGTTTCGCCTACGCGGTAGAACTGCTTGTCGGTAGTGAGCGTGACTGCCGTCGGGTCGGAGAGCGGCGCACGAACCGCCGAGTCGCCCCAGTCGCTCAAGTAGAAGGTCTTTGCAAACGAAACGCCCGTCTCGGAATCCGTCACGGTCAGCGCATAGTCGCCGCAGGCGCCGGCGGGAATCTCGAATGTCGCGTCCTCGCCTGCAGGAACAACGATCTTGACGGATGACGCGACAACCTTGCGAATGCGTTCGCAATCCCACGTCTCCCATCCGTTTGACTGGCGGCGGTAGGAATATACGGAGTCGATGCGCTCCAATGTCGCGGAGAGAGTGCGGCTTTCCCCGTGGCGCGAGCCGTCAGGCTTCACGCAGGCAAAGCGGATCTTCGGCGCGATCCCTTGCCCAAGCCGCATCCACGACTCAAGCGTTGAGCCGATGTAGTATTGGTAGTAGTGGAGAACTGCGGAAGCGCGTGCCGTCGCAGGGCGACCACCGTCCTCAAATACCGTTCCCTGCGCTGTCGCGCGCACTGCGGCCTTTGGCAGCCCCAAATCGGCCCAAAGCGGCGCAGGCATGGCACACTTGCCTTCGCGGTCGAGCGAGGCCTTGGCAAGCTTGCGGAAATTCGGCTTGAGGCCGAGGTCGCAGTTCCCGAAAGACCACCCCTTCCATTGTGGCGGCGCAAAGGCGACGTCCTCGAACACGACTGCGCCCTCGCAGGCGAGCGCGTGGGCAGGACCGCCGAAAAGATGTTCCGCAGAGACCGAAAACGCGAAGTTCGAGGGATGCGCCGCGGAATCCGCCTCGACGCGGACGCGAATCTGCGGCGGGGCGAACTCCTCGACCTTTATCCCTGCTGTGCCGAGTATGCGACCATTCTTTCCTGGAATCTTCGCTTGGAACTTCCACGCGCCGCTCGGCTGGTCTGCGGGAACGGTAAATGTATCGCACAAAAGCGAGCCCTCGGCGTCGCTCGTCGCCGTGAGACGGGAGTATATGTCGCCTTTCGGGCTCACGAGACGCAGTTCAACCGGCATTGGACTCGGCGCTTGGCGGCAGCCGTTCCTCAAAAGCGCGTGAACCATTATTTTCTCGTCGTGGCGGTAGATGCCGCGGTCGGTCCAGAGGAACGCCTCGACGCCGTCATGCGCGAGGTATTCTGGGCGGCAACCGTCTGAATATGTCTCGTCGACCTCCATCGAGTCGCGGAGAGCGAGGAAAGTGCTGTCGGTGCCATCGGCGCTTGCGGCGACTACGGCAAACGGTTCGCCTTTCGCGACGCGCACGAGGCGGCTCCAGCCGTTCTCGTCGGTCTCGCCTTCCATCACCTTGATGTTCGCCTTGGAATATACCGTCACCTTTGCGCCGTCAAGAGGCGTGCCCTTCATAAGCGAAGTCACCCAGACGCCGGGCGAGTCGGTTCCGTTCAGGCGAACGGAAAGCCCGAGGTCGGAAAGGCAGACGAGCCGGTAGCGGTTGGGGTTTTGCTTTGATTCGTCGACCCACCAGCCGTCTTCGCGCGGGCGGTCAGCGCTTCTAATGGCGACGAGGAAGATCCCGTTAGCACTGCCGCCGTCATTCATCTTCACGGGCACGGCAACGGTCTCCTTTTCGTTAGGCCTATTTACGCAGGCGAAGTCGCGTTCCTCGATTTCGCCGGAAAGCTCCTCGGTCTCCTCGTCGTCTGCGGAGCCGCCCCACCGATAGCGGCTGTACTCGCGTTCCTCACGGGCGAGAAGCTGGACGACGTTTTCCGGCACCACGCGGCATATCTGGGCGTGGATGTTCGTCACGTTGACGGACTCTACGCCAATCGCTCTCGCGCCGCCGGGCGGGAGATAGCGGCCTGGGGCGGCAAACCTCACCATCGGCTTTGGCGGAGGAGGCGGGCCCTTCGGCTTCTCGGCGGCGGGCTCGGGGCTCTGCTGCGCGGCGGACGAGACGGAGGCGGGAGCCGCGTTAGTCGCAGCTTCCTTTATCTTGGCCTTTATGATTTCGTCCATCTGCGCCTTGCTCAAGTTGGCGTAGACGCTGCCTCCGTGCTCGGCTTCGAAAGCGCGAACCTTGCGGCAGACCCAGAACAATGACGATGCAGTGGCGCAAAGCGCGACTGCGAGGGCGACAAACGCCCCAATTACGACGAGTTTTTTGAGTTTCATACACCCCTACTCGCCGCCTACTGGAAAATCTGACAGAAAAATCAGATCTCCTCAAAACCTTAAAATCAAGGTTCTCGGAAACTTTCCCCAACAGCTTCTAAAACCATCCCTCCAAAGCAAAAAAAGGCGTCAGTTTAATAGCAAATCCGCGGCAGACATGGCGAATGCAGATTCTATGGACATCCCCTGACCACCTATCAGATAAGTTTTTGCACTTGGATACTTACGTCGGAATTCACGCATACCGGAAACACTGTCAGCATCCACGCTCTTCACTTCCAGCGCGGCGATTTCATCGTCCTTGCGAAGCACATAGTCTACTTCCTTGCATCCGACGTTCCAATACAAAAGATCGATGCCTCTGCGACGGACAGACGCCATGAGCTGTGCGCCTATGGCAGATTCGACGGCATGCCCCCAGCGCATGGGATCCGCCCGAAGTTCGCTTGGCACGCCCGTCTGCATCGCAGTGCGCAAGGCGTTGTTGCAGACAGCGAGCTTTGGACTAGACGACCGCGAGCGCACGGGCTCGTCATACAGTTTCTCAAGTCCTGCAACTAGACCCGCCTCACCCAATAGCCGGAGGTAGTGCGCAATTGTCGTCGTATTCCCAGCATCTTGAAGCTGCCCAACCATCTTCTGGTAGGAAAGTATCTTGCCGGAATAATTGCATCCAAGGACAAATGTCTGGCGCAGAAGCTCTGGCTTTGCGACAGTCTCCAGCTGCAAGATGTCAAGCGTTATGCTCGGCTCGATAATAGCATCGCGAACATACTGTTTCCAGCGAACTTCGTCACCGCGCAAATCCGCCGCGCCGGGATAGCCACCAAACAAAATATACTCCTCAAGAGAGTAGCCGAACGCCGCATGCATGTCCGCAAACGACCAATGCCAGACATCTATCATCTCGAATCGACCGGCCAAACTCTCGTCCAGTCCTTTCTGAAGCAACAGACGCGAACTACCGAGAATGCAAACCTTCAGTTCGATATGGTTGAAACTGTCCTCATCCCAAAGCCGCTTGACCACCGCCGACCATCCCTTGATTTTGTGGATTTCATCGATGACCAGCAAATACTCGCCTTCCACCTTCGCCTTCGCCCTTGCTACATTCCATTCAGAAATCAACCAATCCAAGGGAGAAAGTCCCAACCCCTCGGCCAACTTATATGTATATCCTCCGCTATATTCAGCAAGCGCCTGCTCAACAGAAGTCGTCTTTCCTACCTGACGCGGGCCTGCAACGACTTGAATTCTCTTTCGTGGTTCACGAAATCGTCGCAAAATCACATCAACAACATTAAGTTTATACATTTTGCCTCTCCTTTCTGAGTTCACTAATCACATTGAGTAAATTTACTCAGCGAGATGAGCGATATTGTATCATCTAAAAACCGAAAAGTCAATCGCCTACCCTATGCCTTGAGCGATTCGGCGACGCGAGCAGAGAAGCCGTCTTCCGTTCGATGGAATTCAAGCGCATTATCAACGAGTGAATCGTCGACAACGGCGGCGAGCCGGATGTCATGCGGTTCAGTGGGAAGATCTTCGACAATCTGGAACGAATGGGCAACACCGAGTTTCACGGCGTCCTTAGGCGCATCGGCAAGAAGTCGGTCGTACCAACCGCCGCCATAGCCAAGCCGTCGCCCATCTCGCGTAAAGGCAAGCCCAGGCACGATCCAGCCGTATACTTCCTTCGCCGGCACAATCTCGGCGTCGACGGGCTCCATAATCCCCATCGGTCCGCGGCGCAAGTGCCGCGCATCGAGCCCTTTCAAGAAGGCAAGTTCGTAGGTCTCACCGTTCCAGCGAGGGGCAACGACCTTGCAGCGATACCTTAGCAACTGCTCAATGTAGGCGCGAAGGTCGATTTCGTCTGGAGAGGCGAGATAGACGGCGATGGGAAAGCCGAAATCGAGCGGGTCTGTTACTTCACCAAGTTCCACGCTCTGCGCGAGCTTCGCGCAAATGATGGCAGACGCCTCGGCGCGCTCAGCAGCGGACAATGCCTTTCGCCGAGCGCGCATCTCGCGCCGAATCTCGTCCTTGCCGGACGGCATAACGGCTCAGTAGTTCTGCGGCTCGATCTGGAAGTAGGCCTTCGGATGAGCGCAGACAGGGCAGATCTCCGGGGCCTTCTCGCCCTCGACGATCGCGCCGCAGTTGCGGCACTGCCAGCGGTTTGACCCGATGCGAACCCAGACTTCGCCAGTTTCGATGTTCTTAGCGAGCTTGCGGTAGCGCTCTTCGTGGTGCTTCTCGATTTCCGCGACCTTGGCAAAGAGGAAGGCGAGGCGGTCAAATCCCTCGGCCTTCGCCTCCTCGGAGAAGCGTTTGTACATGTCGGTCCATTCCTCGTGCTCGCCGGCCGCGGCCGCAAGGAGATTGGCGGGCGTATCGCCGATGCCGCCGAGCTCCTTGAACCACATCTTGGCGTGCTCCTTCTCGTTGAGCGCGGTTTCCTGGAAGATCGCCGCGATCTGCTCGTAGCCGTCCTTCTTCGCACGGGAGGCGAAGTAGTCGTACTTGTTGCGCGCCTGAGACTCGCCCGCAAAGGCCGTCATCAGGTTCTTTTCCGTCTTGCTTCCTTTAAGTTCCATGACGATGGTATTGCCTTATTGTTGGTTGGGGGAATGTGGTTGGCGGAGAGAGAGGGATTCGAACCCCCGATACCCTTGCGGGTATGCATGATTTCGAGTCATGTGCATTCAACCAGGCTCTGCCATCTCTCCTGCAAGTGGGTGGATATGGTATCAAATGTGACGTGGCGTGTCAATGCCCAGGAGCCCGAGCCCAGTTGAAAGCACCTTCCCGAACAGCGAGCAGAGCTTCAGACGCGCCGCGCGGACGGACGGCTCGCTCTTGAGTATCGGGGAACTCTGGTAGAAGCTCGAGTAAAGCTGCGCCGTCTGGAAGAGATAGTCTGCGAGTACGCTCGGCTTGTAGGCCTCCGCCGCGCGGACGACTGCACCAGGAAACTCGAGGAGCTGGAGCGCAAGCCGCTTCTCGGCGGGAGTCGCGATTAGGAACCTACTATCCATGGGCAAGGGTGCGGGACCGCCCGAGGTCCCGTCCGTTCCACTCGCCTTTTCAAGCAGCGAGCAAACGCGGGCGTAGGCATACTGGAGATAAGGGCCAGAATTGCCCTCGAGCGCCAGCGCCTTGTCCCAGCTGAAGTCGATGTCGGTAATCGGGTCGTGGGAGAGGTCGGAATACTTGACCGCGCCGTAGCCGATCTGCTCGGCAAGAGTCTCGTCGGCTGGAACGGACGGGGTCTCTGGCGACCCCGCACCCTTACCCATGGAGGCGGCTCTATCTTGCACTATGGCCAAGGCGCGGCGCTTCGCCTCGGCGAGCAGCTCGTCGAGCTTGATGAGGTTGCCCTCGCGCGTGGAAATCGCCTTGCCCTGATAGGACATGAGCCCGAAGGGAACATGGACGAGCTTCGTCGTGTAGCCCATCTTCGCAGCGATCGAGAACCACTGCTTGAAGTGGAGCTGCTGGCGGGCGTCGGTCACGTAGATGATGCGCTCGGGATCGTATTCCTCGACGCGAGTCTTGACGCAGGCGAGGTCGCTTGTCGTGTAGTTGTAGCCACCGTCGGACTTGCGGACGATCGCGACGCCGAGCTTCTCGGCTTCGAGGTTGACCACGAGAGCGCCTTCCGACTCGACGGCGAGCCCCATCTCCTGGAGCTTTGCGACGACGCCGGGCATTGTGTCGTTGTAGTAGGACTCGCCGCGATACGTGTCGAACTTCACGCCGAGCTTCGCGTACATGCGGTCAAACTCTCCGACGGAGATGTCGATAAAACGCTTCCAAAGTGCGAGGTTGTCCTTGTCGCCCTGCTGGAGCTTCACGAGCTCGGCGCGGCAGGCGTCCTTCCAGGCACCGTCCTCCTCCTTTGCCTTCGCGGCGGAGAGGACATAGCACTTCTCTAGGTTGGCGACAGTGAGGTTCTCGCGCTCTTCGTCGGTGAGGAGTTCGCGGTAGCCCTTGATGAGGATGCCGAACTGCGTGCCCCAGTCGCCGAGGTGGTTGTCGGCTATCACGTCGTAGCTGAGCGAGCGAAAGATCCTGTCTATCGCGCAGCCGATGACTGTCGAGCGGATATGGCCGATGTGCATCTGCTTCGCCGCGTTGGGCGAGGAGTAGTCGATGACGATTTTCTTGCCCGCGCCCTTCTGCGGGATGCCGCAAGCCGGCTTGGAGTCGAGAGTCGAGAGCTGGGAGTTGAGCCAGCCGCCGGAAACCGTAAGGTTGAGGAACCCGGGGCCAGCGATCTCGACCTTCTCGAACACGTCGTTGCCCTTGAGCGCCTCGGCCACTTTCGCACCTACCTCGCGCGGGTTGGCGTGCGCCTTCTTCGCGAACTTGAGCGCGTCGTTGCACTGGTAGTCGCCAAACTTCGGATCAGTCGCGGGCAGCACCCTGACGCCTCCGAAGTCC
>Ga0265298_10010281_pt1 | contig 11080 bp, 5 predicted proteins | sample AusTroGonzalo_MG_3_FD_193486 | JGI IMG/M metagenome (GOLD analysis project Ga0265298, IMG submission 193486) | Bovine rumen microbial communities from tropical cattle in Woodstock, Queensland, Australia - Gonzalo_01 | ecosystem: Host-associated > Mammals > Digestive system > Stomach > Rumen ...
GCCAAGCGCGGGGCAAATCTCATCAGCGAAACTGTCCTGGACAGGCTGACCTGGCATCATGTCGTCGCCACCTTCGTGCCCGGCAAATCCATGAGGATCTACATCGACGGCAAACTCGACGCTGAGCGCACAGAAAACGTCCCGCAAGAGATTGAGCGGGACAATGAGACGTTGCATCTGGGGCGTACCGGGCGGGGCAATTGTTTTTCAGGTCTGTTCTCCAACCTCCACCTCTACAACCGCGCCATCACGGAAGAAGAGGTCAAGGCCATCTACAAGAATGAAAACAGTTTCGGACTGCCACCGCTGGAAGAGGACATGTTCGCTAAAGACGGTGCCGTGGCCGCAACTCTCCCCGGCGCGGAAATCCTGGAAGGCGGTGCCCTGGTGGTTCATTCCGGTCAGGCGACTTTCTCCCTGAACTCGTCATACGCCTATCCGCAGGAGCCCAACATGGGGTTCAATGTGCTGGCACCTTCTGCCGCCAAGGGCTGCGAGGCCAGTTGGCAACCAGTCGTGAAGCAGGGTGACAAGCAGGTTACGGTCACAGCCACGGGGAGTGTCCTCGCGCTCCAGCGCCTCGTCAGCGATCTGGGTGACGGACGCATCAGAGTACAGGACACCCTCACCAATCTGACCGAGGAAGACCAGGCTGTTGTCTTCAGCCACTATCTGATGCCACAGGAGCCTCTCGCGGAGTGGTATCTCCACGGCGAAGAACAGTCACTGTCCACCTCCAACAACACCGCCTGCAATCCGACCGGCTGGTTTTCGACAGGCGACGATGCCCTCGCCTGGGTCGTGGAAGACGACATTTTCCGTTGCCATCTCGAGGCGTCGGTGAAAGAACGCCCGACCAGACATAACATCTGCGCCTTCGGCAGCCGCAAAATCGGCGTCCCTGCCGGGCAGAAACGCGTGCTGGAATTTACGCTCTATCCCATGAAGGGCGACTATTTCGATTTCCTCAACCGTCTCCGCCATGACTGGCAGGTTCCGGAAGTAACGATTCCTGGACCGTTCGCAGGCTTCCGCACGGCGGGACAGCGCTCTGAAACTTACAGACGCTTCGCTGCCGATCCAAACGCAATGAAGACATTCTTCCAGAGACGGAATACTCGCGTCTTCAATCTAAGCCCTTGCTACAACTATTGGGACGGGACATTGTTCCCCACACGTGACGAATACAAGAACCACATCCAGGAGGCAATGCGCATCATCCGCGCAAGCGTTCCAGACGCAATCTTCCTGGCGGGCCTGGAAACCATTGTTTACTGCCTCGCCGAAGAAGACTTCTCAACGCCAGCGCCGCCAGATTTCTCATGGAAAAAAGTCACGCCAGGCACTACAAAACGCGTCCTTGAATCACCATGGAAGGATTCCGCCACGCTCCGCAAGAACGGAAGCATAGACCTCTATCCAGACACGCCCGTCGAAGGCAAGACGCGTCCGTCGCTCTATCTGATTGTCCATCCACTCGTCGGGAACACGTTCTTCAAACAACGCCTTGAGGACTATGCCTTCCTGCTTGACGAAGTCGGGCTGGACGGCGTCTATCAGGACATGTTCGGATACGGAGGCACCTTCATCCACGACCGTTGGGACGGATTCTCCATCTCAGTCCTCCCAAATGGCAGAATCTCATCGAAATTCGCCCATCTGGGACCGCTCACGGCACCTGCCCGCGAAATATGGCTGAAGGACATACTTCGCCGAGGTAAAATTGCCCTGACCAATTTCGGTGCCCCGACAACGCGGAATCTCCAGACCATCCCGTACATGAATTTCTGCGAGGCCGCCGGCAACGGTATCGGCAGGCAGAATCTCGACAGCATTCCCCCGGAAGCCTCGGGCGTGACCATGAACCAGTTAAGCACCCCCTTGGGCTACGGCCCCCACCGCACCGAAGAGCAAAACGGCCCACGCCTCATGTCCCGCGTCCGCGCCTATCTCCGGCACGGTGCCCTGTATATCCATACATCCGTCCGCAATTTCTTCCCGTCGGACGGCCCCAAGGGCGGCGAATACGGCCCCATCAACCATTCGTATCCCATCACGCCGGTTGAACTGCACCGTGGCTGGGTGAAGGGCAGGGAGCGCATCGTCTCCTGCGTCTCCTACAAGACCACCTGGGACCGCCAGGAACAGCCTGTCGCCCTCCGCTTCGACGCCAACGGGCGCGAAATCCCCGTCGGCGACGGCGCCGTCATCACCGGGAAGCCAGGAGCCTGGGAGATTGCCGTCAATATCAAGGACTGGGAGGAATTTCTCATCATCGAGTAGAGGGATAGGATTCCGAACCGACGTTTTCCCACGGGCATGACGGCGCGCACGGAGGCGCGCCCTCCCAAATCACAAACCACTAACCACTTGTCTCATGCTTTTTCCTCACTGGAAACCACCTGTTGCCCCCGAACTGCTGGAAAGCAAGAATTTCTTCCTGCTCTATCCGTTTGACGGTGGCGGCAATTTCATCCAGCAGGACATTCTGGGCACCCTGGATGACTTGGAAATCGCCGAGAACATCTTCCATCGTGGCGCGTTGGCGGAGTTTGGCGAGTTCCCCGAACTCGACTTTCGGAAATTCGAGCGGTGGAGCACGATTGAAAAGGACAGTTGGATTAACCGCCTGTACTTCACGGCTTCCCTGGGGCACGCCTACGCGCTGACCGGGGAACGGGCCATCGCCGAAGGCCTCAAGCAACTGCTTCTGGGCTTCGCGCGGCGCTATCCCGCCCCGCAGGGCGAGGAGGCCGTGGCTCTGGACCGTCGCGTGCTCTATGCGCGCGACCACGACTACAACGCCAAAGGCCCGGAGTTCGACGACGACACCGAATACATCTGGTTCGATTTCCAGCCTGCCAGCCGCGTCATAAACATCCTCAACGCCTGCTGGTTCATCCGCGAGGCCGGCGTCTTCTCCCGCCAGGAGGAAGAAGAACTCCGCGCCATGCTGCTCGGACATGTCCGCAACATCTACGTCAAGGAGCGTGATTTCTACCCGCTGAATGGCGACAACCACCAGTCGGTCCGCGCCCTCGCATTGCTCTACGGTTGCGCCTTCTTCAAAGACGAACTCCCGGACGAGGCTGCCCAATGGCTCCAGACGGCAATCCCCCTTAGCCAGTACCATCTGCAACACGACCGCCTGCCAGACGGCATGGGCAACGACCTGAGCCCATCCTACCATTTCTTTGTCGCCTGGATTACCCGCGACACGCTTCTGCTGGCGGAACGTCTGGGAATCCGCTTCGGGGAAACGGCCATCGAACAGGCCCGCAAAAGCTTTGATGTCTGCCATCTGCTTCGTCAGCCGGACGGTCTGTCCACTGTCATCAGCGACGGCTATCCGCTCCGTCTGGACGCCTTTCTACAGACGCTCCCGCCGCCGCGCCTCCAGGCCCGGAAAACGACCGTCCTGCCTGTCGCCAAACTCGGCATCCAGAAGGAACATGACGCCTTCCTGCTGTTCGACTGCTCGCCGCTGCTGGCCAGTCTCTCGCATTTCCATGGCGGCAAGCAGGGCATCACACTTTTCCTCGCGGGAACTCCCATTCTCGCCGACAGCGGCTGCTGCAACTACGACGACCCGCGTTTCGCGCCGCATTACAAGCAGCCATTCGCCCATTCTTCGCTTCTGCTGGACGGGCAGGGCGACAGCCTCATCGAAGGCCGCTACAAATGGCTCACCGCACCAACCTGCCAGTTGGAGCAGGACGGCGACACACTCGTTTCCACCATGACCAGTCCTGTCTCTGGCTGGGAAGGCGTTTCCTGGACTCGCCGCGTCCAGTTGCAGTCTGCCACGGAGGCCATCATCGAAGACGAAGTTCAGAATCCGGCTGGCAGGACGGCGGAATTACCGCTTATTCTGCACCCTGAAATGACCATCGTCGAATGTTCCGGGACAGAGGCGGTTTTGGAGAGCGTCAACGGCAGGCGCTTCGCCGTGCGCAGCTGTCTGCCGCTGGAGGCAGGCGAGGGGCTCGGCTATCTGCCGTTCCGTTGCGTCTCCTGCCGCAAACTGACCGTCAAGGGCGGTTCCAATACCGCCATCAAAAACGCAATCTGCATTTTTCTGATTTAATCACATAGTCCCCACAATCCATCAAAGGAGAAAAGCCATGCCTTGCCCAAACCTCGACAAACGCAGACATTTCACGCTCATCGAACTCCTCGTCGTCATCGCCATCATCGCCATCTTGGCCTCCATGCTGTTGCCGGCTCTGTCCAAGGCCAAGGACAAAGCGCGCATCATCAGCTGCGTCAACAACCTGAAGCAGATCGGCATCACTTGCCACATCTATGCAGGCGACCACAACGACTGGATGCCAGTCCCCTCGGGAAGCGCCGGCAACCAGCGAAGCGCCATCTACAAACTGACTTTCAAGCATACTGCCTCGCCTGTCAACCTCCTCTTGCAGAACGGTTATTTCGGGCACAAGGATGTCGCCGACGGCGAGCCCACCTACAGAGCGGCCCATCAGAACTTCCATTGCCCCAGCGATAGTTTCAACTTCGAGAAACGCACTGAAGCAACTGGCTCCGCACCAATAAGCTACTACTACTACCTATATTCCTCCAAAGAGAACGCTCTCCTCGACCGCCCCTCTACAAATGTCAAATGGGACAACTGGGCGGAGGCGAAAGGCGCTCGGGCTTTCCTCCCCAGGGACCACGCCGGCAGCATCATTTTCCTGGACATGTTCTCCAACGGTGGCGGCGTTTCTTGCCGTGACGCTCACACCCAGCACACCAGCCGCCCGAATCACCCCGGACAGTTCAACGCCCTGATGCTTGGCGGTCATGTGAATACCAAGCGCTTCGAGTCTCTGGCCATCGCCGACTCCTACTACAACCAAGGCTCCTGCATCAGACTCCCCTTCGATTTCGACGAATAATTTCACAATAAAGGTCATTAGACATGAAAATCCGCACATTTCTCTCCCTGCTTGTCTTCCTGTGCTCTCTCACCGCTTTCGCGGACAGGGAGATTTATAGCAATCCCGAGGAACTAAGCATTCCTATCCAGACTTCCACCGAAATCAAATTTCAACTGGACAAACTCCCAGCCGAAGGGCACGCCCTGCTTCTGGAGTTCAACGCCCGCCTCGATTATCCCCTCGGCCTGGGCGGCTATAACGCCAAGGGCTTCCTGCCGTACATGAACGGCAAGTTGCTCCCCGTCGAGACATATTTGAACGGGCCGATGGAGTTCCGCTTCCTCAACGGACACACTGGCGAGCCCGGACGCTGGTGCCCCCCGAAGGTCAACTTCGAGAACATCAAGACCGGCAACATGTACGAAGACAAGGTGCTCAAGGACGGTGGCAACTACTACGCTCTTACCTACGCCAAGAACTTCGTCTGCATTGACACGCCCGAAAACAAGTACAGCAGCCTGGAATGCAGCCGCAGCCACTTCCAATTCGATGTCAGCGCCTACTGCCAGGAAGGAGAAAATGTGCTTGTCCTGTACAATGCCATGTCACCCGGAGGCGTCAAGGCGATGGGGGGCTCCCTGACGAATCCGAAGAACAAGAATGGCAAGTTCCCGATGATTGTCCGCGACGTGACAATCAAAGAAGTCGATAAGGTGCCCGCCAGGCAGGAGACGTTCTGGCTGAAGGAACTGGAGGAAATCTCCAAGACCATGCCCTTTGTCGAACCGCGTACAGATTTCTCGGAAAATTACAGCCTGCGCTTTGGCCTGGGCGGAGCCGTCATCGTCAAGACAGGAGACAAGGAATACCGCATAAGCACTTCTTTCTCCTATCCCGGCGAGGGCAAGTTCAACCACCTGCCCGGCGGCAACAACAATGAGGCCGCCTGGGTGCCCAGCGTTAATGTCAAGGCCCTGACCGTTGACGCGCGCGGGGCGTTCTATTCGTTCCATCGCGAAATCGACAAGCAGCCCGGTCATTTTGAAATCCGCGACACGCTGGAAAACCTCACCGACCAGCCCGTGCCTGTCAGGGTACGCTATGAGGTGCCTTTCCTGCTTACGGAGGACAATTGCATCTACAACAGCGGACTCAAGGTGGATGCGGCCGTCAACGACTTCACCTACTACCCGGAAAACCCGACATTCTTCCTAAGCACTCCCGGCGGCAGCCTGGGACTCATCCCCGGCGATGACGTCCTGCGCATCCAGACCAAGAACTATGTCGTCAAGGGAGCCGCCCAAATGCGCGACGACCAGCTGATGCTCGCCCCGGGCAAGAAAGTCACCCTGCGCCTCCAGGTCTATCCCGTCGAGAAGGGCGACTACTGCACTTTCATCAACCAGGTCAGGAAGGTCTGGGACTTGAACGGCGAGGCCATCCAAGGGACTCTCCGCAGCGGCGTCAACCTGCCCGGCAAGAACTGGAAGCCCAACAAGGGCATGGCTGCTGTCCATGTGGACAGCAGAGTCAACAACGACCATGTCTGGGGACTCGCCCTGGCGGAGAACAAGGACGTTCACGAGCGGAGCAAGGCCATCATTGACGCCTTCAAGAAAATCGTGCCGGAAGGCGTCCGTGTCTTCAGCAGCTACATGGCCATCTATTTCAGCAATGCGACAGGCAAGGATTTGGAGCGCTTCGGCGACTGCGTCGTCATCAACAAAGACGGCAAGACCTATCCCATGGAGGCCAATTGCCGCTTCTACATCCCCACCAGAGACAACGACTTCGGCAAAATGGTCACCAATACCGTCGATATGATGATTGACGACTGGAAGGCGGACGGCATCTATTTCGACTACCTGGAAGGCGCCGACCCCTATTTCACTTACAACCAGAAAGACGGCGTCAGTTGCGACATCGACCAGAAGACTGGCAATCTCCTCGCCGAAAAAGGCTCCTACCAACTGCTGTCGCAGGATTATCTGGTCTGGCTCATGAAGCATGTCGCGGACAAGGGTGTTCTTATCCACGCCAATCGCAATCCCTTCACCTGGACGACCGCCACCAGCATCAAGAAGGAGACGCCTTTCCGCCTGACGGAATGCGGCTATCCCGACCAGTTGGCGCGCGGACATCTCGGCTTCACTCCCCTCGGCCTCCAGCGGACCTTCGCCAATAAGCTCCATCTGCAGGTCATCCGCGCCCTCTACGAGGGTATGCTCACAATCCCCTACAATGTCCGCTACCAATGGGACGATAATCCTGTCGCCTACACCTATCCCATCAAATTCCGCGAACTCCGCCGCGGCTGTGTCATCGGCGAGAATAAAATCGTCACCGCCATCAGCGGACATTTCGGCTGGGGCGACCAGTCCAATTTCAAATGCCGCATCTTCGACAAGGAAGGACACCTCCGCACGGAAGACGGCGGCGAAACCATCACCAAGGATGGCAAAAACTATCTGAAGTTGACACTGAATCCCCTCGAAGTGGCCGTGATTGAGCGGATATAAAACTGCGCGGGAAAGCCCAAGGCCACAGCGACGGCCAAAATTCTCCCCGGTCGCCGCTGTGGCATTGCGAGGAAATAGTAGTTGGTGGTTAGTCCCCCGTCCCATGTCCCGCGTCTCAGCCATGCGCGCGACTGAAAACCTGAATAATAACTATGAAAGTTATATGAAAGTTTATAACTTTATAACTTATAAATAAAAGCATATTTTTCTTAGATTTTAGGCTTGACAAGCATTGAAATTAGGCTACATTATTCCTGCTGACGGCAGGACACCCAGGCGTCATTGGCCAAAACCCCTCGGCTTGTGGAAATTCTCTTGGGGATAACCCAGATGAGGGCTGCGAAAAAAGGAGGTAAGGCTAATGTTCACATGGATTAAAATAGTGATCCGGATAACCATCATCCGCAAATAAAAGGTGCGGGCATCCGGACCACAATTCCGGATGCCCGCGTGAAACCGGCGCTCTCGCAGCGTCACTTGTCAAAACTGGCCGGTGATGTCTGCGACCGGCGTTAAGGAAGTAACGCAGGCCGCAGCAGGTGTTCCTGCCGTCAGTTTTTGGTTATTATTAAGATAATGCTTTTTGGAGCTTTGTCAAATTATTTTTTTGCGCGGGACAGAGCCAGCGCATCTCCATGTACTCTAGCCCGCGCATCGCCAAGCATTTCCTGCGCGGGACAGAGCCCGCGCATCTCCAGGTACTCTATCCCGCGCATCTCCATGCACTTTCTTCGCGGGACAGAGCACGCGCATCTCCATGAGCTTTAGCCAGCAGGAAGACGTTATTTTCCCGCGAAGAAGCGGATGAGCCTAGCCGCATGGGCGGCGCAGTCTTCCACGACTGGGTCGTAGAACTTGTCCACGGGAATGAACTTGCCGTCCAGCTCGTTGAGGACGCGGCGCGCGCTCTTGAGATAGGTGTCCATGTACTCTGTGGCGATGTTGATTTTGGCGATGCCAGCGAGGATGGACTTGCGGACGTCTTCCAGCGGGGTGCCTGAACCGCCGTGGAGGACGAGCGGAGTCTCGGGGAGGGCGTCGGCGATGGCCTGGCAGAGACCGATGTCCAGTTTGGGCGTGGCCTTGTAGTAGCCGTGGGCAGTGCCGATGGAGACGGCGAGGGCGTCCACGCCAGTCTCCTGGGCGAAGCGGACGGCTTCGTTGACATCGGTGAGGGAGGTTTCATCGCCTTGGGCGACATGACCGATTTCCCCTTCAGAGGAGGCGCCGACGGCCTTGGCCATGTCGACGGCCTGCTTGGTGAGGGCGATGTTTTCCTCCAGGGGGAGGCGGGAGCCGTCGAGCATGACGGAGGTGTAGCCAGCGTGGAGGGCGACCATGACTTGCCGCAGGTCAGCGCCATGATCGAGATGGAGGGCGATGGGCTGGTTGGCGCGACGGGCGAGGCGGAGCAGGGTGCCGCAGAGGTCGGCGGCCTTCTCGCTGTTGAACAGGCGGTTGTAGACCTGGATGATGACAGGCTGCTTTTCTGCCTCCGCCGCCTTCAGCACGGCCAAGGCAGTCTCGTAGTTGCCGATATTGAAAGCCCCGATGGCGCGCCGCTCGCGGCGGGCCTGCGGGAGCAGTTCGTTCATGGTCACGAGTGACATGTTGTTTCTCCTAGCGTGTTGTCAGGCAAGGCAGGCGGCGGCCAGTTCCTCTAGCGACAGGACATTGAGCTTGCCTTCCTTGGCGAGATAGATTCTCGTGTACGGGGAGGCGACGGCGATTTTGTCGGTCTTGGGATTGTCGGCGCGCTCGGCGATGTACTTGGCTAGCTTCTTGACAAGCTCAGGGTACAGGGCGGGCAGGACGACTGCGCCCTCGCCGCAGGTGTAGGATTCCTCGTCGTTGGTGCCGAAGGGGAGCAGCTTCGCCTTCAGGGCCTTCAGCAGCTTTTCGGGGCCAGCGTAGCCTGGATTGTAGTTCTTCAGGAAATCGCTGGGCAGGTAGTAGAGCTGTCCAGCAGACTTGAATTTCAGCTTCAGGGAGGCGATGAACTCCGAGGAATGCACAACCTTCGCCTTCAACTTGAGGCCGAAAGCGGGATAGTCGTTGACCATGGCATCGTAGGCGGCTGGATTGGAGACGACGAGCGTCTTGGCCCCGCTCTTGTTCACCAGGTCGGCGAAGGCCTTCGCCATCGCCTTGGCTTCCTTTTCATAGCCCAGAATGTACAGAGCCTTGCCCAGACCGCCGCCCTTGACGGTGCGGTAGGCGACCTTGGCCGCTTTCATCAGCTTGTCGAAGGCGGGGGCGATGGTCTTGGCGGCGGCGGTGTAGTCATCCTCGAAATAGAGGACGTCGCCTTTGCCGGAAATCTGCCAGTTGGCGTTCTTGGCGAGCTTCTTCGCCAGTTTGGCAACGGCCTCGGGGGCCTTGCCGAGGGCGACGATGTCGCGACGGGCGGCGAGGTTCAGGCCGTTCTCGTCATAGTGGCTGACGCAGTTGGTGCGGCAGGCGGCGCTGAGGTCGGAACGGTAAAGCGTGTCGATTAGGTCGGGATTGGCGAGGTTGTCGGGGCAGAGAGTGACTCCGTAGAGCAGGGAGGCGCGGACGCGCGGCGTGTCGGCCTCGGAGAAGGAGACATTGCCGATGCCCGAGAGGTGTCGGCACATGAAGCAGAAGCGGCAGTTCTTGATGGCGTCAGTGAAGTTGTCGATATTCATGGTGAATCAGGCTCCTTTGAAGCCCAGTTTGCCGGGGTTCATGATGTTGTTGGGATCGAGTTGCTTTTTGATGCCTTCCAGGACGGGCATGGCGGTACCGTAGAGGTCTTTCATCAGATGTCCCAGTTTGAGGCCGACGCCGTGATGCTCGTTGATGACACCACCGTTGGCGATGGCGGCGCGGATGGCCAGATCCCAGACGCGGTTGTACAGCGCCACCGCTTCGCGCGGATCGGAGGGTACATCCTTGCCCTCGAAGATGAAGCGGGCGTAGAGCATGCAGCCCCAGTCATACCAGTGCGAGAAATGGCCGATGAAGCGCGCCTGCGGATAGTTGTCGTTGACGACCTTCTTCATGGCGTGATAGACCTTCTCGATGTTGGAGAAGGTTGCGACGGTGTCCAGCGTGCCGAAGGCCTGGGGGAGATGGAACATGAACGGAGGATAGAAGAACTTGTACTTGTTCTCCCACCAGTATTCGCCGCCCTTGCTGCCCAGGTCTTGGCCGTGGTATTTGTCCTCCATGATTTCGCGGGCATATTTCATCTGGCAGGCAACGATGTCCTTGCGACCGTCGAAGCCGAAGACCAGATAGGCGCCCTTGTCGAGATTGATGCCGAAGACCTTGCTGACGTGCGTCTTGGTCTCAGTCTCGTCGTACAGACGGATGGCGCAGGGCTGGAGGCGGCTGCGCATCAGTTCCGCGCCCGCGCTCATGGCGGTGTGGAAATCCTTGAAGATGTAGGCGCGGAACTCGCGCGCTTCTGGCACGGGGTGGACTTTCAGCGTCACCTGGGTGATGACGCCGAGGGTGCCCTCGCTGCCGAGGAACAGCATGGTCAGGTCGGGGCCAGAGGCGTGGCGCGGGACGGGCAGGGTGTTTATGATGTCGCCAGTCGGTGTCACGACCTGGAGGGACATGACCATGTCCTCGATTTTGCCGTATTTGGTGGAGAGGACGCCCGTGCCGCGGTGGGCCAGGAAGCCGCCGATGGTGGCGCAGGAGATG
>Ga0265298_10010283_pt1 | contig 11079 bp, 9 predicted proteins | sample AusTroGonzalo_MG_3_FD_193486 | JGI IMG/M metagenome (GOLD analysis project Ga0265298, IMG submission 193486) | Bovine rumen microbial communities from tropical cattle in Woodstock, Queensland, Australia - Gonzalo_01 | ecosystem: Host-associated > Mammals > Digestive system > Stomach > Rumen ...
AACTTGACGGGGGGGGAGGGGGGGTATGCTATCCTTTATATAACTTTACGACGGGGGAATTTTGGCTTATGAAAAACACTAAAAACAGTTCTACCATTTGTCACCCTGAACTTGTTTCAGGGTCTTGTCGTTTATTAAATAAGGAGAGATCCCGTATCAAGTACGGGATGACGCTATTTACTAACAACGCGGCGTTTACATTGATTGAATTATTGGTGGTCGTTTTAATTATCGGTATTTTGGCGGCGGTTGCGTTACCGCAGTACCAAAAAGCGGTAGTAAAAGCACGTGCGGTAGAAGTACTTAGTGCCGCAGAAAATACGATAAAAGCAGTGGAAGTGGCCATTTTAGATGCGGGATATGTTCCTAATTTAGGCAAGAATGATTTGGTAATTGATGTCCCCTACGATAAAATAAAGGGAGTAACTACAGAAGTTCAGTGCAATCGTTCTAGTCGAGGGTGTTACATAACATTTTATGGAAATTTTGTTAATGCTTCGGTATCTATTTTTCGTCATTCTGACGGACATTGGGAACGCGTGTGCGGCTATTGTCCGAGTAACAAAAAAAGTGTAGCATTTTGTGAATATTTTAAATCAGCCGGGTACGAGATTGGGACAGACTTCGATTGGTGCGAGGGTGGGTATTTTTACCAAGGTTCTTAATTCCACCGTTTCACTTTCACATAAAAAACCCCCGCTTTGTGCGGGGGTTTTCAGATTGATTTGTTTCTTGCTTATTTAGCGGCCTTATTGGCGGCTTTGGCAAGACGCGATTTCTTGCGGGCGGCCGTTTTCCAATGAATTACTTTCTTTTTGGCGGCTTTATCAATGCAAGATTCTGCTTTTTTCAAATCTTCTTTGAGCGTAGCGGCTTTCGCGGTAGCGGAAGCGTGTACGGTTTTAGTGGCCAAGCGGATTTTTTTGGTCAGACCTTTGTTTTCAGAAGTTCTTTTTTCTGCTTGGCGTTGCGCTTTTAAAGCGCTTGTGTGACGTCCAGTTTTTAATTTTGCCATTTAACTAATTCCTCTATAAAAAAATCGGTTATTTATATTATATCTTATTGTGTTTTACGGGTCAAACATTTCTTGCGCGCAAGAAATGTTACAATAATCGTATGGATTCCCGTATTGATATTTTACCAAATAAACCCGGCGTTTACATTATGCGTTCAAAAGAAGGCACGATTCTTTATGTCGGTAAAGCCAAAAATTTATCGGCCCGGGTCAGACAATATTTTCAAGAGTCCAACCTGTATTCCCGCGGATGGAAACTGCCCTCTTTACTTCCGTTAATTGCCAAAATTGATTATGTAACGTGTTTCAGCGAACGCGATGCCCTTGTTTTGGAAGAAAAACTAATTAAAAAATACCAACCGTTTTTTAATTCGCTCGGCAAGGACGGAAAGAGTTATCCGTACTTAAAATTAACTTTGTCGGAAGATTTTCCGCGTTTACAGTTGGTGCACGGCGTAAAAAAAGGCAAAGATGTTTATTACGGGCCGTACCCGAAGTCCAGCATGATTAAAAGTTTAATGCGCTTTTTATGGAAAAGTAAATATGCGCCTCTGCGTCCGTGCAAGTGGAATTTTTCGCGTGAAAAGCAATTGGATGCACGCAAAATAAATACATGTATTTATTATCATACCGGCCAATGCCCGGCCCCGTGCGCGCAGAAGATTTCCTACGAGGATTACCGCGCCATTGCCGAGCGCATGGCTGATTTTTTGAATGGCAATTACGAGGACCTGACGGAAAGTTTAACTGCGCTAATGAAAGCCCATTCCCAAAAAATGCAGTATGAACAGGCCGCTATTTACCGTAATTTTTTACATGCTCTTTCACACATGAAAGAGCGCGTTTTGGTCGGGCAGTTTAAGGATGATAAAATTATTACCGCCATGGAAAATACCGATAAGTTAAAACGCTTGGCCGAAGTCATCGGGTTGAAAAAACTGCCGGCGCATATTGAAGCGTTTGATAATTCCCATTTATTCGGGCGCGAGGCCGTGGGGTGTATGGTCTGCTTTGTAAACGGTGAGAAAAATCATGAGCATTACCGCCGTTTCAAAATCCGTTCCAAACTGCCCGAAAAAGGCGGCAGTGATTTTGCTATGATGGAAGAAAGTGTTTACCGCCGTTTGCGCCAACTCAAACGCACCCCTTCCCAACAGCCCGATTTAATTTTGCTTGACGGGGGAAAAAGTCAAATTCACGCGGCGCTCAATGCTTTTGAGCGGGCGGACATGTTTATTCCGTTTATTGCATTGGCGGAAACGCACGAAGGCATTTATCTGCCCGGCGCGCAAGAAAGCATCAAACTGCCTATCGGCGACCCTGCCCTTAATTTACTTATGGAAATCCGCGATGAAGTACACCGTTTTGCCATTACCTACCACCGCAAACTTCGCGAAAAAGCAGAACTGACGGGCCACCAAAAACAGGACGGTTTGATAGAAGGTAAAGACCCCGCCGGACGTGATTTATAACATCCGCAAACAATTTTTTGCATATAAAAAACCCTGCGCCTTTTGACGAGGGGTTTTAAATATTAGCGTTATAAACCAATAAGCAATATTTAAGGCAAAATATATTGGGTATAATCACTATTGTTTGCTTGTTGTATTCCACCTAAACTTAAACAGATTTTTGTGGCTAATCCCGTATATTTGTGATTGGTATATACGCGACAGTATTTTCTGCCAGAGGAATAGGCACGAAAATAATACAGGGGTGTATCCTTTACATAACAATATCCTTCATAATAGTTACCGGGATCATTATAACAACTTCCCCACCTATATTTCCATGTTGTTAAATCGGTGGTTATGGATAATGGTTCGGGGAGTAATATATCTAAATCTTCAAATTTCCCGTATCGTGCGTTGGACATGTAATATACTTGTTGCGCCGTATAAACCGAGTCCATGAGTAAAATTGCTTGTACAAAACGGGATTTCATTACTGCCATTTGGTATTTTGGCAGGGCTACCGCCGCTAAAATGCCGATAATCAGTACCACCACAAGTAACTCGATAAGAGTGAAACCTTTGTAATCTGTATATGTATATTTCATATTTTCCCTCATTTATTTTTCAAGTTCAAGCAATAAAAAACGGCTGTTTTGCTTGAGCTATACCAGTAACCCAAAACAAAACAGCCGTAGGTTGCCGTTGTGTTGAACACAACGGCAAACATTCAGCACAAAACAAACGAGTAATTAGTTCGTTTATTTTGCGCTTAATACGACTGTTTTTGGACTGGTATAAGCCTTTAGTTTCCTAAAAGCGCTTTGCACTCCTTTCAGTGCAATTCCAAAAACAGAACAAATTGTATAACGTATGCAGTAATTATAAAATCGTCTATATACGTATCCACATTATAGCATAAAAAATCGTGTAAAATGAGAGGCGTTGCTATTCTGAAATAAAAAACTCCCGTTTGGAAAAACGGGAGTTTTTTTGTGTAAAAATTCCTTAATGGAAGTTGGTGCGTCCGGTCTTTTGTTGCAAATACGCTTTGAATCCGGACGGATCGCCCGAGTGTGAATAGGCCTCTTGGAAACTGATACGTTTTTGCAAAAACAAGTCTGCCAATGCTTGGTTCATGGTAATCATACCCATTTGGGCATTGGTCTGCATGGTGGACAAAATTTGTTCGGCTTTTCCTTCGCGGATTAAACTGCGCACGGCAGAGTTGGCAAGCATCACTTCGCACGCCATGGCGCGTGTGCCGTCTAACGCTTGGATTAACTGCTGTGATAAAATGGCCTCAATTACGAAGGACAACTGCGTACGGATTTGCGGTTGTTGGTTCGGCGGGAACACGTCAATAATACGGTTGATGGACTGCACGGCATCGTTGGTGTGCAGAGTGGCAAATACCAAGTGCCCCGTTTCCGCCAAGGTTAAACATGCTTCCATGGTTTCTTTATCGCGCAACTCACCGACTAGGATGATATCCGGGTCCTGACGTAAGAAGTGTTTTAAGGCATCGGCGAAGGAGTGTGTGTCCGAACCGACTTCACGTTGGTTGACGATACTGCGTTTATGCGGGTGCACGAACTCGATTGGGTCCTCTACCGTCATAATATGGTTACTTTCGTTCATATTGAGGTAGTTAATCATACTTGCCAAAGAGGTGGATTTACCGGAACCGGTAGCCCCGGTAACAAGCACAAGCCCTTTGTTGAGTTTTACAATATTATATACGACGGCCGGCAAATTGAGTTCTTCAAATGTTTTGAATTCATTGGGAATTGCACGCAAGGCAGCGCCGATACAACCTTTTTGGCGGTAAATGTTCACACGCAAACGGCCGAGTGATTTTAACCCGAAGGAAAAGTCCAACTCCAATTTTTCTTCAAACTGTTGGCGTTGTTCGTCGGTCATAATGGAATAAATCAATGTTTGTGCGCTTTCCTTGGTTAAGGCCTCAAACTGTGTGGCGTACAAGCGCCCCTGAATACGCAATACCGGCGGTACGCCCACCGTCAAGTGAATATCCGAAGCGTTTTTCGCTTTCATGAGCGAAAATAAATCATCCATCAATATCATATCGTAACCCTCATTTTCTAAATTTTGCCTATCAAATCTAGTGTAATATTATTTAACGCGCCCGTCAATTTTTCGTGTTGCGTATCGGCTTGAAACACATATACAATCGGTTCTACGCGTGTTTTTGTTAATCTATATTTTACAATATATGTATTTTTGTGCAAGAGTTCTGCTGACCATGTACCCTGATATCCTTGAGAAAGTTGCGTGTTGTACACGCGGGCCAGATAGGTATCTACCGTGCCGCGGTTACCGGAAAGCGGATGATTTTTAACAATGTTAATGGCTTTTTCCTGCAAAGGGGCCGAAGTTTGCTTTGGCGGTGGCGGAACGGGAATATTGGAAGGCACCTTCGCGCTCGGGGTGGAAGAGGCAACCGGTTTCGGCGTGGGGGCGGACTCTGTTTGCGGTGCGGATAACGTAAGAGGTGGTAAAACGAGCGGTTCTTTCTGTGTGGCCGGTGCGGGAGAAGTTTCTTTTTGCAGTACAGGCGCGGCCTTACTTGCTTTCGATTTTTGGAAAAGGCCCACACACCCTGCTAGACAAAGTAACAGTATTACCGCTACGGCTAACAGTATTTTTACAAATGTTTTTTTCGAGAGGGATGATCCTTTTTGTGCATGGTTGGAAACGGTTTGCGCTTGTTCTGCCGGCGGCACTTGGGAAAGCGGCACGGATTGTGTTTGCGCTTCGGGTTCTTGTGGTGTTAACACTTCTTCGGGCGTAACGGTTTGTTTCGGCGTTAACACTTTCTCCGGAGTAGCCGGCTCTTCGGAAGGTTCTTGTATTTCTTCCGTCAAATCGGGAGTAGATTTTAGCGGTTCTTCCGCGGGCAAAGGAGGCACTTGCGCGGTGATTTCTTCCGTTGGTGCGGACACTGTTTGCGGCGGATTTTGCACGTCGCTTAACAGCGGCAAATCGTGTGTAGTAGGCGGTTCTTCGTCTTCTTTTTTTATTTCTTCCGCAGTTTCGGGTTCTTCCTTTTTAACGGATTGTTCTTCGGAAAAAAGAGGTTCTTCTTCCGGGGAAACTTGTGAAATTGGCACGGAAGCCGGCACTAAATCGGGTGTGGCGGTTTCCTGCGGTTCGGGAGTTTTTTTCTCGGCTGCTGCGGCTTCTTTGGCAAGTTTGATATTTTCTTCGGAGAAATCGTCAAACGTATGAGCCGGTTTCCACGCGTTTTCTTTTTCGCTGTCGGGTTCGGGGCATACGAGTGTATCGGGCGAAAAACCCGCTCGCTCCGCAATTTCGTACGGTGCGAACGGGCCTATAATATCTTCTCCGTCAAACAGCCAATATTTCATGGCACTCCTTGTTATTTGCAATAATCGGCTGCTGCTTTACGCAAGCGCGCTAACACAGTGTCTTTCCCCATGCAGACGAGCATTTTGAATAACGTCGGCCCGTGGGTGCGTCCGGAAACGGCTACGCGCACCGGGTGAAAAATTTGTCCGGCTTTGAAACCGTTTTCCTTAGCATAAGCGCGTGCGGCTGTTTCTAAAGCGGTATCGGTAAATTCCGGCAATGCTTCGTAAACCGCGGCGATGCCTTCCAATACTTGTTTGGCTTCCGGCTTGGAAAATACTTTTTCCAAGGCCTCTTGTTCAAAAACAGGTTCTTCAAAAAAGAAACGAACAAGATCCGGGATTTCGGTCAGCAATTTGTATTTTTCCTGTTCCAAGCCGATAATTTCTTCTAGGCGGGAACGTTCTACTCCGTCGGTACGGATACCGGCTTTTTCCAAAAACGGAAGGGCGAGGTCCGTTAAGCGCGTTAGCGGCGTTTGGCGGATATATTCCCCGTTCATCCAATTTAATTTTTCCGGGTCCATCACAGCCGGGCTTGGTTGGCAACCGGAAATATCAAATTTTTCTTCTAATTCGCCGGGTGCGAAAATCTGTTGAGAATCGCTTGTTGCCCAACCCAAAAGGGCCAAATAGTTTTTGAGTGCTTCGGGCAAATAGCCCATGTTACGAAATTCCACTACGTTAGTGGCGCCGTGGCGTTTGGAAAGTTTTTTCCCGTCCGGTCCGTGAATCATGGAGAGGTGGGCAAAAATCGGCTCTTTCCAACCGAGTGCGCGGTAAATTTGGATTTGTGCGGGTGTGTTGGAAATGTGGTCATCCCCGCGGATAACGTGCGTCATACGCATTAAATGGTCATCCACCACTACGGCAAAATTGTAGGTGGGATAGCCGCTCGTTTTTTGGATAACGAGGTCATACAAATCTTTACTTGCAAATTTAACGTGTCCGCGGATGAGGTCATCCCACTCCACATCGCCTTCTTGCGGCATGCGGAAGCGGATAACATACTTGCGGCCTTGTGCTTCCAATTCTTTTTGTTGTGCTTCGGTGAGGTGCGCGCACTTACCGGAATATTTCGGCGGGCGGTGTTCGGCCAAACATTTTTGGCGGTTTTCTTCCAATTCCTCTTCCGTGCAATAGCATTTATAGGCCTTTCCTTCTGCGATTAGTTGGTCAATATATTTTTTGTAAATACCTTGGTCGGCGCGGATGGCCTGATAATACGGTGCATCGGGGCCTTTATTGGTACCGTCGGGCATGGGGCCTTCGTCCCACAATAAATTCATCCACTGCATCCCTTCAAAAATAGCATCCGTAGAGGCCTGCGTGGAGCGTTCCTCGTCGGTATCTTCGATGCGGAGTAAAAAAGTTCCTTTATTTTTCTTGGCGAACAAATAATTAAATAAGGCAGTACGGACTCCTCCGATATGTAAAAATCCTGTCGGAGAAGGTGCAAAACGAACACGAACGGTCATAGTTAAAAACCTCTAAAAATTAAGATAATTATATTATACCTTTTTGGCAGTTATTGGAAAATACCCGCCCGCACAAGGAAATTTTCTAAACGGATTTTCTTTTTGCGAAATGACCCTTAAATTTTTTACAATAGAGTTTTAGGACTTTTTTATGACAGCATTTTTACTCCTTTCCACAATTGTTATTTGGGCGATGGCCGCTACCGTTGCGGGGTGGCTTGCTTGCGTATTCCCTGCGGTTTTCCGCAAGGCATTTGTGTGGGCGGCTCCTGTTTGTGTAACATCGTTTATTCTTTTCGGTATTGCTTACACACGCGCGCATTATCAGGGTGCGGCACACGTCCTTTATTATGCTGCTTATATTTTATTTGGTTTTTTATTTTTAGCGTTTTGTACCACGCTATTTTTTACGGCTCTTTATTTTTTGATGAAATTTTTACATCCGCCCTTCTTGCATTTTATTGGGTCTGCAAGCGTCGCCGTGATGCTCATTGTTTTTATTCTATCGTTATGGGGCGGATTTTCTTCCCCGAAGGTCAAACGTATTCCCTTGCAGATAGACGGGATGCCCTCTATAAAAATAGCCGTCTTGTCGGATGCGCATTTAGGCATGGGTGTTTCTTTCGCGCGTTTTGATAAGGCCATGGAACGTTTGGAAGCGGAAAAGCCGGACGTGCTTTTAGCCGTAGGAGATATTTTTGAATACGGCCCGCACCGCGAACAATATGCCGCGCGTATTAAACAAGTCCAAACTCCGCTTGGCACCTACGGCGTTTTGGGCAATCACGAATATTATGTGGGATATGGAGATTCCAAAGATTTTTACCGCGATGCCGGCATTACGCTGTTGGAAAATACGTCAGCCGTTTTGCCAAACGGCGTACAAGTGGCGGGGGTGAAAGATATTCATACGGTGCGCGTACTTCCGGCGGAAGTAACCGCATTAGTGGGCGGTTTGGCGCAAGACAAGCCGATTATTTTGTTAAGTCACACCCCGCTTTACGCGGAAGAAGCGTCCAAAGCGGGTGCGGATTTAATGCTCAGCGGGCACACGCACAACGGGCAATTATATCCGTTTAATTATTTGGTACGTTTGCAATTTCCGCGCGTATATGGTTTATTTAAGGTAGGCGGTATGCCCTTTTATATTACTTCGGGTTTATTCTATTGGGGGATTCCGTTGCGGTTTTTGGCACCGGCGGAAATACCGATAATAGAGGTGAACTGATGCGCAAATTATTCTTACTCGGTGTTGTATTTTTATCCGGCCCGCTTTTTGGTGCAGTACAGTGGGAAGATTTATCCCCGCAGGAACGGCTCGGGCAGACGCTTGTGGTGTTTGTGGATGTGGACAGTGCAGAAATGGTACGCCCGGTTATTGAAGAAGGCAAAATCGGCGGGGTACTTGTGCAGTGGGGGAATTATTCTCTTGCCGAAACGCAAAAACTGATTGAAAAATTACAAGGTTGGGCGGCCAAAAGTCCGCACAAAATACCTTTGTTAATTTCCATTGACTACGAAGGCGGTACCGTTTACACTCCCATTACCTTGGGGTTTGATTATTTGCCGACAAACATGATGCTTTCCGCTTCGCGCGATGAAGAAGGCGCGGCGGCAATTGCCTATTTAGCCGGGCAGGAGTTACGCCGTACAGGGGTGCATATTAACTTTTCCCCGGTACTTGACGTAAACAGTAATCCCAATAACCCTATTATCGGGGTGCGGTCATTCGGCTCGGATGCGGGCAACGTAACCAAAATGGGTATTTCGCTGATGAACGGATTTAAGGCCGCGGGCATTATCAGCATTGTAAAGCACTTTCCCGGCCATGGGGATACGTCCGACGATTCCCACTATGCGGTGCCGGTGGTAAAGGCGGACAAAGCACAACTGAAAAAAATTCACTTAAAACCTTTCCAAGAAGCCGTGCGCCAAAAGGTGGACGGCATCATGACCGGGCATGTAATGTATCCTGCCTTGGATGAAAAAAATATTGCCACTTTTTCCAAGCCGATTTTGCAAGATTTGTTACGCGGCGAAATGGGCTTTAACGGCCTCATCGTAACCGATAGTTTGGATATGAAGGGGGCTACTTCGTATTGTACTATTGCCGGCTGTGCGGTACGCTCGCTTGCGGCGGGCACGGATATGGTGCTTTTAGGCCGCTACATTAAACCGGCTAGCACGTATAACCAAATTTGGCAGCAAGTGCAAGCGGAAAACTTGCAGCCGCGCGTAGATGAAGCCGCCAAACGTGTTTTCCGTTTGAAAGAACGGTTAGGGCTTTTGGAAACACCAGCCGTATTGCCGGAGCCGTCCGAAAAAGCCTATCAGGCGGAACTGGCCAAACTCAGTGATGAAGCCGTCACCCTCGTGCGGAATCGGAAACAACTGTTACCGTTTAAGCCCGTTAAAAAGGCGGCTGAAAAACCGACGGTTTGCGCGGTCTTTTTTGCGCCGTCGCGTTTTGCCGACCAACTGATGAGTTTCAGCCAACCGTTTTTGGAACACGGGTGGATTGTGCGTTCCTACAATGCAGCATTGACCCCTAAAAAGAAAGATTCCCAACGTGCGGCCCAATGTGCCAAGGGGGCCGATTTATTGATTTTGACAAGTTTGCAGTGGGCCGATAAAACCAACATTAACCAAAAAAATGCGATTTCAGGGCTGATTAAGGAAAATAAAAATGTTGTTTTTATTTCTACGATGAGTCCGTATGATATTGTTCAATATCCGGAAGCCGACACCGTACTAGCGACGTACGGGTTAAATAAATATGTGTTGCAAACTTCGGCCCGTATTATTTTGGGGGATTTGAAAGCCCGCGGAAAAATGCCGGTTATTTTGCCTGCTTCCGCTGACGGCGCGAAGCCCAAAATTCATACACCGCCGGCAAAACAGAAATCACGATAATCGCCAAAATAACGTAGTGGAATTGGTGTTGCACCACGGGCAAATCCGCAAAGAAATACCCGCCTAATGTAAAAAGAAGCACCCACAACGCGGCCCCGATTAAATTGTACGAAGCAAAGTGAAAATACGTCATTTTGCCGATGCCCGCCACAAACGGTGCAAACGTGCGGATAATGGGAATAAAGCGAGCCAAGATAATCGTTTTTCCGCCGTATTTTTCATAAAAATTGTGTGCCTTATTGAGATGGTCTTTGTTGAGGAAAATACTTTTTTCCTGTGTAAAAACCTTCGGTCCGATCCACTTGCCGATTTCGTAATTACAAAAATCTCCCAACACGGCGGCGGCAAACACGAGCGGAATTAAAAGATATAAGTTAATCGGGCTACCTTCTACGGCCGCCAATGCGCCGCACGCAAACAAGAGGGAATCCCCCGGCAGAAACGGCGTAACCACAAGCCCCGTTTCGCAGAAAATGACGACAAACAAAACAATATAAAGCCACGCGCCCATAACGCCGGCCCACGCGTTTAAGTGAACGTCCAAATGTAAGAAAATATCTATTAGTTGCGAAAGAAATTCCATATATACATTTTACTAAATTTGTACGCGGTCCCTTTGTGTGCTGTTGTTGTTATAAAAAAATGTTATTCCCGAGTTGGGCGGCACCCTGCGGGCGGCCTATCCTATCGTCATGCTGAATTTGTTTCAGCATCTTGTCGTTATTAAACAAAGAGAGAGTCCAATTTTTAACTACCACAATTGTAACAGGTATTGCACACTTATTTTTGCCGTTATTTTGCATTTTTCTCGTCGGTTTGATTAAAAAAAC
>Ga0265298_10010284_pt1 | contig 11078 bp, 8 predicted proteins | sample AusTroGonzalo_MG_3_FD_193486 | JGI IMG/M metagenome (GOLD analysis project Ga0265298, IMG submission 193486) | Bovine rumen microbial communities from tropical cattle in Woodstock, Queensland, Australia - Gonzalo_01 | ecosystem: Host-associated > Mammals > Digestive system > Stomach > Rumen ...
GAATCCACCACTTGGTGCTGTCCCCCTGCTCGCCGCACTCGTTGCCGATGGACCAGAGAATGACGGAAGGGTGGTTGCGGTCGCGGCGGATCATCGCCACGAGGTCCTTCTCCGCCCATTCGTCGAAGAGTTCCGCGTAGCCGTGGTCCTTCTTGGGCACGGTCCATGTGTCCGTGAGCTCGTCCATCACCAGGAAGCCCATCCGGTCGCACAGGTCCAGGAACTCGGGCGCCGGGGGATTGTGCGAGGTTCGGATGGCATTGCAGCCCATCTCCTTGAGCATCTTGAGGCGGCGGATCCAGGCGTCGTCGTTCCAGACGGCGCCGAGGGCGCCCGCGTCATGGTGCAGGCACACGCCCTTCAGGAAGGTCTTTTCGCCGTTGAGGTAGAATCCGTCGGCCTTCCATTCGGCCTGGCGGATGCCGAAGTGCGTCTCGTACTTGTCCAGCACCTCGTCGGGGGTTTCCACGGTGGTGCGGGCGATGTACATCTGCGGGGATTCCGGGCTCCAGAGGCTGGCGCCCGGCACTTCGAAGGTCTGGATGACGGTCTTTCCGTCCTCGATGTACTCGATGCTGCGGGTTTCGGCAAGGACTCTGTCGACCGTGACTGTCTGGCCGTCCTCGAAGTAGGAGAACGGGTAGATAATCTGCGTCCGGATCATGCCGACGGTCTTCTCGCCCGCATGTTTGAGGGTGACCCGCAGGGTGATGTCGGCGTCGGCGTTGGTCCACGTTTTTCTGCTCGGGGAAAATCTTCTGAGCTTTTCGACGGAGTCGAAGTCGAACTTGCGTGGCTGTTCTGAAACAGTGATATTCCGGATATCCGTGGTGATATAGGTGCCCCAATGGGCGACGGAGGTCTTGTTGGTCTTCGTGATCCAGACATTGCGGTAGATGCCGCCGCCGGGATACCAGCGGGAGGATTCCTCGGGATTGTCGATGCGGATGACGACCTCGTTCTTGCCGGCCTTCAGGGCCGGGTTCAGGCGGATGGCGAAGGAGGCGTAGCCGTACGGCCAGCCGCCCAGGCCGATGCCGTTGACTTCCACGGTCGCATGCGACATCGCGCCGTCGATTTCCAGGTCGATGTCTTTGGTCGCCAGTTCTTCTTCGCTGATTTCCAGAGATTTCCGATAGGAGGCCTTTCCCCACCAGGGGAGTTTGCCGCTTTCGCCCGGATATTCCTGCTTGAAGGCTCCTTCCACGCCCCAGTCGTGGGGAAGGTCCAGGACACGGCTCGCGCCGTCCTTCTCAAAGGTCCATCCTTCGTTGAACGGAGACCGGCCCGCAGGCTGGGCCGACGCGGCGAGGGTTACCCCCGCCAGAGCGATGCAGAGGGCGATTCTTCTCATATAATGCGAATATAAGCTTTTTTTGTATATTTGCCTCAACTAACCGTCTATTCTTATGAGATTTGCAAAGTTTTTCCTGCTGTTTTCCGTTCTCGTCGCGGCGGCTGCCTGCGCGCCGAAGCAGAAGGAGGCGGCAGAACCCTCCGCCCTTGACGTAATCTTCTCCCGCAAGAGCGTGCGCTCCTATACCGACCAGGCTGTGACCGACGCTCAGATCGAGACGTTGCTCCGTGCCGCGATGGCCGCCCCCACTGGCATGAATGCCCAGCCGTGGCGTTTTGTGGTAGTGCGCGACCAGGCCGTGAAGGACGCTCTCGCCGGCCCCCGTGGCGGCATGATCGCCCAGGCCCCCGTCGTCTTCGTCGTCTGCGGCGAAACCACGATGATGCGCAAGCCCTGGGGCCAGCCGGATGCCGAACCGGAAGAGGTGCTGAACGGCAACTGGGCGCTGGACTGCTCCGCGGCCGCGGAGAACCTCCTGCTGGCCGCCGAAGCCCTGGGTCTCGGCACCGTATGGACGGCCGCCTACCCGTATGAAGACCGGATGAACCCTGTCTGCGAGGCCCTGGGACTTCCTGCCAACGTCACCCCGCTGTGCGTGATCCCTTGCGGCTACCCGGCCGGTGACGACCAGCCCAAGGACAAGTGGAAGCCGGAGAACATCCACTACGACAAGTGGTGATCCGTCCCGCCACCGAGGCGGACATCCCCGCCGTGCAGCCCGTCTTCGAGGCCGCGAAGGCCATCATGCGCGCAGACGGCAACCATGAACAATGGGGCGCCCCCGGATTCCCCGGGGACGCCCTTCTTCTTCGCGACATTGAACGAGGGGGAGCCTTTGTCATTGAGACGAGATGGCCGGTCGGGGCCGGCCATGACGATCGATCAACCACCGTCATGCCCGGCGTGACCGGGCATCTTTCAGCCCATATCGTCGCTTACTTCGCGCTCTTACCTTCCCCCGAACCTACCTACTCCCACATCGACGGTGCCTGGCTCACCGACGAGCCATATGGTGTCATTCATCGCATTGCGAGCTATCCGGAGGTGCATGGCATCTTTTCCGCCATCATCGACTTTGCCGCAGCGCGTTATCCGCATCTCCGCATTGACACGCACCGCGACAACCGTATCATGCAGCATCTCATCGACACTGCCGGCTTCACTTATTGCGGGATCATCTGGCTGGAAGACGGTACTGAGCGTCTCGCCTACGAGCGCTAAAGCACCCGAGATAAGCACACATGGAGAACGACCTTCTGGTGCGGCTGGAGGGTGAAGGTGTATCCGACGAGGGATGTGCCGGGATTCGGCGCGTCGGTCTCGTGCAGGTACTGCATGCCGTCGACATCGGGAGTCGCCGAGTCGTAGGTCGTAGGCCAGATGTGCGGGGTCAGTTCGGGGTCGTCATCCTCGCCATAGAGTCCGGGCCACACGACGGCCGGGAAACGATAATCTCGGAACCCCAGCATTTCTTTCTCCTCGCTCTCGTTCAAGCTGATGAAAGCAGCCGACAGTTCGCGTCGGTGCCAGCCGCTTTGCAACCGCAGAGGCAGTTCATTGAAATAGTCGACTTCGCTCCATTCCTGGATAGACGCCTGCGCCTCGGTACACATGGCCCATCGGACCGTGCAGGTGGAGTCGCCGGCCTGCAGTAGGTCCAGGATATGCAGGTCCGAACCCTGAAGGTACACCGCCCGTTTGCAGGAGTCCAGGTCCTCGGTATAGAGGTCGGTCAGGTCGATGACGGCACCGAGCCGCTTCTCCCACGAGGGGTGCTCCGGCTTCCACGTTTCCGATATCGTGACGGGGTGATTGACCTTGGGCGTATGTCCATTGACCGTCACGATGTTATGCGAGAACGGGCCGATGCGGAACACCTCCCAGCGCTCGCTGTCCTGGGTCATGTCCCAGAGGTCCACGCCGACCGATTCCAGCGAGTCGTAGTCCTGCGCTCCGAGGTCCGTCGCCCAGGTGACGCCGTCGGACTCGAAGTAGAAGGAGCCCTGGTCGCAATGCGAATGGCGGGACATCGTAAGCCCGCCCTTGACGCCCAGATAATCATCCTCCTTGGCAACCCATCCACTGCGATATACGAAGATGGGCGTCGTACCGCCACACTGGAAGTAGTGGTCGTCGGGCACGCCCCCGGGTGTATTCGGCCCGCAGTGGAAAAGCAAAATCAGATACATCGGGAACAGCCTTTCTTCGCAAAGCCGTTTGTATCCGGTCGTCTCCATGATCCGCATCTCGGGATACATGATGGAGCGGTCGCCGATGCGGTTGATCATCCAGGTCTGCATGTATTGCCCGGAGGCTTTCCGGTCGGCATCCGAGAAACTGTAACAGTTCCCCGCCGGGGTGGAGGTGAAGCGGGCGAATCCGGAGGAGTCGAAAAAACCGTCCGGGAGATGCTCGGTCAAACCAACCACGGCTACGGCCTCTTCGTCTTGGCCGTTATCAACCGTCCATCTCGTCGGGAAGGCACTGTTCAGGGCGGCATCCAGCATAATCTGGAAAGAAGTGCCGTAACCCCAATAATTGTAACCTTCAGCGTATCCGCCTCCTTCGTATGCCTTGTAAACCAATTTATTGGATTCCAATGATTTCTCCAGCATCGACCTGCAGAAATCCGGGTCCTCCTCCCACACGGCGAGGGCACCGTACACCATGCCGGTGTTGCAGACGGAGTTCCAGTTGTTCTCGCTTCGGTAGAACCAGGCATCGGCCTCGTCTTGTGCCGGCTTGAGGCCCTTGTCGATGATGGCGCGAGCCACCATCTCCCGCTCGCGGGGCGTCATCCGGTCATACAGCCAGTCATAGCCGATGGCGACCCCCATCGTCATTTCCGCGACATCCAAATAATGTGACGGGTTCCAATCCGGGAACGCGCTCACGGCCAGCATCTCGTCGATGGCCTTCCGCGCATACGCCTCCCCGCCATGGACACGGTAGGTGTATCCGAGCCAGAAAATGCGCTTCAACGCCTCCCGGGACGTGCCCAGCATCCGTCGACCGATGAAGTCGCGCGTCACCGGGGACTCGTCCAGCACTTCGTCGCTGAAGGCGACAATCACGCTGTCCGCCCGGGCGAACATGCTCTCCGGCGACACCCAATAATCGCCCGCAAGCATCAGCAGCCGCGGGTGCGACACCGGATCCTGGGCGAAAGCGACGGTCCCGAGCAGGGACAGGAAAAGTAACAGCTTAATCTTCATAGGGGAACAGGGAAAGGGCTTCGAGGAAATAGTAATCGGCGTAGGTCAGGGGGACATCGACCTCGGAGTTGGAGGGGAGGTTGCCGACGCCATGCTTCAGGAGAAAACCGCCGTTGGTGCGGGGTTCGGCCAGGTATTCGGGGGAGGCAAGGGTGCGGAGGATGCGTTCGGCCATGGCAAGGGCGGGATCGTCATCCGGGCAGCCCCGCAAGCGCCACATCTTGAGCAGCCCGCAGGCGATGACGGCTCCGGCCGATGCGTCCTTATAGTCCGTCTGCGAGAAGTCCCAATAGGGGATTCCGTCTTCAGGGAGATTCTCCAGCAGCCAGGCTTCCAGTTTGGCGGCAGCGTCGTGGAACGGTTGGAAATGGACTTCCGGTTCCGCCCAATGGGCCCGACTTTCGGCCATCCTTGCATATCCGTACAGGGCCCACGCCTGGCCTCGCGCCCAGGCCGTGTCGTCGGCATACCCCTGGACGGTTTGCTTGCCGAGGACAGTTCCGTCATCCGCGTAATCAACGAGATGCCAGACCGTCCCATCTTCCCGGAAATGGTTCTTCAACGTCGTGAGGGCATGTTTTTCCGTGATTTCCCAGTATCCGGCAGCATCCAGCAACTCCAGGTTCATCATGTTGTCGATGATGACCGGAATGTTCCACGGGCCCCAGTTCCAGCTGCGGATGACGTCGGCCTCCGGGACGAAACGTGCCGCCAGCTTCGCCGCGCCGCGGGAAAGGATGTCGTCCACCTCGGACGGGTCGGGAGCCTGGACCCGGCTGCTTAATACCGAAGAATAACGGGAAAGATCCGACATTCTAAAGAAGTCCTGAAGCGGCCCGAAACTGGACATCAGCTGGAATCCGATGTCATGGTCGGTCTCCCGGTCCAGCAATCCGGCGAGAGGAACGGTGTACTTGATGGCCAACTCCCAGCAGGTCTGTTCGCCCGTCCCGAAAAACAACCGCCACAGCACCCCCGGGTAGAACCCGCTGCACCACCAGTCGATGCCGGAGGTGACGAGGGTGTCGCCCTGGAAGGTGCGGGGGTAGAGAAATGGCCGGTCGGGGCCGGCCATCTCCATCGCTGTCAATAGACTGTCCATATATACGGCCTGTACGCGCGCGAGATCGAAGACGCGGTTGCAGAGCGCGTCCACGGATTCTTTTTCTCTGTCCTGCGCGTGACCGCTGGAAAAGGTGAAAAAAAACGCCAGAAGGATAGCCAATCTTCTCATATATACAAAGATAGCAAATCTCTTCGCCTGTTGAAAACTTTGTTAATTAAATTTTTTTGCGTACCTTTGCAACCCCAAATTGCGAGAAAGAGACTTCCGCAAGGCGGGAAACATTACTTAAATTATTTATTAACAAACATTTATGCCTACTATTCAACAGTTGGTCCGCAAAGGACGCGAGCAGCTCGAAGTGAAGAGCAAGTCTCGTGCGCTGGATGCTTGCCCTCAGAAGCGTGGCGTGTGTCTTCGTGTTTACACGACGACCCCTAAGAAGCCGAACTCCGCGATGCGTAAAGTCGCGCGTGTCCGTCTCTCCAACGCCAAAGAGGTCAACGCCTACATCCCGGGCGAAGGACACAACCTCCAGGAGCACAGCATCGTGCTGGTTCGTGGCGGTCGTGTGAAAGACCTCCCGGGTGTCCGCTACCACATCCTTAGAGGAGCTTTGGATACGGCTGGCGTGGACGGACGGACTCAGTCCCGTTCCCTCTACGGTGCCAAGCGCCCGAAGAAATCTAAGAAGTAGTCACCCATCACCTATCACCTTTAATTCTTTTTCAAAATGAGAAAAGCGAAGCCTAAAAAGAGGATTCTACTTCCTGATCCTAAGTTTCACGACGTGGAGGTTACCCGTTTCGTGAACAATCTTATGCTGCAGGGGAAGAAGAGTATCGCGTATTCGATCTTTTACGATGCCATCGACATGGTGGGCGAGAAGATGAAAGATTCTGACAAGGCTCCTCTCGATATTTGGAAGAAAGCACTCGAGAACGTGACCCCTCAGATCGAGGTCAAGTCCCGTCGTATCGGTGGTGCGAACTTCCAGGTGCCGACCGAGTTGCGTCCGGAACGGAAAGTCTCCGTCGCCATGAAGAACATGATCTCTTTCGCCCGTAAGCGTTCCGGTCACTCGATGGCAGAAAAACTTTGCGCCGAAATCGTCGCTGCGTTCAACAACGAAGGTGGCGCTTACAAGCGTAAGGAAGACATGCACAGAATGGCTGAGGCCAACAAGGCCTTTGCGCACTTCCGTTTCTAAACATTAATTGCATTTTCCAGTGGCAAAGAGAGATCTTACATACACGCGTAACATCGGCATCATGGCCCACATCGATGCCGGCAAGACCACCACGTCCGAGCGCATCCTGTTCTACACCGGAAAGACCCACAAGATCGGTGAGGTCCACGAAGGTGCCGCAACGATGGACTGGATGGTCCAGGAACAGGAGCGGGGCATTACCATCACTTCGGCCGCGACCACGGCGTTCTGGCACTATAACGGGGATACCTATCAGATCAACCTGATCGACACTCCCGGCCACGTCGACTTTACGGTGGAGGTGGAGCGTTCCCTGCGTGTCCTGGATGGAACGGTGGCCACTTTCTGCGCGGTCGGACGCGTCCAGCCTCAGAGCGAGACCGTCTGGCGCCAGGCCGACAAGTACGGTGTGCCTAAGATCGCGTATGTTAACAAGATGGACCGTGTCGGCGCTGACTTCCTCGCCTGTGTCGAGGAAATCAAGCAAAAACTCGGTGCCACCGCTGTTCCCATCTGTCTCCCGATCGGTGCCGAAGACAAGTTCGACGGCATCATCGACCTCATCGACATGAAGGCCATCTTCTACAACAACACGGAGGAGCTGGTCAACTACAAGGAAGGCGAGATTCCCGCCGACCTGAAGGGCGAGGCCGCCCGCTGGAGGGACATCCTCCTGGAGGCCGCCGCCGAGTGCGATGAGACCCTGATGGAGAAGTACTTCGAGGATCCCGACTCCCTCACCCGCGAGGAAATCATCGCTGCCCTCCGCAAGGGTACGATCTCCATGCAGATCGTCCCGGCGTGCTGCGGTTCTTCCTTCAAGAACAAGGGTGTCCAGTTCCTCCTGGATGCCGTCATGCGGTATCTGCCTTCTCCGCTCGACAAGGGCGCTGTCAAGGGAACTGACCCCCATACCGGTAACGAAATCGTCCGCAATCCTTCCGCTACGGAGCCCTTCTCGGCTCTCGTGTTCAAGATTGCCACCGACCCGTTCGTGGGCCGTCTGGCCTTCCTGAGGGCTTATTCCGGACGTCTCGAGGCCGGCTCCTATGTGTACAACACCCGTACTGGCAAGAAAGAGAGAGTGGCCCGCCTGTACCAGATGCACTCCAACCACCAGAACCCGATCGAGTTCGTGGAGGCCGGTGACATCTGCGCGGCCGTGGGCTTCAAGGACCTCCGCACCGGCGACACCGTCTGCCAGGAGGATCGTCCGATCGTCCTCGAGTCCATGGAATTCCCGGATCCTGTGATCGGCATCGCCGTCGAGCCCAAGACCCAGAAAGACCTGGACAAGCTCGGCATCGCCCTCGGCAAGCTCGCCGAGGAGGACCCGACCTTCACCGTCAAGTCCGATACCGAGACCGGCCAGACCGTCATCAGCGGCATGGGTGAACTCCACCTCGACATCATCGTGGACCGTCTCCGCCGTGAGTTCGGTGTGGATATCAACCAGGGAGCCCCGCAGGTCAACTACAAGGAGAGCATCACTTCGAGCTTCCAGCTCCGTGAGGTCTTCAAGAAGCAGACCGGCGGCCGTGGTAAGTTTGCAGACATCATCGTCAACATCTCTCCTGCCGACGAAGGCGTCACTGGTCTTCAGTTCATCAATTCGGTCAAGGGCGGTAACATCCCCAAGGAATTCATCCCGTGTGTCGAGAAGGGCTTCGTGTCCGCGATGCAGAACGGCGTTCTCGCCGGTTACGAGGTGCCTTCCCTGAAGGTGGAACTGCTCGACGGCAGCTACCACCCGGTGGACTCCGATCAGCTCTCCTTCGAGCTGGCGGCCCGGATGGCCTTCCGTCACGCCTGCCCTAAGTGCCACCCGGTCCTCATGGAGCCGATCATGTCCCTCGAGGTCGTGACGCCGGAGGACTACATGGGCGACATTGTCGGCGACCTCAACCGTCGTCGCGGCCAGATTGTTGCGATGGATTCCACCGCCAATGGAGCACGCATCGTCAAGGCATTCGTTCCGCTCTCGGAGCAGTTCGGCTACGTCACCGTGCTGCGCACCCTTTCTTCGGGCCGCGCGACCAGCACGATGTCGTTCGACCACTACGCCGAGGTCCCGGCCACCCTCGCGAAGGGTATCGTCGAGAAGAGCGGCTACCGTGCGATGGACGAAGAGTAATGTTCATGCAAAAAACAAAAAGTCTATAGAAATGAGCCAGAAAATCAGAATCAAACTCAAGTCGTACGACCACATGCTCGTGGACAAGTCCGCCAGCAAGATCGTCGATACTGTGAAGGCTACCGGTGCGAAGGTCAATGGTCCCATTCCGCTTCCTACCCACAAGAAGATCTTCACGGTGAACCGCTCGACCTTCGTCAACAAGAAGTCCCGCGAGCAGTTTGAACTCGACTCCTATGTCCGTCTTCTGGACATCGACGATTCCAATGCGAAGACCGTCGACGCTCTCATGAAGCTCGAACTCCCTTCCGGTGTCGAGGTCGAGATCAAGGTCTGAGGTTTTACTACTAAAACCTGACTGTATAAGAGCCCCTGCCCTATGTTGGCGCGGGCTCTTTTTTGTTTCTTTGGCTCGAAAGCCGTATCTTTACGGAGGTATCAAAGTCCACTGAAACAAATGATCAAGCGTATCCTTCCCGCCTTGGCGGCCCTGGCGATGAGCCTGTCGGCCCTGGCACAGTCTCCCGACCCGAATTTCCACATCTATCTCTGCTTCGGCCAGTCCAACATGGAAGCCGGCGCGCGTCCCGCACCCGAGGACGAGGGCTTCAACGATTCCCGCTTCCAGTTCATGGCGGCGGTGGACATGCCCCGTTACGGCCGCGAAATGGGCAAGTGGTACACGGCGGTGCCGCCCATCTGCCGCGAGGGCAACAACATGGGCCCTGTCGATTTCTTCGGCCGCAAGATGATCGAGAACCTGCCGGATGAGGTCCGCGTGGGCGTAATTAACGTGTCCGTAGCGGGTGCCAAGCTGGAACTCTGGGACAAGGACGCCTGCGAGGAATACCTGGCGGCGGAAGCCGCCGATCCTTCGCGCGGTTGGCTCGTGAATATCGCGAAAGCGTATGGGATGAGCCCCTACCAGCGCTTGCTGGACATGGCGCGCATCGCCCAGAAGGACGGCGTGATCAAGGGCATGCTGCTGCACCAGGGCGAGTCCAACCCGAATGACGCCGCCTGGCCGGGGCGCGTGAAGAAGATTCATGACGACCTCTGCGCGGACCTGGGCATCGACCCGGACACGGTTCCCCTGCTCGCGGGCGAGCTGAAATACGCCGAGGTCGACGGTGTCTGCGCCGCCTTCAACGAGGTGGTCCTGCCGCATTTGCCGGAGGTCATGCCCAATGCCTATGTGATCTCCGCGCTGGGCTGCGAGAGCACGGGCGACCAGTTCCATTTCAGCACCGAAGGCATGCGCCTGATGGGCTACCGCATGGCGGAGAAGATGCTGCAGCTCGAGGGTGTCAAGCCGGTCGAGCGCCGCACATTGACCCTCGCGCCGGACAAGCTCGGCATCGACATCAGCCCTACGCTGGCGGGCATTTTCTTCGAGGACATCAACCAGAGCGTGGACGGCGGTATCTGCGCGCAGCTCATTCAGAACAACTCTTTCCAGGCGTACAACGTTCCGGACGGCCCGGAGAATGAGTTCTCCCAGTGCGACACCGTTTTCTTCGGCTGGACCGTCCTGCGCGGGGAAGGCGCTGTCGGCACTGCCCGCGCAGTGGACGACAAGCCGCTGGTGAAGAATCTGAAGCGCTGGTACGATTACGATCCTTCGGACCAATATGACGACGAACTGCGGTACAAGCAGTATGCGGTGCGCTTCGACATCGAAAAGCCCGGCGCCGGCTTCGGTATCGCGGCCAACGGCTACGGCATCGCCGAATACAAGCGCGGCCCCGGCCTCATCTATTCCGACAACACGCAGGTGGCCTCCATTCCCGCCAAGGAAGGTGTCACTTACGAGTTGGGACTGTACCTGCAGGGGGCCAAATACAAGGGATCCATCTCCGTCTATCTGGAGGATGCGGCCGGCAACCTCAATTCCAACGTGCTCATCATCTCCGACCTGGGCAAGAACTGGATGCAGTATCTCGGCAAGCTGAAGGCGTTGCGCTCCGTGGACAGCCGACTGGCCATTGTCGCGGACGCAAAGGGCACTTTCTGGCTCGATTTCGTCACGCTGGTACCGGAGGATTCCGAACTGTGGAAAGACGGCAAATACGGCCCTTTCCGCAAGGATCTGATGGAAG
>Ga0265298_10010285_pt1 | contig 11078 bp, 7 predicted proteins | sample AusTroGonzalo_MG_3_FD_193486 | JGI IMG/M metagenome (GOLD analysis project Ga0265298, IMG submission 193486) | Bovine rumen microbial communities from tropical cattle in Woodstock, Queensland, Australia - Gonzalo_01 | ecosystem: Host-associated > Mammals > Digestive system > Stomach > Rumen ...
GGCCGACTTGATGCCGGCGACATCCCCTTCCTGTCTATCTAACAACTTGACACTGTATTTGTTGCGTTCCGCCCATCTCATGTACATGCGAAGCAGCATCTCCGCCCAGTCGCAGCTCTCGGTGCCACCCGCACCCGAATTAATGTTGATGATGGCGTTCAGCGAATCTTCCTCATCCCGCATCATGTTGCGGAACTCTAGATTCTCCACCGCTTTCAGTGTGGCCGCGTATGCAGCATCCAACTCAGCCTCCGTAGCGTCGCCCGTGCCGAAAAACTCGTTCACCACCGACAGCTCGTCACCCAGTTCCACGGCCTTCTCGTAGTCGTTCACCCAGTTCTTGATGCCGCTGATTTCGCGCATCAGCTTCTCGGCCGATTTCGGGTCGTCCCAAAAGCCGTCCTGCTGCGTTATCGCCTCTTTTTCAGCTATTTCAGATTTCTTGCCATCGATGTCAAAGATACCTCCTTAGCCCACTGAGCCTGCTATGGAGTTCCTTAATTTGTTCTGCAATGACCATACTTGATAAATTGAAAATTGAGAATTAAAAATTCAAAATCATACTATTGATTCAACGATGTCATGATTTCTTCTATGGCAAAGCCTTTCGAAAGCATGTGACGGATCAGTTTGGGTTTGTTGTCCGCATCATCGGAGTTGAGACGTTTCCATTTATCGATGGTCTCGCGCACCATCTCTCGATATGCCTCCTCATCAATCATGTCCATCTGTTCGTTGATAATCTCTGCGGGTATTCCTTTGGCATACAGGCCCTCACGGATTTTGAACTTGCCCCAATGGTCTTTCACTTTGCTGCGAATGAAAACCTCCGCAAAGCGTGTTTCATTGAGGAAGTCGCCATCCTTGAGGATTTTGACTATCTCGTCACTCAGCGTGGCGGATACAGCCAGAGAGCCCAATTTCTTGCGCACCTCGGTCTCGCTCCGATCCTGATAGGCGCAATAGCGTTCCATTTTGCTGATAATGTCTGCAGGAATATCCATATTGGCGTTTTTAGTCGTTGGCGGGTTCGTTCCATAAGATGATTTCGTCCATCTTGCCATTGAAGAAGCGATGTTCCATCAGGTGGTAGCTTTGGTTAGAAACCAACCGGATACATTTCTTGTATTTCAATTTCCACTTTAATAAAATAGACGGAAATCCATGTTTCAGAAAGGCATAGACAAATGGATGAACCATGATAGTGATCTTGCCTTCCTGCTGTTTGTCGAAAAGGAATTCCAAGGTGCTGTCAATCTCGTCCTCGATCAGAATAGGAGGTTTGATTTTGCCGGTACCTTTGCAGGTAGGACATTGTTCGGTAGTTTCTATGATAGTAGCTTGACGGACCCTTTGGCGGGTGATCTGCATCAAGCCGAACTTGTTGAGGGGCAATATAGTGTGTTTGGCCTTGTCATTGCGCATAAAATCGGCCATAGCCTTGTTGAGCGTGGCTTTATTCTGCGCGGTATGCAAATCGACAAAATCGATGGTGATGATTCCGCCCATGTCACGAAGACGGAGTTGGCGGGCTATTTCCGCAGCCGCGATCATATTGGTGTTCAGGGCATTCTCTTCGGGAGTCTGGGTCGCCTTGACGCGGTTGCCGCTGTTCACGTCAATCACGTGCATGGCTTCCGTGTGCTCGATAATCAGATAGACGCCGTTCTTCACGGTGACCACCTTGCCGAAAGAGCCCTTGATTTGCTTGGCTACGTTAAATTTCTCAAAAATGGGCTGTTTGTCGTTGTACAGCTTCACGATGGCCTCTTGCTCTGGGGCATAGAGGTGCATGTAGTTTTTTACTTCCTTGAATATCTCTGCATTGTCAACGTATATGGCGTGGAAGGAATCGTTCAGCAGGTCACGCATCATGGTGGTCACACAATCCGATTCCTGTATGATGCGCATGGGCGGCTTGGAGGCGAAGAGATTCTCCACCGCCGTGTCCCACTTGTAGCGCAGCTGGTCGAGGTCAGCGGACAACTCTTCCAGGTTCTTGTGCTCGGCCACGGTTCGGATGATGATGCCGAAATTGCGGGGCTTGATGCCCTGCACCAGCGATTTGAGACGCTTGCGTTCCGCGGTGCTCCGAATTTTCTGCGACACGGATACCTTGTCGCCGAAGGGCACCAACACAAGGAAACGGCCGGCGAACGATATCTCCGTCGTGATACGCGGTCCCTTGGTGGAGATGGGTTCCTTGGCCACTTGGACCATGATATGTTGTCCGGATGTCAGCACATCGCTGATTTTGCCGTTCTTGGGCACGTCCTCCAGATACTGCACGCGGCTGATGCTGCGTTTGCCGGTTGTGATAGCCTGGCTCACGAAGGCGTTCACCGTGCGTGCATGGACGCCCAGGTCGAGATAGTGGAGGAAAGCCTCCTTCTCGCTGCCCACATCCACAAAAGCGGCGTTCAGACCGGGCATGATCTTCCTGACCTTGCCTAAATAAATGTCACCGACAGAGAACTGAGCCGAAGCCTTCTCCGTATGGATCTCCACGAGTTTCTTGTCCTCCAGAAGAGCCACCTGGACTTCGTTGTTATGGGAAGTAATAACAATCTCTTTTGTTATTTCTGTTTCACTCATAAACTTATTCTCTAAAAACAACGAAAACTAAATGCCTTAGTGACATTTAGTTTTCGTTCAATTACACGCAAAAACATTATCTGCTCTTATGTCTGTTCTTTCTGAGTCTTTTTTTGCGTTTGTGTGTGTTCATTTTAGCGCGTTTGCGCTTTTTTCCGCTAGGCATATTAAAATTATTTTTATGATTAATTAATGATTATTTCGTGTTTTTCTTCACTGCGTTCACAAAAGTCTTGCAAGGTTTGAAGGCCGGGATGTTGTGAGCCGGGATGGTGATGGTTTCCTTCTTGGAGATATTGCGGGCTGTTTTCTGAGCTCTTTGTTTGATAATGAAGCTACCGAAACCTCTCAAGTAAACATTCTCGCCACCAATCATGGAATTCTTTACGGAAGTCATGAACACTTCAACGATGGTTTGCACACTACCTTTGTCAAAACCAGTTTTACCTGAAATTTCGTTAACGATTTCTGCTTTAGTCATAATTTTTAAATTTTAAATGAATAAAAAATACTTCTTTTTTGGGGCTGCAAAAATACAATTATTTTGTTCACTTTCCACTAATTAGAGATTTTTTTTATTGAATTTTGTCCAACACCTTGTTCGCGAGGCGGCTGGCACCGATTCTGAAATGGCTGTTATCCATCCATTTCTCACCCAACACATTAGCTAAAATGGAGACATATTGCAGGGCGGTTTCAGGGTCGGAGATGCCTCCAGCGGGTTTCATGGACACCATCTTGCCCGTCTTCTCATAGTGCGCCTTGATGGCGTCCAGCATCACGAGAAATGACTCGGGTGTGGCGTTAACCGCGATTTTCCCGGTGGAAGTCTTGATAAAATCCGCTCCGGCGGCAATGGCCAATTGAGAAGCCTTGTAAATATTGTCAGCGGTTTTCAACTCGCCGGTTTCCAGGATCACTTTCAGGCGCGCGCCGGAACATGCCTCGCGAATGGCCTTGATTTCGTCATAGACCTCCTGATAATTGCCCTCCAAGAACTTGCCGCGCGAGATGACCATGTCGATTTCGTCGGCGCCCTGTTCCAATGCATAGCGCACTTCGGCGAGTTTCACCTCAATGGGCGACTGGCCTGCGGGAAACGCGCCCGCCACGCACGCCACATGAATGTCCGTGCCTTTCAGTTTCTCTTTGGCAATGGAAGCAAACGGCGGATAGACACACACGGCAGCCGTGCTTTTGATATTGCGGGCATCATCCCTGAAATCGATGGCCCGTTGGCAAAGCACCTCCACCACCGCGCGATTGTCCGAACCCTCCAGGGTGGTCAGGTCTATACAATTTAATATAAAACGATAAGCTTGCTGCTCATCCATGTACGGGTTGCCCTTGCGGGTGTATTCGGCGATACGCTCCTGTATCTGCGCATCACTGTACGGGTAGTTTTCCAATGGAATCATATTCAATTGAGCCAGCTTGGCCACCACCGCAGGACGGTCCTCCTGATAGGTGACGCCAAACCACTCGGCATTGCTGTGGAGGACTTTCACTCTGGCCTTCCCGTTGTTCATCAGGTAGGAAACCACGTTGGGAATGGGAAACTCGGCGGTGATATTATCCTGATTTTCATTCAGAAATTCCACAAAAAGACCATTGAGACAATCGAAGAAATCGGGTGTGAAGCCCCAAAAGTTCATACTTACCGGCTCATCGCCTTTAAAGAGATTATGGAGATTCTCCTCGTTATTCTCTATACCTTTGTCTGTATAGCCAATCTTGCGGTTCTCCACGATGGTCTTCAAAAAGCCCTGTTCATCCGTGCTGCACACGCCGCGCGACACAGTGCCGTGCTCCGACAAGGTCTTGTCCAGCCGGTAGCCCACCATCGAGTATGTAGGCAGTTCGGTGGCAGGAGCATTCTTCAAAAAGTCCGCCATCACCTCGAAGGCCTCACGTCCGTAGAAGTCGTCGGCGTTGATTACCGTGAACGGCTCTTTCACAGCCTCTTTCGCCACCAGGATGGCGTGCGCTGTGCCATACGGTTTCTTGCGCTCGGGATGCACACTGAAGCCCTCCGGCAGCATGTCCAGTTCCTGGAACACGCACTGCACGGGTATCTTGTCTTCGTACCGTGACATCACATATTTTTTGAAATCCGCCTCCATGCTCCGGCGGATCACGAAGACCACCTTGCCGTAGCCGCTCTCCAGCGCATATTTCACGGAATAATCCATGATGGTTTCACCATTCGGACCCATCTGGTCCAGTTGTTTCAATCCGCCGTAACGGCTTCCCATGCCGGCAGCGAGGATTAGAAGTGTAGGTTTCATATTTGTAAAGTTTGTAAAGTTTGTAAAGTTTGTAATGTTCTTAAAGTTTAAAGGTTCATGGGGTGAATGGGGTGAATGGAGATTCTATGATACCAACAACCAACAACCAATCACCAATCACTATTACGGTGCCATATTAAAGTATTCCTCCAGCATGCCGTCTTCCAGTTGCGCCAGTTGTTTGTTGATATAGTGTTTAATCAGATATTTGTCCTTGCGGCTGTCGAGGATGCGGTGCAGAGCCTCGTTCACCTCGCCAATGGTGCCCACGCACTCGAAGGGCTTGTTCAGCGACAGGCCCGCGAGCTCGTCGAAGGTCTGCGCCAGAGTCGGTTTATCAAGGAGATCCTCACCGAAGATGTCGATCATTGTTGCATCGTCGATGAAGGGCGACAGGATGATATAGGCGAAGAGGCACTTGGGGCAGTTGCAACACCATTTGTCCTCCTTGCTGCCCGCATTGCAGCTCTTGAACACCTTGAAATAGGCCGGATACTTGGCAAACTGCTCGGCAATCTGCAGTTCTGTAAGTTTTCGCAAGTGACTGTAATAGTGGTTCACATCACCCATAAAATCGTGCACATATTGGCGGAAATCGAGCTCAAACTCAAGGGATTTGGAATATTGGTGGTTGATGTATGTCCCCGGAATGGTGGGCTCGTTGGCGCTCGACTCGTTAGAAAGGGCCACATCGCGAATGCCAGTAACCGCACTCAGCAACGTGGTGTAAAACGCCAGCATGGCAGAGAACGGGGTATGGCCGTTGAGATAGCCTTCGGCGTTCAGTTTAAGCAGCATCGGATCGATCTGGCGTTGGAGCACGATCATGTCCTCCGGCGCACGGAACCCGGCGATGCGAGCGCACTCGAGCGTCGCCCCGCGGGGATTGATGATGAAAGGCACCACCTCGCGCTCCGCGCGCAGTTGCTCCAGCGTGACCACCGAATCCTTGCCCCCGCCAATGGGGACAATAACCCGAGAACTCTCCCCCACCCTCGGAAACGGCAATGCGCCCGCATCCGGCGCGTCCACCGCGAAGGTAAAGTCCAGAAAATCATTGGGATCGCACTTGATTTTGTTCTTGTAGCAGAACTCGCCCAGTCCGTACCAATAGAGTTTCCGCCACCAGTATTGCTGATCGGCGGCCAGCTTGTAGGGCTTGATGTGCACCAGGGGACTGCACGTGCACTTCCAGTAGCTGATCAGCTCTATCATGCCAATATTAAAGACAATGCCCTCCAGCGACTTCAAATTCTCCGGATAGTGGGCGTACTTGCCGGCTTTCAGCACCATCTTCGGCTGAAACGTAATCGTCTCCCCTATCTTATAGAAAAATTGTATGTGCAAATCCCCTTCCTGCAAATTATAATCGTATCCTTCGTAGGTGAAAATGGGGTATTGTTGGCGAAGTGATTCAAAGGTCATATCGGGTTTGTAAGGTTCGTAAGGTTTATAAGGTTCGTAAAGTTTATAAAGTTAAAAGGCATGTCTCCAGTCTTCAATCTCCAGTCTCTAATCTTTCAGGCATCGCACGGAGTAAGCAGCTTCTTTGGGTGTGCAGTTGATTTCGACGGTGGCGTTGGTGTTCACGAGGTAGTGTATAGGAGAGGTCACATCACTGCCTTCGGAGGCAGTCCAGAAACCGGTGTTGGTGCCGAAGCCATAGTAGCTATTCCAGAAACTGCCGGCGGGCAGAATGTTGAGTTTTGAGGAGTTGTTGGCGGCGGGGTTGTCCATAATGGAGCACTCAGGGGCCTTGGTCATCACATCAAGGATCCAGTTTTCGGCGGAGGTCATGGCTTTGGCCACGTTGTTCACGTCAGTGCCGCAGCGGTACTCGTCCTTGTAGCCGAGGAAGTCCTCCAGCGCCATCCACTCGAAGTTGGAGGGCAAGTGCCAGCCCTTGGGGCAAATGCCCTGCAAGCCGCTGGGCACATTCTCCGTGGGTGCTGCTCCGTTGAGGGCAGTGTACCAGCTATAAAGAAGCCCGTAGCGTTCCGCATTGTCAGCAGAGCCATCAGGATAATAGTAGTAACGCTCATCTGCGGCGGTAACGGTTCCCAGTTTCAGCGGTGTGCCGTCCGCATAGTGCGTCACGCGCAGGTTCTCGCGCATCCAGCATTGGTTGCCGAGCTGCACGGTCTGATAGACATTGCCGTCATGGTCGGTGAGTGTGCCACAAACGGATTGGGCTCTCATCACCAGCGGCATAGCGAATAGCAGAAATAGGAATAATGTTTGGAGATTCCGCTCGCTCACTACGTTCACGGCGGAATGGTGTACTATATCATTAAATGAAACTCTCATCATAGTCAGTCTTGGGAAATTTTGAAACAAGACGCTGCAAATGTACACAATTTTTGGTATCTGGAAGGTGAACAAATAAGACATCGATTACCGATTGTCGGTTTCGCGGCGGCAAGGGCCACGTTTCATCGCACGGGACACCTGCGCCGCGACGGCCAACCCACCACGCATCCAACCCGGGGTGGCGGTGCTCGTGCCTCGCACCTTACCCCGGGCTACCAAGCTGCAACCCCTGACGGGGTTTCGCCGCAATCCCTATCGAACGGTATCCCTTGCCGGGTTCGCCAACTCAAATCTCATCTGCCCTAATGCAAACACTTTTCATCTACGCACGCACCAAACGCCGTAGGCGTTACAGCCTGGTAGCCTGGGGTGTCAACCCCAGGATGGATAGTGCGCAGGGAAATAATCGCGGCGCAGATGACGTTTGCACCAAGGCACACCCTTTGCCGCCGCGAAATCCATGATGACGAAATATTATCGTAACAAACCACACAATTGCTTTGTCGCCTTGTTTTGAATGAACAATGTCTATAATTAAGGACGTATTGTCGCACCCATGAATTTGACATTTTTAACAATCAATTCTTAATAATATATTGAATATCAATATATTAAAATATTTTTTATATTTGCAGCGACTTTTAAACAAAATAATTTATGATGAAAACAGATGTCCTTTTGTCCCCTATAAATAAAAACAATATCATTATGTATCAGCCGGATGACAGCATACGGCTGGAGGTTCGAATAGAAGGAGATACAATGTGGCTGAATCGCCAGCAAATGGCAATGCTTTTCGACAGAGATGTGAAAACTATTGGTAAACATGTGAGCAATGCTATGAAAGAAGAATTATCAGATTTCCCAGTTGTCGCAAATTTTGCGACAACTGCCAAAGACGGTAAAACCTATCAAGTGGAATACTATAATCTTGATATGATATTATCTGTAGGATATCGAGTGAAATCCAAACGCGGTATAGAATTCAGGCGATGGGCAAGCACAGTGTTAAAGGAATATCTTTTGTGTGGATACGCCATCAATCAGCGGTTTGAACGACTGGAACAACGCGTCAGCAAAACCGAAGAGCAAATAAACTTCTTCGTGCGGACAGCCCTTCCACCCAAAGAAGGCATCTTCTATGACGGACAAATATTCGACGCGTATGCCTTCGCGTCAGAACTGATCAAATCAGCGAAGCGAAGGATTGTCCTGATTGACAACTACATTGACGAGTCGGTGTTACTCATGCTGACAAAACGGAACGAGGGTGTATCTGCGGAAATTGTCACAAAGCAAATATCCGAAACACTGACGCTGGACATTGAACAACACAACCGACAATACCCACACATCAACATACGTGAAAGCCCACGCTACCACGACCGCTTTCTAATTGTGGACGACACTGTCTATCACATCGGCGCGTCACTGAAAGACCTCGGCAAGAAGCTGTTCGCTTTCAGCAGAATGGAAATTGATATGCGAGAAATCATGATTTGACGGGGCATGACGATATGACCGAACGCCACTATTGGAAAATAATCTCATCGCAGAAAATGTACGAGGGTTGCCCTTTGGCCTGGTGCCAAGCGGGCAGTGGACCGGCGTTGTTCACCACCACCCGCACATAGCGTGACTTGAGATTCAAACCATCCGCCTGCAGCGTGTAAATGTTCTGATCCGCCGAATCATAGTCCACATCCAACAAAACAAATGTTCTGTATAGCACATAGTCTTTCCCGTTTTTGGATGTGTAGATATCCACCATGTTGGGCGACATAATCCAGTCGTGGATATTCTGGAAGAAGCGCATCTTGACACTATTCAACGCGGTGGTTTTTCCAAAATCAAAATCCACATTGATGTTGTTGCCCCAATAGCCTTGCCAGTTGCCGTCGTTGTACCTGTCGCCGCCAATCTTCCCGTCGGCTAGCGCGCCTTCGCCAGACGCCGCATACTCGGGACGATAGTCGGCGTAGCGCGTGTTCAACTTCGACAGTTTGCCCAAACCCTTGTGCAGCAACACATACTGTTCGGAGAGCACCTCCTCCCCCATCGCATTGCGGGTCATGGCGCGCACCGTGGCCGACTGCGTGAGCGTGATCGGGCCTGTGTACTGGTTTTCGCCTACACAAGGTTTGCGACCGTCGGTAGTGTAATAGATGGGCTGGTCGCCAAAGAGGGTTTGCATGGAAACCTCCGCCCCACCCTTGTCGTTGAGTTGCGTGGACATCAGCACATGGTTAGGGATGTCCATTAGCTCCTGCGCCACGCGGTCGTATCGATTCTCCACAATGTCGCGGCTATAAGGTCGGCACTCTTCGTCCCACAAACTCAGATACAACTGCTTGACTGTATGCAGCAACTCTATTTCTTCCCGTGTGATTTCTACAATATCATCTTTTTCAAGAAAAGAATTTCCTTGCAGATACTGATATATATTGTATCGAAGCATATTGCGTTTGGCGACAGCCAGCTGATGCCATGCCACATAACAGGCAATGCGCATCGGAGCCGAGAACTGAAGTGCATCCTTCTGACCGTCATATTTATACAAGTCAACACTGCGACTTATCAGGTCACACGCGTGCCGGTTCTGGCGATAGGTTTCATCACTCACTTTTGTCGGATAGAAATCCCAAATGCTCTCATACAACGCTCCGCTATTAAAGAAATTCTGCACTTGCACATTCTCCAAGTCGCGCATCAGTTGGAAATGGTCGGCAGGCGCGGCGAAACGAGTCTCGAACAGAGGATTGAAGGCATTGAGCCGAGTTTCACGCTCCAAATCGGCGGCGGCGGGCTCCGTTTGTTCCAACGGTTTCCACGCCATCTCCGCGGCCCAGCACATGCCATGCCACGCGCTGTTGATGAGCGACTCGCCAGAGTCGTCCCACGCGGTGTTCATCATACCCAACGCCCCTTGCTGGTATCCGTCGCGCACCAAATTAGCGATATTTTTGGTGTACGTGTTATAACTCGGGAACACAGAGCCCCACATGCTCATGCCTGGGGCCACCATGAAGTCAAGTCCCTGTTTCTTAAACGGCTCCATCATGCTCACATAACTGTCCAGCGGCGAGTAAGCCCACACAATCATCAACATGTCCTTGGGCAATTGCGCCGTAATGGCAGAATCTTTTGCCGCGATGTCGCCCCACATCATCACACGCTTGCCGAGCGGTTTCAGCACATCATACACCCACTTGATATGGTCGGCATAGACCTGCGATGCTCCGCCATGGCTGGCCACATAGTTGCGAGCCTTGCCAGACCCCAACGCTTCAGTTTCATCACAATTGATATTGAAAAAGGGGGACGAATAGGCCTTTGCGACCGTTTCCAGCTCATATTTCAGAAAATCCATCGATTTTTGCGGATTCCAATTCGCCTTGGTGTCGGCCATCTCCTGATAATAGGGAATGCGCAGCGTCTTTTCGGCGTGGGCAAGACATTGCTGATTGCCGAAGAACTCAATGTGATATTGGGCGGCGTACTCCTCCAACTCTTTCACTTCTGCAGCGCTAAGACCGTCGGACGGCGCAATGTCATAGTAATCATCCAGTTTGAAAACATGTTCTGTGTAGAGATTGAAAAAGTTCATCTTGTATTCTGCCATCGTGGCAATCATACGTTTCAAAAACTCCATATTCACAATCGGGCCACGACTGATGTCGTCCATCCAGCCGCGAAATTTCAGTTTGGGATAATCCACTATGCGCATGCAGGGTATCGCCACCCGGCCGTTCTCTTGGGCAAAGTGGCGTTGCATCTGTTTGAGACTCTGCTCGCCATAGAAGAGGCCCGTCTCGGTGACCGCTTGGATCAGGATGCCATCGGGGCGCACTTCCAGGATGTAGCCTTGATTGGCGTTGGTGTCAA
>Ga0265298_10010286_pt1 | contig 11078 bp, 15 predicted proteins | sample AusTroGonzalo_MG_3_FD_193486 | JGI IMG/M metagenome (GOLD analysis project Ga0265298, IMG submission 193486) | Bovine rumen microbial communities from tropical cattle in Woodstock, Queensland, Australia - Gonzalo_01 | ecosystem: Host-associated > Mammals > Digestive system > Stomach > Rumen ...
CCTGCTATCTGATGTAATAAACCAGATGTTTTATCATAAGCATTAGAACTCATGTGATTTTTCTCCTTTCTTTTGAGTTATTTCAATATAGGATTATTTAACAGCGTAAACTTTTACATAAGCTGAAGAATAACTGCCTTTTGTCAAATACAAAGAACCAGAAGTAGTTGAGGAGTATGTAAAAGTGGCTCTAACAAAATATCCTGCAGAGGATGCCTCATAATAACAATTAATTGCTTCGCCAACAGTTAACGCTTTAATTGGTACCATAGTAGGTGACATAATACTAATATCAACTCCTGGTTTTATCAAAAGATAACGATAATTAGAAATGTCAGGAAAAGTAACAGCAACAGAGCTATTTGCTGTAGTTGTCTGTGCTAGTAAAACAACATCCCCCATATCAGATACATCAGACTTTATTTGATTAATCTCTGTCTCATGTTCAGCTACTGCTCCTGTAAGAGTTCCATCAGCTATACTTGATATATCTGTGTCACCTATGATATCGGATGGAGCTTCATCGTCAAGGAAGTTGACAGTAGCACCATTATTGATGTCGAATTTTTCTTTCTGTGCCGTTGTTAAATCTTCCCAGCAAGGATATCCTGGAAAATCTACAAGTGAAGCATGGTACTTAACACCTACGAATGCTCCACCTCCAGCATCATTGAATGCGGACTCAATTCTATCCTCCAAGTCATTCATGTTAGCGGCACTGAAAGCATCACCAGCAGTTGTTATTGTACCCTCTTCACGCTGAATATCTGTGACCATTGTACCACTGCCTTCATCGGGTCTGATTATGGTCAACAATCTTCGCAACGGGTATTCAACAACTCTGTCTACCCATGTCTTTTTATTAAATGCCATTTATACACCTCCTTAAATATGATGGTCTATTGTGCGTAAATAGATTTTTTCTATGATAGTTTCTATATCATTCCAAGCCTTGATGTTATTCAAAGGAAATGAAGGTGTGCTAGGAACATCATAGTCAAGTAACTGATTCAATCCTGCCCAGCTAATAAGCGCATCAAGGTGTTCTAAGATATACTGAAAGTGTTCCTTTAATGGAAATTCATCACTGACTAAGTCGAGTATATCACTTACATCATCGTCCGTATAGCTAGAAACTTCTGAAAAGTAGTTAGTTATGGCAGTTTGCAAATTATAATGGATTCGTTGAATATCGCTTTTATTTAGTGTGCCCTTTAAATCATTAGACCACTCTAACAACTCCTCTTCCGTGATAGTTCCATTATAAAATTTAGATATCAACTCTTTTACTCTGTCTATATCAGACTGTGCTCGGTCTGTGATAAAGGAAAGCAGGATAAATATGTATATCTTTTCTTTAGTATTGGTAGCACTGATTCCGTCAGAGTTTGTAGCTGTTAATGTTATCTCCTCTGTGTAACCTTTGTGGTCCGGAATAGTCACAGTGCCTATCCATTTACCTGTAGTCGCATCTCGTGTAAAGTTTGTAGTCTGTCCATATATAGTTCCAGTTACTGACACAATAGCCATAATTTATGCCCTTCCATATGTTTCGCCGCAGTATATATCAACATCTGTGCCATTAGCATATAATGCGGTATCCCAATCTTCCACAGTAACCTCAATTGTTATGGTCTCTCCAGGTTTCTTATGTGCGTAGTAATAAACATCGGCTGGAGTAAACAGTTTTGGTTCCGTCTGTTCTTCATATTCTGTGGTATTATCATGTACTCTAACGACATCTAAGAAATATGGTTTTTTCATGATGTGCGCCTCCATGCGTGTATTGTAATATATGGCTGTCTGATATCAACAGTAAATGGGGTTCCTGAAAATAATGTAGTTGCACTGAATCCATGATTATGTCCTTGTCCGCTACCATTCGTGCTGGTAGCTAGTGTTTGTTGATGTTTTATATCTTCACCACTAGCTCGCCTAACAGTCTGACCTCCGCCACTTTCATACTCCGTAAAGTTTTCTATTGTATGAGTATGTGAAGGTATTTGGTCTATGGACAAAGCAGTATATCCAACAAAACCGCTAAGATACACACTTCCTATAGGAGTTCTTGTTATCGTGTTTCCGTTGTTGCCTATCTGTTGTAAAGATTGCTCAGATGTTGGTACTGGTCTTAATAACCTATTCTCAATCGCTACCCATGTGGTTTCTTTGATATCTTTGAACAACTCTCCGGGATTCGTATTATCAAAACTCTTATAAATACAACCTATTGGATATATGCTGTCGAACTCGTCTGTTAAATCTGATGCTATAGAATCAAAAGCATTGAATATACGCTGTTCCAAGTCATTCATTACAGATGCGCTGAACAAATCACCAGTCTTAGTTACAGTACCCTCAGCTCGTGAAACAACTACATCCTGCATATCTGTGTTATCGCTTGCATTTATAAGGGTTCTTTTTCCAGGAAATTGTACGTCTCGGTCTTTCCATGTTCTCATTTCAAAACTCATAAAATTCACCTCTTACGCAGTTCTTCTCCACGCATACACTGTTAATGATGCCATTCTATTATCCCATGTTAATCGTTGTGCGCTTGAAACTGAAAAACTTCCAGAACCACTAAAACCATGACCATGCGGCTGTCCTCCACCCTTAGCATCAGTAGTAAGTGTTCTATTACGAATCCTCCACTCATATGCTCCACTAGGTCTTGCGAAATCTTGTACATCAGAACTAACTTTCAAAATAGTTTTAACAGTAAGATGGCGATGATATGGAACTTCGGCATACCCATTCGCAACACTACCAGAAAATTCTACACTTCCTGAGGGTGTAAATGTTGCAGTGTCACTACCTTGTGGAGTTAGATTACAGTTAGTCGCAGGCAATAACACACCACCTGTAATACTTTCCCAAGTTCCTCCAAATATATTTGCGGGTGATGTATTATCGGCACTGATATATATGGAACCTACAGGATAAAACAAATCGACACGCTGAGCCAATTTATTTTGTATAGCTTCAAATCCTGCTTCTATGCGGTCCTCTATGTCTTGCATATGCTCCGCATCATATATTAAATGTGTTTCTGGATTAGAATAAACAGTACCATCCATACGTTCCACATCTACAGTAACCTGCTCGCTTGTGCTTGCATCAGTTATTGTACGTCTTGTAGGATGCTCTGAAACCCTATCCTCATAAGTGTGTTTAATAAAGGACATACGAACCTCCTATGTTAATCTTCGCCAAGCAAATACAGTAACATAGCTTTGCATATTACTTACAGAACCAGCCTTTCCAGTAAAACTAGCCGAACCGCTAAATCCATGACTGTGAGAACCACCACCAGCATAGCTAGTTTCATCTGTAATGACATATCCTGCTCCACTACCTTCACCATACCAAGTACCGCTTTTCATGCTAGTTATTATGTAGTATCCTTCTACTGGGGGTGGCGCAAAAGTGTGAGAATGAGGCGGCATTTCTGCCTCAGTTAATGCATGAGCCTGTACTGCGGCACTTGTTATTGTCACACTTCCTTTAGGAGTTATTGAAACGCTGCTGTTACCACCAGTTTGTCCTGATTCTTGTGATTCAGGCACTGGCAATAACACTCTATTCTGCAATTTCTCCCATGTAGTTCCTGGAAATACCTGCTGATTAGCATCTTCTAAATGTAAATCTGTAACTGCCATGAATATCTTACCTACTGGATAATACAGATTTACTCTAGCATCAAGTGATTGCTCTACTTCATCAAAAGCACGAGCTATGCGCTCTTCCAAGTCATTGATATTGGTAGCGTCAAATAAATCACCCTCGTTATAGATAATGCCCTCATTACGTTCAACCAATACAGTTCTTTCTTCCTGTGTACTAACATTGGTTAGCTTTCTTCTTGAAGGATACTGAACTTGTCGGTCTGTCCAAGTCTTTTGCTCAAATAATGCCATGATTTACACCTCATAGTCAATCATTAGTCACATTACCCTCAGGAGATTCCGGCAATACAACTAAGTCAAACAGTGTTATTTTCAAGCCTACTGTAGTTGGCGTCTTTATAAGATCCACTTTCTTTACACCTCTATCAAGTATGTCAGACTCAACTGCCTCATAACCCTCAACATTAAAGGTGAGCAGCTCTGTCTCGTTCAGTGTAAGTAATGTAATCTGTGTACCCTTATTACCAGCCATTGCTGATAAATACTGTCTAAGCGTCATGATATTACTCCTTTCACTCATCTTTTAGGTATTTTTCCAATGCCTCTTTGGCTTTAATCAACTCTTCTGTGTGTTCGTACTTAGTGTCCATACAATAAGCAATCTCGAAATTGATAAACGCAAGAACCACTGACTTAAAGGTTGTCTTGAGCTTGCGTATTTCAGTATTCTGCTCTCTAAATCTATCATTGCCTTGTTTTAAGGACTCTTCGACTTCCTTAATCTTTAAGTCATGTCCGTCTACACGCTTTTCAAGCTCAATATGTTTTTCAGCCAAGGTATCGTGTGGTTTTCTTGTGAATTTGTACCCAGCATAGATAAGAGCAATAACTTGTGCTAACTGAAGACCTACCTTCAATACATCAGACATCCCCTCTAGAGTCATTATTTTCCTCCTTTATGGTGTGTTGGATTCACCCATTGAACTTTGTACCATCATGTTCTCTTCCATTGCTTTTCTGCTCTCCTCGTCAATCTTAAGGAGTGCTTCCTGCGCTTGCCGCTCCGTCTCACCAAAATACCACTGTCTAAGCTCCTGCTTGCTGGTAAGTCCATTCTGCATAAGTGTAAGTCGCTTATTCAGCTCCTCATCAACGTCTACAAGGAGTGAATCATCCCACTCATATGATACATCATATTCTCCCTTAGGAGTGATTTGGTAAAGGTCACAATATACATCCATTATGTAGACTGTTTCCTCAAGACTCTGCTCGAGGGCATGCTGTATCTCTAAGTTTTCACTATATGTACGCTGCTTCAGGATTTTCAGCTCTGTAGCGGTTCTAGCCTCAGCACTTACATCACTCAATGTACCTCGGCTGATGGCGCAGACATCCTCTATGCGCATTAAGATGGTGTTAAGTCCATTAATGTAGCTAGCATCACGTAACCCTGGAGCATATGGCTGGTAAGTATCACCAGTACCAAGGTCAACTTTACGGAAGAGTCGCTGCTGCGTCATAGGCAGCACACTATGTCCCTGATGCTTATTGCCTTCTCTGTCGTATCCACCCTCAATGAACTGTAGAGCGTCTCGGTCAATGTCGACAGCCATCTCTCCTGCTTCATACTCCCAAAGTAGTCTGGAGTACTGCATATCTGCATCCTTAATGAGTGATACAGCTCTGCTATAACCAGAAACCCCGAGAGGACTCATTGTATCTATTGTGTTAGCTTGTGGCATCTTGAAATAAGTGAATAAAGGCTGCTCAACAGGCTCAATCTTAGTGTCAGGTGCTAAATCTTTCCACTCAGGAACCTCTGAAAGAGGCACCTCTAAGCCGAGATCCATACCTGACATATCACCCTGAACTTGGTTATTTGTGCTCTTGAAAGCCTTGTTAATTACATGGACTGACTTGCCCTGCCATTTATGATACTCTAAACGTCTGTAAACTACATTCTTTTCAAACTTAGTGTCAACGAAGGCTGCTTCAGTTATCCTGCCACTGGCATCAAAGGCTAAGGGGAAGAAGTTATCAGCCTGTATAAAGTCAAATTCTAATGAGAATGATCCATCTACATTCTGTACGACGTATGGCTTTATGACCAATCCACCCTTGCCGATGGCATATTCTAGCTGTTTACGCAAACTCTTCTTAAGTTTAATGTACTGCTCGTTGAGATATTCAGCTCTGTCTGTAGGTCCCACAGGCTGCTGTTGCTTAATCGTCTCAGGCTGAATAGGAGGCAGCACATTACCATACATGTCGGGTTCCGGAGGCTTATATTCAGGATTTGCCACCTCAACCTCTTCAGTAGGTGTGGTAATCTCAGACTGAAACTCTAAGAGTGCCGTCCTTGCTTTCTCACTCGCAATCATTGCTGGTAAACCCAAGGAAACTACCCTGCTTGGGTCAGCAAAGCTTGGTTCTTTCAGCCATGGAGCTTGGTTCTTGTACATATCAGCCCAGAGCTGGATTGCCTCCTCCATTTGGCTGCTTATTACAGGTGTTACATGAAGGGTCTGTTCTATTGTACGTGTTCCAATCATTTTCTTTATTATCTCCTGTATTCTTGACGCTATCGTGGACCAAATAGACATTATTGCCTCCTTAGTACTCTTTCCGTGTCCGACTCTTACCTACATTATAAACTAAATTCACAATTCTTTCAAGTCCATCTAACAAAAAACTTGTATCTATGTGGCTATCGCAGTTTTTACAGTCTTTATCACACTCACCAGCCTCACGACGCTGTATACAATCACGTTCTTTGTCTAAAACATAAATCATTTCTGGTATAGTCAACAATATCACCTCCCTTTGAGCTTTTTCTTCAATTGTGTGACTAAATCTTCATCTTCCCACAGCACTGACCTAACTTTGGAAACTTCTCTTGTACTATGCAGCGAACCGCCTATGAGGTAGTCAATATGATCAATAATATTTGGCTCTAGATTGACTATCTTCTCATTAGGGTGTGTTTGCTCCACAAACTTCCAAAACAATAAATCATCATTTCTGCCTTCTACCCACCAATCTCGGTATACTGGATTGCCGATTATGCTAGTTAACACCCAATCAGCGCAATCTTTTGCTATTTTGTTGGGTATTCTGATACAAGGAAAGCTGAACCATCTACTCTTCACATTTACTACACCGGAGGGTAAAGACCCATCGTAGCGACTCTTGAAACCGCATACAATTCCGTAGTTGAATGACTCAGTCTTTTGCTTAAAATCATTAGAAATGATAGTGTCATCTTGTAGGTGCCATGTACCGCCATCGTCTTCAAGCTCCATCCATGAAGTCATTGTAGCTTTCAAGATTCCCTTGTGCTTTGTATCATTCCATACTTTAATGTGGTCCTGCGGTATACCTTGCGCAGTCATTGAAGGTATCAGATATTCCTCAACGTACCATAACCTTTCAGGACAAGTATGAATCATGTAACGTGTGTCAGGGTCAGGAGTAGCGGCAGCAGGCAGTGGCAGACTTTCCGCAATACCCTCGGCATCGTTTGAAGTTTGTGAGCCTTTGCGCATGTAGTTGTAATAATACATGGGCATATCCCAATCCGCAACGCTCAATCCCTTAGAAAACATCTCCTTGTGGAAATATTTATCAGAGCACATTTTAACGTTTGGAAATCTTGTGTTCCCTATGGACCATCTCCTCCAACACTTGTTCCAGACAGCAATCCAGTGGTTACCTCTATTCCCTCTGGGAGTAGCATATTTCACACCCTTGAAGATGAATGAAAAGCACAGAACGTCAATCCTGTTCGCTATACTCTTGATTTTTTCATCCAGTTGCTGGAGCACGTACTCGTGAAGCCACCAATCGTCATCGTCTATGAAGAGTACCCATTCACCTCTGGCTTCATCAAGACCTCGGCTGCGTGATAACCCATCATTATGGTAATTTACAGGAACTGTTTTAGCTCCGTAGGATTTGGCTATTGCCTCAGTCTGGTCCGTACAGCTGTCGCATATGACTATGAGCTCGTAATTCTTGAAAGTTTGGCTCGCTACCGAGTCCAGCGCCTTGCGTATGTAATTTTCCGCATTGTATGCGGGTATGATTATGCTAAATCTTGGCGTACTCATTATTCTCCTCTAGTTGTCTTCTCAACTCATCAACTAACTCAGGCTCTACCCAATGTCGGCTTGTTCGTTGCTCTTTCTTTTCTGGGCTTAGCACACTTCCCCCAATCAACCAATCTACATGCTCTACCAAGTTTGGATTTTCTTGGTAGATAATCAAGTGAGGATAATTCTGTCGCATAAAAATCTTGAAAAACTCATCATCGTACTTTTTGCTTTCTACCCAATCTTGATACTTACTGTCGTTTACAGCCTCTGAATAGAACCAATCTGCGCATTCCTTGGCATATCTGTTCTTTATATAGATACACGGAAAACTATACCACATATTCCATAGATTTGTGACTCCTGGTGGTCTATTCACTATGTATTTACTACAATACCCTGATACTATTGAGAATTTAGGGTACTCTGTCTTCTGCTTGAATTGACTGCTTATGAGCACGTCATCCTGTAAATGCCACGTTCCGTACTCATTATTAGATAGAGACCTAAACGAATCCATTGTAGAAAACAGACATCCCTTGTGGTCTGAATCATTCCACACCTGTATACTCTTGATATCTATGCCTTGTTTGAGCATTGAAGGTATCAGATACCCTTGTACATACCACAATCTTTCAGGACAGCTATGGATTAGATACTTCATTTAATGCATCCCCCAGTATCTTTTGGTGTGCTCTGCGCTGCGCCCTAACTGTGTACTCTTGCTCCCTGTAGCGAGATAATTGTAGTAATAGAGCGGCATATCCCATTCTACCACTTTCAAACCCTTGGCTAGCATGGCATTGAAGAACTTATTATCTTCCGCAACCTTGACTTCTTCAGGGAAACGTGTGTTGCCTATACTTGACCTGCGCCAACACTTGTTAGCTACATGAGGGTAGATAGTTCCATGAGGACTCCTGATAGTGCCATAGCCTATATGACGCCATATAAGTGTGAATATCAACACATCTTCATTCTCTTTACCAATTTTATCAGCTAGCATCTCAAAGGCATATTCATGTAAATACCAATCATCCGCATCGCAGAATAGAACCCAATCACCTGTAGCCTTGTCTAGACCAGCATTCCGAGCGGCAGCAGAGCAATGTCCTTCTATTTCTATGACTTTATCTGTATACCGCTGTGCTATCTCCTTAGTGTGATCGGTACAAGCATCACACACCACGATAAGTTCAAAATCCTGAAATGACTGTGTTTTAATGGACTTGAGAGCTTTTGCTATCTTGTCTTCTTCGTTATGGGCTGGAACTATCACACTAAACTTCATATCAATCCTCCAATACTCCCAATACTTCACAAGCCTTTGCTATCTTAGGCAGCTGAATTGCTATCCAATCCACGAGTTCCTCATTCTCAGCATATGAACTCTGTGATCTTAAGCCACTTTCGGCAAAGAATGCATGTATCAATTCGTGTCGCATGACTCTTTTCCTGAAACTATCAAGATTTTCATAGCACTCTTCGTCCTCTTCTATGGGATCTACAACAATACGCTTAGAATAGCTTTCGCACAATCCATTAGCATTCTTCAATTTAGGGTTCTTAGTGCTGTCCTCTACACGAACAGTGTAAATTGTTCCTAAAACATTTACAATTTTACCATCAATATCCATCAGTTTCCCTTCCTCTTCCAATATTTCTCAAGTGCGTAACGCACCGCATCAATAGAGTGGTTATTTTCATCAGGATAAGCACTTATGAAGTTGCCCTCCTTGTCCTGCTCATATTCGTACGTGGTGAATTCCTTCCAAGTCAGAGGGCAATGATATCTATCAATATAGATATGGTTCAAACCCTGTAACCACTTGATTCCGTAGCGAACTGACTCTGGACCTTTCTCTGCTCCTCTGATGAATGCTCCATAGGCTTTGAAGTCCGCTACAGACTTTTCCTCTGCGCTATCGGCTGTAATAAGCTCCTCTGTTGAAACGTACTTCAATTCCTTATACAAGGTGTCAAAAACATCAATATTACGTGTCCTAAGAGTGGAATACTCACGGAATATGTAAATATCATGTTTCCGTCTATCAAAGTGTAGACGCACAAATCTAAATGGATCTCTTGCGAATCCCCAGTCTATACCGCAATAAATATTGTCAAACGTGCGCCAGCGTTCGGTGCGTTCGTCAATAGCAGCACCAGCGTACATAGGTACAATCTCATCCGCATTGAATTCTTCAACATTCGGGAAGACATCACCACCAGTACCAATGGCGTGGCCAAGATACTCATGCTCATAGGCTTTAGGATTCTTGGCTTTGAGCTCTTCTGCCTCAAACAAAAACTCTTCACCCAGCCAAGCTTCAGGAACCTGCGTGTAGTCAGTACGAAAAACAATGGATCTACCATCCGGAACTGACTCTAAATCTTCAGCAAATTCGTTAGCCCAATTATTCTTGGAGATAGGCGGGTTGAAACTACGGAAGTCCCAGAATAAATCACCACCTCGCTTAGTGGACTGCGTTACTTTTCTGAGTCCTTCAGGACCAGAGAACTGATCAAGCTCCTCGAACCAGTTAATGCCAATGTACCCGAAAGGAAGTTTGATAGATTTCACCTTCATCGGGTCGTCCAAGCCCATAAACAGGATTTGCTGGCCTGTAGGCTTATAAACCATGGGAGTTGCAAAGGTTTTAGGGATATGCCATAGCGACTCTACACCTAGCTTGTATATTGCCCACTCTATCTGTGCGAAAATGCTCTTCTGAACAGTGTTTCCGACCTGTCTAAAGCACGTAGCATGTATATTAGGATAGTTCATGATGAGAAGAGGTATGAATATGCTGATACTTGATGACTTTAGCGAGCCTCGTCCACCAGGAAGCACATAGCGTGAGTGTTTATGTCCCATCACGTCAAAGAATAGTGGTTTATACACAGGTGCGAGCACCTCTCTCATGTCTACATTGATCTCTACAGAACTCATTTCTTTAGTCTACTCCAAGTATTGAAACCGACAACACCGTCAATCTCAAGACCATATTTCTCCTGATATTTTCTTACAGCATAGTCAGTCTGTCCACCGAACTGTCCATCCGCTGCAATGTTAAACCCGTCAGCTATCAAAAGCTGCTGTAATAAATACACTCCGCCACCATCAGAGCCTTTTCTAATCGTGCGGAGCTTGGCGGGAGCATAATTCTTAAGTACCTCATAATCCCACATCCAAAGTTTTTGTGACCTTATCACGTTTATAAGTGTCTGTGCATATGAGGGTGATGTAGCATACCCGTCTTTCTTGACGTTTACACAAGATTCCTCATAGTCCTGACAATTCCTGAGATTCTCATATCTTCGCATCCTATTGAACAAAGAGCTATGGTCATTTATGGAC
>Ga0265298_10010287_pt1 | contig 11078 bp, 6 predicted proteins | sample AusTroGonzalo_MG_3_FD_193486 | JGI IMG/M metagenome (GOLD analysis project Ga0265298, IMG submission 193486) | Bovine rumen microbial communities from tropical cattle in Woodstock, Queensland, Australia - Gonzalo_01 | ecosystem: Host-associated > Mammals > Digestive system > Stomach > Rumen ...
ACACTCACGCGTCCGGCATCGCAGGCTTCATTTGCCACGGTCCGGCGCTTGATCAGACGGGATACCTTCAGATACTTGTCCAATCTCATATTTACCACCTCCGGCAGCCGGGCTGCCCGGTCATAGAAGAGCGACCCTTTTATTCGTTGATGGCTTCCTTCAGGGCACGTCCTGCCTTGAATTTCGGAGCCTTGGAAGCCGGGATCGTCATGGTCTTGCCTGTCTTCGGATTTCTTCCCTCTCGTGCTTCTCTTTCCAGTACTTCAAAAGTGCCGAAGCCCACAAGGGAGATCTTCTCGCCCTTCTTCAGTGTCTCCGCAACGATATCCGTAAAGCCCTTCATGGCCTTCTCTGCTTCTGTCTTCTTCATTCCTGTCTTCTCAGCCAGTGCTGCGACGAATTCTGCCTTATTCATAAATCCTGAATCCTCCTGATCATCTTTCATTCATCCTTCCGGTTTCCCGGAATACCCCGCCGTTTTTGGCGCACGTATCTATTTATATCGGTTAATCGGATATTTGTCAAGGAGTTTTCTGTTGCATTTCCGCATCCAAATCACTATAATAGTGGAGTAAGTTTTATGAAACCTATGATATGAAAGAAGGTAATGAAAGCTTTATGAAGAATCTGATCAAAGTTCTGATACTGGTCATGATTGCTGTCGGCGCTTACTTCGTTGTTGACTTTATCATTTCAAAAAGTGACAAGGCACTGGCCATCCCCGATCTTACGGCGGAATCCACGGACTTCGGAGAAGTGGAGAAAGTTCAGCTCACCGAGCCGAAATATGAGGTCTACAAACAGCTCCTCACCTCCTCCAACAGCTTTATCGATCAGGAGGTCAATGCACAGATTGAAAATGAAGCGGGTTCACTGATCTCCGCTGCCGAGAAGCTGGAAAATGTGAGGGAGACGGACAAGGGCGTCTACACCAACGTCATTGACACCTATCAGGTCACGGACAATATCGTCAGCGTCAGGGTCACATCCATGACCAAGCCGGTTTCATCCGAACACTATACCAAACTGATCCACGTGTACAATTACGACCTTTCCGCCAAGAAGGCCATCTCCATGGATGACATCTTCAACGACGGATACAAGACACGGATCCAGAACATTTACTCGGACAGCTTCCTGCTTCAGAAGAACAAGGTGGAGTTCTACAACGGACTCGAGTCCTCCTCCTGCACTTACGCGGTTCTGAAGGATTACGTTAAGAAGGATGTGCTGACATCGCAGAATCTGGATATGTCCGATGCGGACTACACCGCACTTTTCGAGCCGAAGACCACGGCACCGATCACGGAAGCACCTACGGAAACGGAGACGCAGATGACAGAGGCAACCGAATCCACCGAGACCACGGAAACCACCGAGAAACCCACCGAAACCACGGAGAAGAAGCCCGAACAGGGTTCCACTGCAAGACAGGTAGCTGATACGGGCAAGATGATCGCATTTACATTTGATGACGGTCCGCATAAGACCAACACCGATCAGATCCTTGCGCTTCTGGCACAGTACGGTGCCCATGCAACCTTCTTCATGCAGGGCTGCAACGCCAGCTACTATCCCGAGATCGTACAGCGTGTATATGACAGCGGAAATGAAGTGGGCAACCACACCTGGGATCATGCAAACCTGAAGAAGAGTTCCGTGGAAACCATCCATCAGCAGGTGGATGACGCCGCAAATGAGATCAAATCCATCATCGGCGTCCGCCCCACCTTCGTACGTCCTCCCTACGGTGCCGTAAATGATACCGTACGTGAGGAAGTTGCAGAGCCCATGATCTACTGGAGCGTTGACTCTCTGGACTGGGATTCCAGGGATCCGGATCAGATCGTTCCGCTGGTACTCAGCGAGGTGGAGGACGGAGACATCATCCTCTTCCATGATATTCATGCGACCACCATTCCGGCCATCGAGCGTCTGCTTCCCGAGTTGATCAGCCAGGGTTACACCATCGTATCCGTCGGCGAGCTGCTGGCGGCAAGAGGCTACGATATCTACTCCAAGGAAGTATGGTACAGCGTTCCGCCGCAGTAGAATAGAACAATAACCAAAAAACAGCAGGTGACGCCTTAACGTCCCTGCTGTTTTTCATATTATGCCGGGTATTATGCCAGATATGCCGCCATGGCCGCTCCGGCTTTCCTGCCGGCACCCATGGCCGCGATCACGGTCTTCGGTCCGGTCACGGTATCTCCGCCGGCGTAAACCCCCGGTCTCGAGGTGGCAAGGGATTCCTCATCCACCAGGATCAGGCCCCGGTCAGAGAGATCCACGCCGTCCGCGCAGGCATTATCGCTCCTGCTGCCGATGGCCTCGATGATGCAGTCCGCATCCAGAACGAATTCGCTGTCCGGTACCGGTACGGGTCTTCTCCGTCCGGAGGCATCCGGTTCCGTAAGCGCCATCTTCTGACACTTAAGGCCGGTCACCTTTCCGTCCTGTCCCACCACTTCAACCGGTCCTGTGAGGTACAGGAATTCGATCCCTTCTGCTTCCGCTTCCTTCAGCTCCGCGGGATCCGCGGGCATTTCCGCCGGTGAACGGCGATATACCACGGTCACCTTCTTCGCCTTCGGACAACGGACAGCGGCGCGGCAGGCATCCATGGCCACATTTCCGCCGCCGATCACGGCGATCTTCTCCGCATCCGGATATTCATTTTTACAGTTTACATCATAGAGGAAGGCGGATGCCGGAAGTACGCCCTCCAGCTCCTGTCCGGGCACGCCCAGCCTGAGGGACTGTCCCGCGCCGTTTCCGAGGAATACCGCCCGGTACCCCTCCGCTTCCAGATCATTCAGCGTAAAGTCCTTACCCAGCGCCTTTCCGGTCTCAAATCGGACACCGGCTGCTTTCAGGTTTGCCAGCTCCTGTTCCAGGATCTCGGCAGGAAGCCGGAACTTCGGAATGCCGTAAGCCAGCACGCCGCCGCTTACCTCTTCCTTCTCGAAAATGGTGACGCTGCAGCCCTTCTCTGCCAGAACGCCTGCACATGCAAGCCCTGCGGGGCCGGAGCCGATCACCGCAGCCTTCGCTCCGCTTCCGGATCCGGCTGCCTCAGCTTCCTGCTTCGCGGATGCATCCGCTTCGGAAGCCGCATGGTGCCGGTGCCAGTCCGCCACAAAACGTTCCAGGGCGCCGATGGCCACCGGACGGCCCTTCTCGCCGCGGACACATTTGCCTTCGCACTGCAGATACTGGGGACATACCCGCCCGCAGACTGCAGGCAGGGATGTGGTCTCCGTCAGGATCTGATATGCCTCTTCAAAGGCACCTTCCGTGATCTTCTCGATAAATGCCGGAATATTATTATGGATGGGGCATCCGCCGGTCATGCAGGGATGCTCACGGCATTTGAGGCAGCGAAGCGCCTCCCGGATGGCCATCTCTTCGGTATAACCCGTAGCCACCTCGTCGAAATTTCCGGTACGGACCGCCGGGTCCTGCTCCGGCATTCTGGTTCTTGCCTTGTTCAGATTGATCACTTCGCATCCACCCCCTTCCGGTCCATGGCTTTCTGATGCAGCGTTTCATACCGCTCCTTCGCGGATTCCTCACCCTTCGCAAAGAGGGCTTCGGCCTCCTCCGGGAACCGCAGCTTCAGAGAATTGTAACGTACCTCTCCCATCAGGAAATCCCGATAGTTTTCCGTCGGCCGGCTGCTGTCCAGAAGAAGCGGATTCTCACCCTTCTCTGCCAGCCGCGGATCATAGCGGAGCAGATTCCAGTAGCCGGAACGTACCGCATTCCGCATCTCCAGCATGCTCCGGTTCATACCTGCCTTCACGCCGTGGTTGATACACGGAGCATAAGCAATGATGAGGGACGGACCGTCGTAGGCCTCTGCCTCCTGCAGCGCCTTCAGGGTCTGGGCCGGATTCGCACCCATGGCGATCTGCGCCACATAGATATATCCGTACGCCATGGCGATCTGTGCCAGGTCCTTCTTCTTCACCTTCTTGCCGGATGCGGCAAACTTGGCCACCGCACCCACCGGCGTTGCCTTGGAGGACTGACCGCCCGTGTTGGAGTAAACCTCCGTATCAAATACAAGAACATTCACATTTTCACCGGAGGCCAGTACATGATCCAGTCCTCCGTAGCCGATATCGTAAGCCCAGCCGTCACCACCGAAGATCCATACGGAAGGCTTGCCCAGAAGATCCGCATTTGCAACAACATATGCCGCATTCGCATCCGTCCCGGCCAGTCCCTTGCACTTCTCCAGCAGTTCATTTCCCACGATCCGGGATGCCTTACCGTCATTCATGAAGAGGAGCCAGTTCTTTGCCGCAGTCCCTGCCACATCACTGTCCTTCAGGGCTTCCACTGCCGTGCAAAGCTCCTTCCGGCGGGCATTTACCGCGGTTGCCATACCGTAACCGAACTCCGCATTGTCCTCAAAGAGAGAGTTGGCCCATGCGGGTCCGCGTCCGTCCCTGTTCACCGTGTAAGGTGTGGAGGGCGCCGAGCAGCCCCAGATCATGGAGCATCCGGTGGCATTTGCCACCAGCATCCGGTCACCGAAGAGCTGTGTTACCAGCTTTGCATACGGTGATTCGCCGCAGCCCGGACATGCGCCGGAGAATTCCATCAGCGGCTGTGCGAACTGGGACCCCTTAACCGTAGATGCATCAAAGGGGATCTTCCGGTCCTCATTATGTACGGAAGCAAAGAGCTTATCGTAGGTCGCCTGCTGCTTCTCCATGAAATCCGTATCCATGGCAGCCATTTCCAGCGCCTTCTTCCGTGCCGGGCACACATCCGCGCAGGAACCGCATCCCGTACAGTCCTTTGCCGAGAAGCCAAGCACAAAGTAAAGATCCTTTGTTCCCTTCATGGGCTTTGCATCCGGATAGTCCTTCGCTTCCTCTGCGGTCAGCACAAAGGGCCGGATCACGCCATGGGGGCACACATAGGAGCACATATTGCACTGCATACAGTTTCCGGAGCACCAGTGGGGAAGATCCGCAGCGATACCGCGCTTCTCATACATGGCCGTTCCTGAGGGCAGAAGTCCGTCCGCCGTATCCAGGAACGCGGAAACCGGGCAGTTATCACCGGCCAGCGTATTTGTGGGTACCAGGATATTGTTCAGATAATCCGTGTGCAGCTTGTCACGGCCCACCAGCTTCTCCGGTTCCGGATCCGCCGGTGCCGTCTTCCAGCTCCCGGGCACCTGAACCTCATGAACGCTCTCCACACCGCCGTCCACCGCGGCGCAGTTCATGTCCACGATATTCTGACCCTTCTTGGAATAGGTCTTTACGATGGCATCCTTCATGTATCCCACAGCTTCATTGATGTCAATGATCTGGGCGATCTGGAAATACGCCGCCTGCAGCACGGAATTCGTCCGCCGTGCGCCAAGGCCCACCTTCTTTGCGATATCCACCGCATCACAGGTATAGAAACGGATTCCGTTTTCCGCGATATACCGTTTCACCGAAGCCGGAAGATGCTTCTCCAGCTCCTCATCCGTCCAGGTGCAGTTCAGCAGGAAGGATCCTCCCGGCTTCACGTCCTGAACCATTTCGTATTTTGTCAGATATGCACTGTTATGGCATGCCACAAAATCCGCCTGCTTTACATAGTAGGTGGACTTGATGGGGCTGTCGCCGAACCGGAGGTGGGAGATGGTCACACCGCCGGATTTCTTCGAATCGTACTGGAAATACGCCTGTACGTATTTGTCCGTATGGTCACCGATGATCTTGACGGAGTTCTTGTTCGCACCCACGGTACCGTCCGCACCGAGGCCCCAGAACTTGCAGGCCACGGTCCCCTTCGGCGCCACATCCGGATTCGATGTGACGGGGAGAGAAAGTCCGGTCACGTCATCATTGATGGACAGGGTGAATTCCTTCTTCGGCGCATCACTCCACAGGTTCTCGAAGGCTGCCTGGATATCTCCCGGCTGTACATCCTTGGAACCCAGGCCGTAACGGCCGCCCACGATGGTGCAGTCCTTCCACTTAGTACCCCGCAGTGCGGAGCAGATGTCCAGGAATAAGGGTTCTCCGGGACTTCCCGGCTCCTTGGTGCGGTCCAGAACCGCAATCTTCTGCACGGTCTCCGGAAGCACGCGGGTCAGATAATCTGCGGAGAAGGGACGGTACAGGTGCACCTCCACGATACCGGTCTTATGGCCGCGGGCATTCAGGTAGTCCACAACCTCCTCTGCCGCATCGCATACGGATCCCATAGCCACCAGGATCTCCGTGGCATCCGGTGCTCCGTAGTAGTTAAAGGGCTTATAATCCGTGCCGAGCTTCTGATTCACCATATCCATGTAGCGTGCCACGGTCTCCACAGTCTCGATATAGGCCGGATTGCAGGCCTCACGGTGCTGGAAGAAGGTCTCCGGCTGCTCCGCCGACCCCAGAAGGTGGGGATGCTCCGGATTCAGGGCATGCTCACGGAAGCGGCGAACCGCGTCCCAGTCCACCATTTCCCGAAGATCCTCATAATCCCAGACTTCGATCTTCTGATATTCATGGGAAGTCCGGAAGCCGTCAAAGAAATGCATCATGGGCAGCTTTCCTGAAATGGTCGCAAGATGCGCCACTGCAGCCAGATCCATAACCTGCTGCACATTGTTGGAGCAGAGCATGGCGAAACCGGTCTGACGGCAGCTCATAACATCGGAATGGTCTCCGAAAATGGAGAGCGCATGGGTGGCAAGCGCACGGGCCGCCACGTGGAATACGGTAGGCGTCTGCTCTCCTGCCAGTTTATACATATTCGGGATCATCAGAAGAAGTCCCTGGGATGCCGTAAAGGTCGTGGTGTAGGCACCGGCCGTGATGGAGCCGTGTACCGCACCGGCAGCACCGCCTTCGGATTCCATCTCTATGATCCGCACCTTCTCTCCGAAGAGATTCTTCCTGCCGCCGGCAGCCCATTCATCCATACTTTCCGCCATGGGGGAAGAGGGAGTGATGGGATAGATCGCGGAAACCTCCGAAAAAGCATAGGCTACATGTGCCGCTGCCGTATTGCCGTCCATAGTCTTTCTGATACGCATCAGCAGTCACCTCCCTTCGCTTCCTCCGGAGCCTTCTCCGGTTCCTCGTCCAGTGCATCATTTGCAAGCGCTGCGCGCTGCAGATAAATGTATTCCGGAACGCTCTGCTCGCGGATCACGTTCCGCATGCAGACATACTGACACATATTGCAGTTCTCGCAAAGCTCCGGGTCCACCACCGCGTGCTTCTCTTCCATATAGATCGCACCGTTGGGGCAGTTGTTCACGCAATCCTCACAGCCGATGCAGCAGGAATCGCATACCTGAAGCTTATCTTCATAATCGTCCGTGGAGGAACAGGGCACCAGCTTCATACCCTGATAGGGAACGATGGTGATCAGATGCTTCGGGCATGCATAGGTACAGTCCCTGCAGCCCACGCATTTCTCCGGATCCACCACTGCGGTTCCGTTTACCACACTGATCGCGCCGTAGCGGCAGACAGCGGTACAGCTGCCCTGGCCGCAGCAGCCGGTGGTGCAGAGGCCCATGGCCTTCGCATCCATCTTCGCAGCCTCTTCGCAGCTCTGGATCCCCAGCTCCTTAAATGCGGCAGAGGCCCTCGAACCGCCGGAGCAGCGCACGAATGCCACCTTCTCCTTCAGCTTCGTCAGATCATGGAGCGTATCCACGATGATCTTCTTCTTGCAGCGGATCGTGCAGGACTCGCAGCCTGCACATTTCGTATAATCGATCACGGCATGATGATCCACGATGGACACGGCGCCCCGCGGGCAGGCACGCTCGCATTCGCCGCAGGCGATACAACCGTATCCGCAGGTGCTGCGAACCACATCCTCCTCTTCCTCGGTGGAGGAACAGGGGATAAAGTTGGTTGCTTCCCTGGGGATCATGCGGATCAGGCGCTGGGGACAGACATCCTCAGCCGCACAGTCGCCGCAGCCGTTGCAAAGCTCCGGATCGATCACGATCTTCCCATCCTCGATCCGGATCGCATTCTGTTTACATACAGGAATACAGGAACCGACGCCGACGCATCCGCTCCTACATTCTCCTCTGGCAAAGCCGGAGTCCACTGCCTCCCGGCAGCTCTTACACCGGTCTTTAAATCTGGCCTTCCCGGCAGCGCTCCCCGCGCAGGCCACAAAGGCGATCTCCGCCGAAAGGACGGAAGTGTTCTGTTCTTTCATCTGGCACCCCCAATACATAAAATGAATGACAAATAACGTATTGATTATACCATAAAATAAGGCCGGGGACAAAGCCTTTTGCCCCCGGCCGATCCGGAAATCCGTTCATTTTCCGCTTAATTCCTGTAATATGCCGTAAGCCAGCTTCCGTCGATGGCATTTACGTACGCCAGCCCGATCATTCCGTTGCTTTCCAGTGGAAATGACCATGCCGGTACCAGGGTAGCCTCGTCCGGCTTCTCCTCGGTATAAACCGGATAGTAGACCAGCCGCGTACTGGTGATCGTCAGCTTCGAACCATTGATCTTCTCTGTGGAAAGATTCTCCTTCAGCCCCCGTTCAAATGCGTCCATCAGCTTGTCAAAGGGAAGCAGCTGAACATCATCTGCCAGCAGTTCCTCCGTTTCATAATACTGAACGACAATGCATCCGATCACACCCTGATCCGTCACATGAAAGATACCTTCATTCAGCGTTGAAAAATCATGATCCGCATGTCCCATGTCATAGGAGACCACATATCCGTCCCGGACTGCCCCGTCCAGCGTGTTCAGTTTCTCGTCCGCCTGCGGGATAAAGAGCAGTTCCGTTTTTACAGGATCCCCTATATCATCTCCCATGGTCAGTTTCAGATCCCCCTTGTCCACATCCATCAGAAGCTTATCCTTCGCAAACTTCTGTGCCTCAGACATGATCGCCTCATCACTTCCCACCGTCCGGTTCGGGCGGTCGCTCATTTCCTGGAAAACAAGTTTTTTATTCAGCATTTCGTAATTATCGCCGTTCAGATGATAATCCATCTGATAGAGACGATCACAGGTCTCCTCGCCGATGGCATCCCCGGGATTTTTCGGATGAAGGATGAACCCGGGGCTGTATTTGTTGTAAGTGCCGATGACCAGCTGATATTCCGCATTGTTGTATATTCCTTCGTACGTATGATAAGAAGCATCCTCCTCATCCACCCAGCCCGGAATAACGATCGGCTGACCGGAAGCAATGATCTCATTACTCCCGGAGAACATATTGCATTCCTCGATCAGCAGCTCCGAGTCTCCCTGTTCCACCGAGAGATCCCTGTGGAGTTCCTTGGCCGTATCCCCGAAAATATTCTGTACCACAGTCTTTTCCTGCTCCGGATTCATCTCCGCTAATTTCAGCTGACTGGAATGATAATGATCCTGATCCCTGCGAAGGGTCTGGATGCTGATCTCCACCGGATACTTATTCTTCAGCTGGAAGGTATCCTCAAAGATCGGTTTCCCGTCCTGCTGGGGTGTGGGTAATGCCGCATACCCGGGATCCGAAGTAGCAGCCTCCGACGTTGTTCCTTCGTTCCCTTCTCCGGAGGTTCCGGTTTCGGACTGTCCGCCCTCTTCCGATGCCGCTGTCTTCTTTCCACCGTAATCCGTTACCTGCTCCGTCTGACTGCCGCAGGCCGTAAGTAAGAGGGCGAGTCCCAGCGCTGCACATGCTAATCTTCGTTTCATATTCCATCCTTTCTCATGAACCGTGATACCGGCGATCCCCGGATCCGTTTCATTACCCATTATCCCATGTCGCTTCTGTAGATAATATCGACAATGCTTCCGTCCATCGCATTCACCAGGACACAGGCAAACTGATATCCGTTACTCTCCAGCGATATCGTCCATACGGGAGCATATGTTACCTCCCCCTTCTTCTCCGGAGAAGTGATCGGATAATACGCCAGTTCCACATATCCCACCTCGGCGGAAGAACCTGTCACCTTGGAGAGATCCAGCTGCTCCGTCACACCGTTCCGGACAGAGAGCATGGCATTTTCAAATGACAGGAGGGCTACATTTTCGGACAGCATATCCTCAAATATATAATCCAGATAGAGATTCATGCCCACAATGCCGTCATCCGTCACCCAGAAGGATCCTGTGTTCGAATCCGAAGATTCAAATACGGAAGCATAGGGAAGACCTGCCAGGGTATAGGTAAGACTTGCCTGATATCCGTTCAGCACCGCATCTCCCAGTGAATCCTTCGTAATGGACTTCGGATCCAGAAAGACCAGTTCTCGCCGATCGAAATCACCGGAGTCCATCGTGATCGATTCATCGGAAGCATCCATACCGATGGTCCGGTAACTTGCAAATGCGACGCCCCCCTCCGGGAGATTCAAATGAAGCTTATCCTTCAGGAAGCTCTTCACCATGGAAAGCTGCGTTGCCGCATCCTGCTTCGACTGGTTCTCCGGATTATCCAGAAGCTTTGTGGAAAGCTCATAGTCCTTATCCCGGTCCTCCGGATCGACATAAAGAACGGTTCCTTCATCTGCATATTTTACCGTAGTCAGTTCCGGCCGTGCCACCAGCGTGCCCGGATTCTTCGGATAGAAACAGATCTGCCGGCTGCCGTCCATGCTCGCGATCATCAACTGATAATCGGTTCCGTTAAAGGTTCCTTCGTAGGTGTGGTAGAAATCATTTCCCACATCCTCCCAGCCGGAACAGTCGGGAATCCCCTGTCCCGCACCGGCCGGATCATAGGAATCCGGATACAGGGAGTAGTAAAATTCGGCGCATGCGGACAGCACATACTCCGAATCCCCCTTCGTCAGGCTGAGGGTCCTTCGAACCTCCTCCGCAGATTCTCCCAGGAGATTTTTCACCAGCTCCGCCTCCGAAATCGTTGCCGTATCCGGCGTCTTTGCCAGGTAGGACGGAACGGTCTCAACATCCGGCACCTCATATTCCACATTCATATTAACAGCCAGCTTACCGACGGAGAAGCTGTCATTATAAGTTACCTTCTCCCCGCCCAGCTTCTCCCGGAGGGACTGGTTGCTCTTGGACTCCGCCGCTTCCATGGCCGCATCATGATCCATGGAAGCGGCGGAGTCCAAGAGC
>Ga0265298_10010288_pt1 | contig 11077 bp, 6 predicted proteins | sample AusTroGonzalo_MG_3_FD_193486 | JGI IMG/M metagenome (GOLD analysis project Ga0265298, IMG submission 193486) | Bovine rumen microbial communities from tropical cattle in Woodstock, Queensland, Australia - Gonzalo_01 | ecosystem: Host-associated > Mammals > Digestive system > Stomach > Rumen ...
GTTCACCACGCGGATTTCCTTTTTCTCCCGGCCCAGTCTCAGCATGGTGCGGACGAAATTGCGGCCGTTCTTTCCGAAGACCCAGCTGGTGCGCAGAATGAAGAAACGGGTCATCAGGGAGCGGACAGCGTCCTCCCCCTGGACTTTACTCACACCGTAGACATTCTGGGGACCGTAGGGATCATCCACCTTATAGGGCTGATCGCCGGTGCCTGGGAAGACGTAATCGGTCGAGATGAAGACCATTTTCGCACCGACGCTGAGAGCAGCCCGGACCATATTCAGGGTTCCCATGCCGTTGACGGCGGCGCAGATCTCCGGCTCGGACTCCGCCTTGTCCACATTGGTGTAGGCGGCGCAGTGAACGATGGCGTCCGGCTGATAGTCAAGGATGTAGGCCTTGACGGCTTCAGCGTCTGTGAGGCTGAAGTCCTGGATGTCGACGCCGCGGCATTCGACCCCGCGGGCTTCCAGCTGGTGAACTGTGTCCCAGCCGAGCTGGCCGGCATAACCTGTGACAAGAACTTTCATAACTTTACTCCCAAGGGGGCTTTCCGATCGCCCCCTTTGACCCCTTCGGTCACGATGAATTTATTGCCTGAAGAAAGAATTTCCGTTACTCGACGAATTCGTGATAGATTGCGTGAATGGTGGCTTCGAAATCGCTGTCGTTGACACCGACAATGATGCTCAGCTCGCTGGAACCTTGGTCGATCATCCGCACATTGATGCGGGAACGGCTCATGGCCTTGAACAGACGGGCGGCGGTGCCGCAGTTATGCACCATGCCGCGGCCGACAGTGGCGATGATGGACATATTGTCGTTCACGGAAACGTTGCCTCTTTTTTCCACAAGCGTTTCAATCTCCCGAAGGATTTCAGCCCGGTGAGGCTCGAAAGCTTCACTCTGAACCACGACGCACATGCTGTCAATCCCGGTGGGCATATGCTCAAAGGAAATGCCGTAGTTTTCCAGCACCTGAAGCACCTTGCGGCCGAAACCGACCTCGCTGTTCATCATGCTCTTTTCCACGGAGATGACGCTGTATCCTTTGCGGCCCGCGATCCCGGTAATTGTAGGAACGGAGAGTTCATTGGGCGCGTTTTTGCTGATCATGGTGCCGGGATGATAAGGCTTGTTGGTGTTGCGGATATTGGTGGGGATGCCGGCCCGGTGAACCGGGAACATCGCGTCCTCATGGAGCACGGAAGCACCCATATGGCTCAGTTCCCGCAGCTCTTTATAAGTGATGGAGGAGATTTCGGCTGGGCTGTCGATGACCCGCGGGTCCGCCATGAGGAAACCGGAAACGTCGGTCCAGTTCTCATACACATCAGCGTGAACCGCATCGGCAACCAGGGCGCCGGTGATATCGCTGCCGCCGCGGGAGAAGGTGCAGATCTCGCCGTTTTCCTTCGCACCGTAGAAGCCGGGCACAACAGCGGGCTGCCGGTCACTCAGGACAGCGGAAAGCTTTTCCGCGGTCTTTTCGGGGTTAAGCGTTCCATCGTCATGGAAGACAATCCCGTCGGCCGCGTCCACAAAACGCCAACCCAGATAATCCGCCATCAGCAGCGCGCAGAGGTATTCCCCGCGGCTGGCACACCAGTCCCGCCCTTTGCCGGACGCAATGCCCTGCTCCACTTCGTCCAGATGAGCGGCGATATCGATTTTCAGGTGAAGCCCCTGGGCGATGGACAGATAACGGTCCCGGATCTTGATGAATTCATCCCGGAAAGATTTCCCTTCCGAAACGAGAGCGTGACAGAGATAAAGCAGATCGGTCACCTTTTCGTCTTCCGAAAAGCGTTTGCCGGGAGCGCTGGGGACCAGATAACGACGGGAGGGCTCCAGCTCCAGGATGCTCCGGACCTTTCGGAACTGTTCATCATTGGCCAGCGAGCTTCCGCCGAACTTGGTTACGATACATTCAAGCACAGGTTTCCCTCCAACAACAGGTTTCCGTTAACGGATTCCGTGAGCCGCCGGAGAACCGGCCGTGCATCACAGACTAAAAGCTATTGTACTGCCTGAAGGGCTTTGATGTCAATCATTTTCCGTCATGCGCGCGGGTCATGGTGATCGCAGTAACCTGCTGCGCGCCGCCTTTGCGAAGCGCTTCGGCACAGCGGGTCAGGGTAGTGCCTGTGGTACGTACGTCATCAATCAGCAGAACGGGGAAAGAAATTGTCTCCCGCGGCTCGAACGCATCCTTCAGGTTGGCCCTGCGGCCCGTCATGGAAAGCGTGACCTGGCTCTTTACCCGCCGGTCCCGGCGCGTGAGCAGCTGACGGCAGGGCAGGGACAGCTGCCGCGCAACGGCTTCTGCGAGCAGGCGACCGTGATCAATAGCCCGGTCCCGATACCGGAAATCGGGCATGGTGACCCAGGTGACCACGGTATCCGGAGAGAAGGAGAGGGATTCCGGGAGAGGCAGGACCAGGGAAGCCAGCGCCTCGGCGGCACGGGCTTCCGCCCCGTACTTCAGCCGGTGTACGAGGGTCTGGTGAATCCCAAGATGGGGACGCAGTCCCCAGGCAGTGACGCCGGGAAGCAGCTCCGTCCGGTCCCAGGAAAAGACATAGCCCTGTGCCTGAAGATCCAGACGGCAGGACGGGCAGAGAGAATCCCCGTCCGTGATCCTCCCGCAGACGCAGCACAATACGCCTTCCGGCCAGACCGCATCCCGGAGCCAGGCTGCGGCGGCGCGTTCCGCCGGCCCGAACTTTCCGAAGAGCCAGAACTCAATTCCCGAAGCTTTGCTGCTCATAGGCGCTCAGAACAATCCTCTGACAGGACCGAACTCCTCCTTTTTCAGCTGAACCGGTTTGACCGGCAGGATTATTCTACCATACAAAGGCGCCGGAATAAAAGAAAATCCAACCCTTGACTTAAAGCGGACTCTAAGATTTAATATGTTCTCAGGAATAATGATTTCATAATAAAGAAAGTATGGGGAGGATCGCTATGTTCAGCTTCAACTACTACACACCGACCAAAGTGGTTTTCGGGAAAAATACCGAAATGCAGGTTGCGGACCTGATCCGGGAGTTCGGCGGCAGCAAGGTTATGATCCATTACGGCGGGGGAAGCGTCATTCGTTCCGGTCTGCTGAAAAGGGTGACGGATACGCTTGAAAAAGCAGGGATTCCCTATGTGACACTCGGCGGTGCGGTGCCGAATCCGCGTCTGGGCCTGGTCTACGAAGGGATTGAGCTTTGTAAAAAGGAAGGGATTGATTTTTTACTGGCTGTAGGCGGCGGCAGCGCTATCGATTCCGCCAAAGCGATCGGCTACGGAGTGACCAACGAAGGGGATGTCTGGGACTTCTATGACTACAAACGGCAGGCGACGGCCTGCCTTCCCATCGGCGTTATCCTGACCATCGCCGCAACCGGCAGCGAGATGAGCGATTCATCCGTGATCACAAAAGAAGAAGGTCTCGTCAAGCGCGGCTACAGCAGCGATTACTGCAGGCCCAGATTCGCTATTATGAATCCCGAACTGACCATGACGCTTCCCGATTACCAGACCGCCTGCGGATGTGCCGATATCATGATGCACACCATGGAGCGCTATTTTACCAACGGCGGAAATATGGAGATCACCGACGCGCTGGCGGAAGGCCTTCTCCGCACTGTAAAGCAAAACGCGGAGATCCTGGTTAAGGATCCGCAGAACTATGACGCCCGCGCGGAGGTCATGTGGGCTGGCAGCCTGGCGCATAACGGGCTGACCGGATGCGGCAACGACGGCGGGGACTGGATGACGCATAAGCTGGAGCACGAACTGGGCGGCCTGTTCGACGTGGCCCACGGCGCGGGCCTGGCCGCCATCTGGGGAAGCTGGGCCAGGTACGTGTGCGGAAACTGCCTGCCCCGTTTCAGGCGCTTTGCCGTCAGGGTCATGGATGTTGAACCGGTCGGAACGGATGAGGAAATCGCGCTCAGGGGTATCGAGGCCATGGAGGATTTCTACCGCAGGATCCATATGCCTACCAACCTAAGGGAACTGGGCATCGAGGCGACCGAGGAGGATCTTGCGACCATGGCGCACAAATGCGCCGTGGGCGTCGGCGGCTCCATGGGTTCAGCCCGGCTCCTGAATGAAGAAGACATGCTGGCCATCTACAGAGCTAGCCGGTAACATCAGCGTCCAGCCCGGCATCAGAGCAGACGACTGACCCGGTTTTCCGGATGCTGTTTTCAGCCTGCCTGATTTCTCCGGATCACTGTATTGCCGAATAATACGCTTCCAGGTCTTTCCGGCACCGCCGGAACACAATCCGCATATTGGGGTCAAACTGCGTCCCCATGCCTTCGTTCATGATCTGCGCGGCCTTTTCATAGCTCATCGGCTCTTTATAGACCCGCTTACTTACCAGCGCGTCGTAAACGTCCGCAACTGCCATAATCCGGGCTTCCACGGGGATCATCTCCCCAACCAGGCCGTCGGGATACCCTTTTCCGTCCCAGCGCTCATGATGATGCCGTGCAAGACGGTACGCGGTTTGAACCAGGCTGTCTTCTTCCACACCTTCCAGCAGGATTTTCACCATCTGCCCGCTGATGGTGGAATGTGTTTTCATGATGGCGTACTCTTCCGGCGTCAGCCTTGCCGGCTTGTTCAGAATTCCGGAATCAATGCTGACCTTCCCGAGGTCATGCATGGGCGCGGTTCGGATGATGTCCCGCGCCAGGTTTTCATCCAGCGGGAAAAGGTTGTTTTCCATGATCTCCCGGACCAGGATCCCAACGATATCGCTTGTGCGCCGAACGTGGCCGCCCGTGTTGCCGTCCCGGTTTTCCACCATGTCCGCCATGCTCAGCACGAGCTTTTCCTGAATCGCCTCAATGTTCCGGGTTTTTTCCGCCACTTCCCGGTTCAGCCGGTCGTTGTAATTCGTAAGAAGCTCCAGGTTCTTTTTTTCCGCCGTGGCGTCCCGTATGTCGATCAGGTATCCGCGGACAGCGCCGCCTTTCCGGACGGAAAACCCGGAAATCCTGTAGGCCAGAGTCCGGCTCCCGGACGGGAAAAAGCCCGTTTCGATCCCGTCTGCCGTATAGTTATCAACAATCCGTCCGAACCGTTTTCCGATTTCGTTGTCTTCGGAAAACCGTGTGTCCGCCTTTTTGTCCCGGAGTTCCGGAAAAAAGTCATAGCTTTTCTCGTTCGCGCCGAGGAATCTGCCATTCAAGCTAATGGCCACATAGCTCCGCACAGCGTGGTTCCTCTGGCTGTCCGTAATCAAATTGGAAATGTCATGGGCGCGCACCTGGTCATAGGATACCGTCAGCAGCACTTCGGCCAGCATATAAAGAAACGGAAGCAGCGAAAAGTCCGATTTCGTAACGGCTTCCACCGTATAAATCACAATCCAGATCCCGATAAAGAACAGGTAGCCGAGAACAGTGCTGCGGGACGTCTTTTTACCCCTTGAGCGGATCAGCACAACGATACAGACCGAAAAAAGAATCACTGCCATCAGGCAGGAATAATGCCCGAAGACGCTGAACGCACCGGTCATCCGGGAAATATATCCGCTGCCGGTGTCTTTGATTTCGACGATTCCCGCCCCGAATCCGCTGTTGAAAATTCCCCAGATAGGAAACAGCAGCGCCGCAACTGCCCCGTAAACAATCGCCTTGATCAATACGGGCACCTGCACTCCGACGCTGCGAAGCATGGAAAACAGGATCACAGCCAGAAGCAGCGACGTCATCAGTTCAATAAATACAAACAGCACCAGTTCCGCTTCTGCTGTAGAAACCTGCGCTTTCAGCCAGTAGGCCAGGATCAGGAAAGGCAGAATAAGCGTTACAGACCAGTCGTTGCTGTCGATATGATCATAGTTTCTCAGCGCCATGATCAGTGTCGCTATAACCGAGATCACGACGCAGATGCCGTAGCCGGTTGTGATCATTTGTTGCTTTCCTCCGCGATCCGCTGGTCGATCTCAAAGTACAGGTCCCGCCAGGCGTCCGCCGACCGTACGGATTTCAGTTCGGAATGCACAGAGAAAAGCAGCGCGTCCGCAATTTCCAGATCCAGATCGTTTACAACCCGGCCTGCCTTCGGATCCGGCATTCCGCCGTCAGTATCCTCATTCTCCGGAATCGCCCGCACGGAAACCAGCAGGTGTACGCTCTCTTCCTCCGCCTTTCCGAACATGGAGAGCCGGACGCTTCCGTTCATACTGTGGTTCACGGCGTTGGCCAACAGCGAAACAACCGCTTCCTTCAGTTTTTCCCCATTCCCGATCAAGGCGTCCGGGATATTCTCCGCGATCTCTGTTTCGAGACGGATCTGTTTCTTTTCCGCTACGGGGCGGATCATCCTGACGGCTTCTTCTGCCGTATGCCGAAGGAAATAACGCTCCGAAACGGCTTTTTCGTTCGATGCTGCCGCTTCCGCCCGGTGCGCAAGCCCGCTGATCAGCTCAAGCATTCTGTCCGCGGTACACCGGATGCTTTCGGCGTATTCCCGGATCCTGTTTTCGCCGCTTTCCCGGAGAATCTTATCGTTCAGTTCAATCACTTCCCGAACGGGCGCCTGCAGGTCCCCGGAAGCCATGGAAAGGAAAGCGTTGCCTGCCGTGGTGGCCGCTTCCGCTTTCGCAAGGCGCTCCGCAAGGCTCTGGGCTTCGCTTCGCTCGTCGTTGATATCCTGAACCGTGAAAATAACGTTATCAAGGGGTTTTCCTTCCGTCCGGTCCATGGCGAAGAACCGGAACCGGCACCAGCCGTGAAGCTTGCTGACAAATTCCCAGATGATGCTTTCCCGGTTCTGCATCCTTTCCGGAAGTGTCTCCGTATCGACGAACGCCAGCGTGCCCGCTGTATAGTCTGCGTCCGAATCCCCCCGGACCGCAGCATTCAGCAGCTCTCTTGCACTGCTGTATTGCTCGCGCAGGTTTTCGATGTATTCTCCCGGGGAAACCGTCGTCATTTCGTCCGCGGGCAGGTTAATAATATAAATCGCCTCATAAAGCTCTGACATGCATGACAGTCCGGATCTCCGCTGCTCCATCTGTTTCCGGGCGTTCCTGTAAATCACCGCGCTCGTCCCATAAACAACGCAGGTAAGCACCCATAACACAGCGGCAATGATGAATGTGATAAAACTCCATCCATGGGAGAAGATCCGGTGATAACGAATCGTCAGATCATATTCCGAAAGGTCCAGTTTTTCCAGATAGTAGAAGATCATGCCGATTTTTACACTGTCCCCGCTGCGAACCGGCATTTCCGTGTAGTATGTGCTGGGGAAATAAACGATATAGTCTCCTTTTTTCAGCGGGATCAGCAGATCCCCGTCATACTGATACTGAAGCTGCATGTCCTCCAGTTTATAATCCTGCAGGTTCAGCCGCTGAACCGTCCCGCCGCTCTCCGCAAACTGGTGAATCTCGACCTCGCCGTTCCAAGCCTGGTTGATGAAGCAGTCATCATTGATGTTGATCTGCAGTCCCCACTCCTGAATCACATCCCCGCTGTTGTTGTAGAGAGTTTCATCAACGGTCTGACCGGTCAGGTTGACTGTTCTGCCCTCTGTCAGCCGAAATCCGCGCTTCAGCCAGCTGCTGGTACTGTTGTCCCGATCATTGATTTCCATATAGGATTTGCTGCTGCTGTCGTTTCCGTGAACATTCAGGACCTGCCGGTTAAAATTCACCAGAATCTGAACATGCACAACGAACATCACCAGCATTACAACGAAAAGAACAATACTGATACGCCTGAGCCTGTTCTGATCCTTCATTTGCATCCCTCCGAATCTTTTGCCGCCGTGCAAGAGAGATTCATTCATCCAATCATCATATCGCCGGCTCTTCCGCCGGCAATCCGACGTCAGGTATTATGACATAAAAGGGAATTGTTTTCAACGGACAGAGGCGCTGCATACCGGCCTTTTATCCCGGATTTTCCGTTCCTTTTCAGGCCAGTTCCCCGGTTTCTTTCAGCCGCAGGGCCAGGGTAGTATAGCGGCGGGCCACGTGGTCGTTTTCCACCATGCGGCGGATGACTTCCTCGGAACCTACGAGGACGACGAGCTTTTTCGCGCGGGTGAGAGCGGTATAGAGCAGGTTCCGGGTCAGCAGCATCGGAGATCCGCCGGTGACGGGCATGACGACAATTGGAAACTCGCTGCCTTGCGCTTTATGTACGCTCAGGCAGTAGGCCTGTTCCAGATTATCAAGGTCGCCCGATTCATAGACAACTTCCTTCTCCTCGTCAAAGAGAACGGTCAGGGAATGATTTTCGGGATCCACTGCGGTCACAAAGCCCACGTCTCCGTTGAAAACCCCGGCCCCCTCTTCTCCGTCAGACCCCAGTCTGTGCCAGGAGATATTATAATCGTTCCGGGTCTGGATGACTTTGTCGCCGAGACGGTAGAAAATCTCTCCCCAGAGCAGCTGCGGCTTATCCGGAGCCGGCGGATTCAACGCTTCCTGCAGGAGCAGGTTCAGGCGGTTGACGCCGCATTCCCCCTTGCGGGCCGGGGCCAGCACCTGAATATTCCGGACGGAAAGGGCGGAAAACCGATCCTCCGGATAACCGAGATAAGCGGGAAGACGTCGGGTGACCAGCGCGGTGATGCTGCGGGCGGCGTCGACGACGGAGAGCCTGCGTTCAAAAAAGAAATCCGTTCCCTTTTCATTCAAAACCGGCATCCGGCCGGAATTGATCAGATGGGCGTTCAGCACGATCCGGCTCTGCCCGGACTGGCGGTAAATCTCCGTAAGGCGGATCCATGGGATTTCCCCGCTTTCCAGGATATCGCCGAGGACATTGCCGGCCCCGACGCTGGGAAGCTGATCGGCGTCGCCGACCAAAATCAGGCGGGTACCCGGCTCGAGCGCCCGGAGCAGGGCGCGCATAAGCGGAAGGTCGATCATGGAGGTTTCGTCCGCGATGACACAGTCCGCCTCGACGGGATTCTCCTCGTTGCGGGCAAAAGTGCCTTCATCCCCGCCGTACTCCAGCAGGCGATGGATCGTGCGCGCTTCCATCCCGGTTGCCTCGGTCATGCGCTTGGCGGCCCGGCCGGTCGGCGCGCACAGTACAGTCACGTTATCGGGAAAGAGAAGCTCCAGAATGCAGTTGATGATCGTGGTTTTGCCGGTACCGGGACCGCCGGTAATCACAAAGACCCCGTTTTCCAAGGCGCTGCGGATCGCCTGACGCTGGGTCGGGGAGAAGGTGATTCCCCGGCGTTTCTCAAAGGCGGAAATCGCCCGGAGAGCGCCGCTGTATTTGTCCGGCGGGATGGCGGTCATCAGTTCCCGGAGCCGGAGGGCCACCTCCTGCTCCGCCCGCCAGTAGAAGGGCAGGTAGATCCGGCGGTTCACCGCGTCTGTTTCGCTGTCGGCCTCGCCTGTCAGGACTCCGGAAACCAGGAGCCCGCGGAGGACCCGGGAGCACAGATCCTGCGGGACCTGCAGCAGAGAAGCGGCGGAGGCGCACAGCTCCTTTTCCGGCAGATATACATGCCCGGAGGCGGAAGCGGCATCCCGCAGGATATATTTCATAGCGCAGCGGATCCGGCTGTCGCTTTCCGGCGGAATCCCGATGGAAAGGCCGATCTTGTCAGCCGTTCTGAAACCGACGCCGTCCAGATCGTCGCAGAGACGGTAGGGATCCTCCCGGACGATTTCCGGGGTACGATCCCCGTAGAGGCGGCTGATTCTGACCGCCAGCGCCGGAGGGATGCCGTAGGACTGCAGAAAAACCAGGGCCCGGCGGGCGCTCTGCTGCTCCGTGAAACTCTCAGCGATCATGGCGGCACGCTTTCGCCCGATTCCCGAGACTTCGGTCAGGCGCTCCGGATATTCGGAAAGGACAGTGAGGGTATCCTCGCCGAAAGCTTTAACGATGAGGGCCGCGGTGGAGGGACCGACACCGCGGATCAGGCCGCTGCCGAGGTAGCGCTCAATCCCCAGGAGCGTCGTCGGAACCTTCAGTTCACAGGCCCGGCAGCTGAACTGCCGCCCGTAGGTCCGGTGCTCGATCCATTCGCCGGTGAAAACGGCCTGCTCCCCGGAGGAAAGCTCCGGCAGAGAACCGACCACGGTCAGCTCTTTACGCCCGGAACGAACGGTCACGACGGACCAGCCGTTCTCATCATTGCGAAAAACGGTACCGAGGATGGTTGCTTCGAGCTGCTCCATAGTAGACTCTCCCTGTTCCGTGAATGGCCTATTTTACCATAGAAAACGGGGATTGTCATTACTGCCGGGGTTTGGTATAATAATCATAATTGTACAGAAATAAAGGGGAGTGGCGGAAATGGACATGATGAAAACCCTGCTGATCTACCTGTCGGCGACGATGGCGCTCGCCGTGCAAAGCACGTCAGCACCAAAGGAAACGCCCACCCCTTCGTCGGCCCCCGTCGCCATCGTGGAAACGCTTGCCCCGGGCGATGAAGAGCCCGAAGTAACGGACATTCCGGCGGAAGCAGCGACTCCGGCCCCGGATGTGAAAGCGACCGTAAAACCCACTCCGGTCCCGGTGCCCACCATCACCCCCAACCTGAAGGGATACCGCAATCTGGGGATGGGTGCCAAGGGCAAGGAAGTCAAAAAGCTGCAGGAAAAGCTGATTGAGATGAAGTACCTGCCGGAAGGCGCCGCGGACGGGGCCTACGGCCGACAGACCTATAACGCGGTCAAAAAGTTCCAGTATTACAACGGGTTGAAACAGGACGGCATTGCCGGCCGTTCCACACAGACAAACCTGTTCGAGAACCCGGATGTCGTGCCGAACCCCGAAGCGAAGGACGAGGCTCCGACGACAGAGGCCAAGCCGGAAGAAACACCGGCCGCAGAGCCGACAGAACAGGCTGCCGAGGGCGAAGATGCAAATAAACCGGAGCTGACGGCGGCACCGCCGGAACAGCCGGAAAAGAACAGCAACGACACGAAGGCGCTCCCTGCCGCGGAACCGACGGAGGAGCCGATCGAAGAAGTGACCGAAGAACCCACGGAGGAACCGGCCGAAGAGCCGACGGAGGAACCTGAAGAGGAACTGACTGAGGAACCAACGGCAGAACCCGAAGAGGAACCGACCGAGG
>Ga0265298_10010289_pt1 | contig 11077 bp, 19 predicted proteins | sample AusTroGonzalo_MG_3_FD_193486 | JGI IMG/M metagenome (GOLD analysis project Ga0265298, IMG submission 193486) | Bovine rumen microbial communities from tropical cattle in Woodstock, Queensland, Australia - Gonzalo_01 | ecosystem: Host-associated > Mammals > Digestive system > Stomach > Rumen ...
GTCCTGGAACGGGTTGCGTTCCAGGCTTTCCACCAGCAGGCAGAACACGTCTGCGAAGTGTTTGAACTCATCGGGCTTGTACCGGTCGCGGATCCGGATGTAATCCTTCTCGCGCTTTTCCCGGTTGTTCAGGTCCACGCTGTTGGCAATCTCGATGGCGAACAGGTTGACCATGTCGTTCCAGCGTTCCCAGGTTCCGTTCCAGTTGCAGATCCCGTTGAAGGCCTTCACGAATTCCCGGGCATCAGCTCCGCGGACTGTTCCTGCGCTCATAATCCTGCATCCTCCTGATAGCAGGGATGAGTGCCGTCCAGCAGCTGCTGCTCCATGTCGCTCATGCCGTATCCGATTTCCTTCAGGAATTCGTACAGCTGGCTTACGCCGTTGTCGCGGTTGCTCGGGTTCTCATAGCTCCCGTCCTGCCAGTCATACAGGCCGTGCTCCGGATCATCCGGCCAGAAGACACCGCCGCCGACAATCCAGGCGAGCATCACGCGCACCGCCGGGATGTTGCTCTTTCCGTCCACCTGTTTCCAGATCGTCAGGTAATTCTTCCGGTAGGAAGGCGCGTCCGGATCTTCGTTCGGGATCTCGACCGGCTCTTCCGGAAGGCCCAGCACCTCGCGGATGTACTTGTCATCCCACTTGTGGTTGTCCTGGAGCTTTCCGTCCCAACTGGGCTTTCCGTCAAACACATAGCGCATCATGATCTTTCCGAGCGTTGTCGTGCTGGCGCCGTTGGCCAACGTGTAGTTCTTCACGAAGTCCTTCCGCAGCTCGTAGGCCTGAGCCCAGAAGCTTTTCACGTACCGCAGATGCTTTCCGCGCCGGATGGCCTTTGCCCGTTCGCTCAGTTCGCCCTCCGCCAGGGGAGTCTGTGCCGGCTTCGGCTTGGTGTGGTAAAACTCAACGTCACCGCCGTGGTTTCCGTAGGAATAGAGCGTGTACCGCCACTGGACGTCCTTGTGCTGCTTCATGACCTTCTGAATGTGCTTCCGGAGCTCATCCTCGGTGCCGTTCATCTTGAAGTCATTGCTCCATGCCCGTTCCCATTTGCTGTTGTACCGCTCGCTCTGCGGAAGCTCTTCCATGAATTCCTTGACTACCGGCTCCAGGCGCTGTTTATTCTTCTTGAATTCCTGAGCAGCCAGCGCGTCCATCATTTCCTTGCGGAAATTGTCCGTTCCGGCGTATTCCAGGACCTTGTTCTGATCCGTTTTGCTTTCCAGTTTCGTGACCTCGATCAGATCCAGCAGGGTAGCGCCGCGACCAACCGCAGCGGAGAAGTTCTTCTTGTTCAGCTTCGCCAGCTTCAGCCGTTCCTTCACGGTTTTTTCGCTGAAGCCGGTCTTTTCGCTGACTTCCTTCTGAGAGAATCCGAGATCCATCATCATCTGGAAGCCTTCGGCCTGCTCATAGACCGTCAGATCCTGGCGCTGCATGTTTTCCTCGAGCATGGTGGCCACCTGCGTCTTGTGGTCCATATCGGAGATCACGCAGGGAAGCTCCACCAACCCGGCGGCCTTCGCCGCTTCAAAGCGCCGGTTTCCGATGACAACCAGGTACTTGCACTTTTGAACATCGGCCACAACGGTCAGGTTCTGCAGAATCCCGTTGGCCTTGATCGAAGCCGTCAGCTCTTCCAGGTCGCCCAGATCCTTCCGGGGATTCTCCGGATGATGCTCAAGGTCTCCGATCGGAATCATCTTGATCTCATTCATCCGTGCTTTCCTCCTTCTTCGCCAGGCTGCTCTCGCAGGTGTCCCGGTTCTCGCAGGCTTCGCAGTCCTCTTCGCAGGGATCGGAAATGTGGAATCCGATGACCGGCGCACCCAGGCCGATAGCCAGGGAAACCTTTTTCGGATCGACAACCACCAGCACGGGGCCGTCATCTTCCGGATCCGTCAGGACGTTGAAGAACTGCGGCGCCTTTTCCACGATATCCGGAATGACCTCCTTTATCACGCCGTCGCAGTACAGGGTGACGGTGCCATCCTGATTTTTCCGGTGGCGGATCGTGGTCCCGTCGATGTTCACGCAGAAGGTTCTGTTCTCGTTCTTGATCGTATCCATGTGTTTTGTCTCCTTTTCGTTAATCTGTAATTGAACGAAATCCGGTGATTTCGTTGAATTATGGTTTCATATAACCGAGCTGTCGCATGGCCTTTGGGATCTCTTCGGCCAGCTGCAGCCATTCAGCAACCGACAGGCAGAGAGACCGTTCATCACGAGTTACCATATCGCGCCAGATCAGGTGTACATACTGTCCGTCATTTCCGGGCAAATGTTTGTTCTCGATGCTCGCCTTCTGGTAGTAGCCCTTGACATTGCTCATGATTCCGACAATCTCCAGGGGCATATCATCCAGCGTCACGCCGCTTTTCCGTGCCGGCTGGCAGCAGGTGGGAGATGGCTTTTCCCGGTACTCGTTGACCGGTATCCCTTCGCCCTCAAGCTTTTCGTACTCTTTCCCGCCGAAGACGATGGTTTCCGCTTCCTGGGGCTTCTTTTTGTCTCCCGTCCGGATCACGGACAGCTGCTCGTACAGGTCCGGATCCTTCAGCTTCGCTGTCTGTTTGATCTGGTACCAGTAGGCGCTCGGGTTCTTGCTTCCTTGGCTCTTCAGGTAGTCAAAGACCGTTTCGCCGCGGCCATAGGCTTCAAGGCATCCGTGCGCCAGCTCCATCATTTTTCCCATGTACTTCACTCCTTTCTTTTTCGGCCTTCCTTCCGTCAGCTGAAAGTCTTTTCGCCCGAGGTAGTTTCTCTGCAGCCGGTACCAGACGGCCCGGGGCGTATAACTCGGATATTCCTGAGCGATATAGCCCTGCACATCGCCGCCGTTCTTTTCGATCCGCTCGCACTCCCTGGCGAAATCGAGCTCTTCAGCATCGGTTCTCATTCCGGTGGTTCCTCCTTGCTCAATGGCAGGAATCTCATGTGGTCTCCGTCAAACGCGACATAGAAGACGCCTTTCTTGCCCTGGCGGTTCTTGTCCACGTTGACATGAATCAGCTTCATGCCCTGCTTCTCCAGGTTCCCGCTCAGCCGGCGAAGATCTTCGTTCTTCAGCTCACTCGGATCAGGATCGTGAAGCAGGAGAAAAATGTTGGCGTCCTGTTCAATTGCTCCGCTTTCCCTGGCTTCTGCCATGGTCGGCGGCCTTTTCTCCCGGGTGCTCGACCGGTTCAGTTGTGAAAGCGCGATGACCGGGATCTTCAGCTCCTGCGCCAGCCACTTCAGCGACCGGCTGATGTCTGCCACTTCTTCCTGCCGGCTGTTCCGCTTCTGTGTCGTTTTCAGCAGCTGGATGTAGTCCACACAGACCAGATCCAGGCCAACGCTTTCGTAAAGCTGAAAGGCTGCCTTTCGGACGTCCTCCACGAAGTGGATCTCCGTTCCGTAATAGATCTGCCTTGCGCTCAGTTCCCCGAGACTCTCGGCCAGCTTGATCCAGGATTCATCCCTGATCTCATCGCCGGTGATCTCCGTCAGCGGTACCAGGCTCGTCCCGGCAAACTCGCGTTCCACCAGTTCCGTAGCGTCCATCTCGCAGCTGATGTAGAGCACCTTTTTTCCTGCCTTCGCAGCGTTCATGCAGATCGTCATGGCGAAGATGGTTTTGCCGACCGAAGGCCTGGCGCCGATGATCATCAGCTTCGATCCGGAGAGACCGCCGGTCATTTTGTCCAGCCGTCCGATGCCGGTCATGATCCGGTTTTTGCTCTCGCCGTCGCGCTTCTGGTTCTCACCCAGCTTGTCGTAGGTCATCATGATGGCTTCCTGCTGGCTGATCAGGTTCACCGCTCCGGAGCCCTTGACTTCCTTCACGGCCACCGCGGCCTTTTCCCGAAGCTCGTCAACGCTTTCATCCATGAATCCGCTCTTCTGGATCAGGTCCCGCCCGATCGCTTCCAGCTTTCGGCGCATGGTGCATTCCCGGACGGCCTTGATGTAGAAGGGAATGTTGACCGTGGTCGGTACCTTGGCAATCAGAGTCATCAGGTACCTGTCCCCGCCGATCATTTCCAGTTTGTTCTGCTCGCTGAGGACGGTGTGCATCATCACCAGATCCGGAGGATTGCCTTTCGCGGCGTTTTCCATGATTGCGGTGAACAGCACCCGGTGTTCCGGCTCGGTGAAATCTTCATCGGACATTTCCTTCAGCAGGTCCACGCTTTTCTTATCCTGCAGGGCCGCGCCCAGGACGCATTGCTCGGCTTCGATGTTCTTCTTGGCCAGCGCATCCGGATACCGGAGCTCTTCATTCGTCATAGAACACCTCCGGCGGGTAATACTCATGGTCGGGCGGCACGTACGGATCCGGTTCTTCCTTCGTCAGCTCGATCAGCTGCCCGGCAGTCGGGACGTAGCCTTTCGTGTCGGTCTGGAAGTATTTGATCAGCGCCGCGTGGATTTCATACAGGCCGAAATCCTTCAGGCTCTCGTGCCACAGTTCCACAACCTTTCCCAGGTCATCCCGGCTTTTCATGATGCTGGGATAGAGCGTCATCAGCTCGCCCAGGAAATCGGCTGTTTCTCCTTTTGTCACTCAACATCACCTCCGATGGCATCCCTGAAGGGATTGCCGGTTTTCCTTTTTCCTCCGGCAGCGATGCTCTTCAGGCATCCTTCCAGGTAGCTGATCTTCGCCACGTTCTGCTTTACGCAGGCCGTGATCCCGGCGAGCATCGCGTCCTTTCCGTACTGGGAGTAGAGATCCACCAGCAGCGAGAAGGTCTTATTGTTCTGCGCAAACCCGGCATCTCTGGCAGCGTCCAGGACTTCATCCTGTTCCGCCTGGATCTGCATGGCGTCATCAGCTGAGAGGAAACTGTCCGAAGGAGAAGGGGTAGGGGTAGTAGTTATATCTTTATCTTTATCTTCTTCTTTTTCTTTATCTTGTTCTGTAGTGTGGACATCCATGGACTTGTCCGTGGATGTGTCCGTGGAATTGTCCGTGGAACTTTCAAGAAGAAGTTTCTTCTGCTGACGCTGCAAAGCCTTACGTTTCCGGTCTTTTTCCTTGATTCGCTCGTATGTGTCCAGGCTCTGGTGCTTCTCCCAGTTCGGAATCGTGACCGTGTTATTGATGATCTCGATCATGTCGAATTTCTCAAACACCTTGAACGCCATCCTTACGACATTGAGCGGCCGGCGAAAGACCGTGGCCAGCATTTCATCCGTGTAGGGAATCCGGTCATTCAGCATCAGGATCCCGCCGTTGTTCTGCTTTCCTGCGAAGCACAGGAGCTTGAACCAGATCACGATGATGCTGTCCGCTTCCGGCATGGATTCAATCAGCAGAATCTTTTCGTCATCGAAGATGTCCGTCACGATCTTGATCCATTTGACCTCAGACGCCATCCTCTATCACATCCTCTCAAGGGGCCGGAGTGGGTACCGGCCCCGTGGTCTGTCAGAAGGGAAGCTCATCGGTCTCTACCTGAGTGAATCCGCTCGGATTGGTCGCGGTGGGAGGTACCGTTTCCATCGGATTAGGCGCGTTTCCAGCGGGGGCAGCTTCGGCCCCGGCGTCCGACCGGCTCGACAGGAACTCGACGTTATCTGCCGTCAATTCGAGCGAAGCATGGGGCTTTCCGTCCTGCTGTCCGGTGTATGCGCTGGCGTTGATCGTGCCCTCCACGTACACCTTCCGGCCTTTGGCCAGGTACTTGCTGCAGATCTCCGCGAGCTCCCGCCATGCGGTCACCCGGAAGAACTTTGCCGGCGGTTCCTGTCCGGCTTCGCGCTGGGCCTTGGTCGGCTTCTGGTTCACGGCTACCGTGAAGCTGCAGACATTCAGCCCCGTCTGTGTGACGCGCAGCTCTGGGTCACGCGTCAGATTCCCGATGATCTGTGTTTTCTCCATCGTGATTCACCTCCGCTTCGATGATTTTGCCGGTCTCTGTGAGACCGTTCTGTTTCAGGATCTCGATCAGTTCCTTCCGGGCGCGCTCAAGCTGAGCAACCTTTTCCGCCAGCTCCCGGTTCTTTGCGGATTCCTTGGTGTAGTAGCCCCAGTACTGATCCGCTTCCTTCTGGGGAACCATCGGCTGATCGGTCAGCGTGCCGGTAATCGCCTTGACCACATCGTCATTCACCTTCCCGGTGAGCTTGATCGCGCTGGCCAGACAGTCGAACATCGCCGCCTTGCTGACCAGTTCCTCGTAGTGATCCGTGTCCATGGTCACCAGGCCGATCTCTTCCAGGATCTCTTCCTCAGTCATCACGTCGTCATCCGTGTAATCCGGATTCGGGTACCCGCGCTTTTCGCTCATTTTCGTAGCTCCTTTCATAAATAGCTTTTTCCGAACACTTCCATGAATTTTTCGTGTCCGTACAGTTCCTCAAATCGTTCCTGGCAGATGCGCTTCAGCATCTTGTCCATCTCGGTGTCCCTGCTGTGCAGGCTCATGTGGATATCGTGCCGGAGCCATACCCAGCATCCCCATTGGTCGGCGGCTTCGCGCCGGGGACCGTGGTATACATGGTGCTGATCCAGCTGCACCCGGCCCCCGGTGATGAAGCACTCCCGCTCACTCTGCAGAATCGACTCCGCTGCCATCGGCTTCCTCAACTTCCTGCTCCAGGTTATCCATCGCCTGGCGGAACATCGCGGAAAGCCTTTCCGACAGGATGAAGTCCTTGGAGCTGATCAGCTCGGTGAATGCTTCCGTATCGGTCGGCAGATCATCAAGCACTTCCAGATCGGTTCCGTCCTCGCGGTAATTGCCTTTCCGGAAGTAGGCCAGCCGGCCGTCCTCCGTTTCGAAGAAAGACCCGATCAGGTCCCTTTCCTCCATGGGCTGCCGCTCGTTCTCGGGTACTACCATGCTCAATCTCCTTTCGTTGGGTGGGCGGCTTCATATTCCGCCCACCGTTTTTTCATCTCGGGAGTATCGGTGTCTATTCCGAGCTCCCTGGCTTCCTGAATCGTCATGTCGATCAGGTGCGCCATTTCCTTGGAATCCATCTTGTGGCTGTCCTTGTAGACCTTCCACATGTTGACCGTGGTTCCGTTGACTTCCCGCTGATCGAAGAGCACCGCGTACTTGTAGTAATCGGTGGCGTCCGCATCCTGGGGAAGGAGAAACATCAGATACGTTCCTTCGGATGTCCGGGCCAGTGCGCCGTAGCTGGTGATCAGCCGGACCTTAACCTGCTCGTCACTTTCGCCGGTTTCGGCAGCGATCTTATTGACCAGGACGTGGAAGTAGGCGTTTGCGTTTCTGCTCCGGATGTCGCGGTGCTTTCTGAACTCAATGTCACAGTCCACCTTTGCCAGCTCGTCGAAGACGTCTCCGTTGATCTTGTTCTCGGTGGTGAATGTGACGATCCAGTGCTTTCCGTCACGATCCCGATACATTTCCTTTGGCCGGCCTACAAATTTGCACTCAGCCATCGACAACCCATCTTTCTTCATAGATCTGCAGCAGCTCCGGTTCGCCTTTCAGCCAGTTCATGAAGTTCCGGATGATGTTCTCAATCGGTTCGCTGTTCCGGCGGTCATAGGCTTCCGTGTACAGGCTCTCGCCGTCTGAGACCAGGTAAACGAACTCATAGGCTTCCGGGACGCATCTGAGGTAGGCGCAGTGCTGCGAGCTGTGGCTGTAGCTGTGCCAGAGATCCAGATTGTTGAAGCTCTTCGTCTTGAACTTCACATCGTAGATCACACCGGCCTTGATCACGTCGCAGAAGCCGTGCAGCCAGAATGTCCGGCCATCCACCTCAACGTCCGTGTCAACGTGTACCTGCCACTGGCCCCCGCGGACGATATCCGCGATCTGCTTCGCGCCGGCATAGTATTTCGGGTACCGGTCATATCCCATGACTTCGCCGCTGACAGAGTTCACTGTACCGTCCGTCACGAACTCCGGACGAAAACGGCCTTCTGCGATCTCCATGACCAGGTGTTCAAAATCCAATCCGGCTTGCTGCGCTTCGTTTGGCGGCGTCTGCTCGCGCTTCAGGGTGGTGAGAAATTCCTCCCGGGCGTTGTCCTCCTGTCCCTCCGCGCAGTCGAACAGATAATTCCAGCTGTCCAGCAGCGTCTTGGTGATCCGGGTCTTCACTTGGCATCACCCGCCACATAGGAATTGGTGGCCTTCTTGTAGGTCAGGCCGAGCGTCTTCGCCTTGTTGGTCAGGATCATCCCGGCTTCCTTCTTGCTGGTCAGCACATGGTCCATGTTCCCGATGGCCTTCAGGCAGGCGTTGGCGCTGTCCGCATCAGTGACGCCTTCGACCATGTTCTTCACGTCCTCCATGATCTTGTTGTAGCCCTTGATCACATCGGCAACGGCGTCGTTCTCCTTCTGCATGTTCGCCCGGGCCGTATCGAACAGCCAGGCCAGGAAGTTGTTCTGTGCGCCGGCGTTCAGATCCGGGATTTCGATCTTGCCTTCGATCCCGTGGCAGCCCTTCGCCGGGTTGTCATCATCCGGAATGAAGTTCGCGTACCGCTTGCCGCCCTGGCGCTGAATCAGTGCGCCGAAGTCGATACCGGTCCAGACCGTGTTCCGGAAAGATCCCTCGCAGCGGAGCCGCTGAATCGGATTGCCGTCCCGGTCCACCTTCTCATCCGCATGGAAGATGAAGATGACGTTCTTGTTCATCACCGTCTTGATCAGGTTGACGAAGCTGTCCATCTCGGTCTTGACGATGCCGAAGCCCTTCAGGCCGTTCCAGTTGCCGTTCCGGTCCTTCGCGCCGGGCTGGGTGTCCATGGCCCACTGCTTCAGGTATTCCACCAGGGCGCCGGCAGTGTCGATCACGATGTTCTTCGCTTCCCGGGCTTCCTTGGTTTCCAGGTCCTTTTTCACTTCCTGATAGTTCGAAGCGGTCAGAACCTTGCAGTTCATCCGGTGCAGCGGGTTCGTCCGGCCAACGCCGTGCTCCAGGTCGATCAGGAGCGTGTCAGCTCCGTTGTTCCCGTCGCTCATGGCCAGAGTGGTCTTTCCAACGCCGGGCTGTCCGTAGAGGATCACACCGAACGTCTGGTTGCTGAAGTCGAGTTTGTAACCTTCCTGAATCATTTCAATTTCTCTCCTCTCTGTGCTTATCGCACCATTCGTACGCTTCCCAGAGGGTCACGCACTGATCACATCCAACAGGTTCACCGTCCTTGTCTGTGTAGATGGTTTCGCATTCCTCTCCGCAGACCGGACAGGTCGGGTCCGGGCCGTCATCGTATGGCGGCATGCCGTACATCTCCGCTTCTCTGATCCACGGGGCATCCGGCAGGTCTTGCATTTTGTCACCCCTTTCGTTAGAATGGTCTTGGTTGTTTTGACCTGGAGTCGTTCCCGTGCCACCGGGGCGGCTCTTTTCTTTGCCTTGGCATCTCCGCGCTTGGCCGCCAAGGCGTCTGGCCAGGGATCCTGCTTCACGTCCGCTGGTGAACTTCATCGCACGGTTCTCGAGTCTGGTGATCACGATCCCAGGCGTGACCGGAATGTGCTGTCCGCTGCAGTTCCCTTCGGATGTGTGTCCGAGTCCGGCAACGTAGTACGTTCCGATCGCGATGAGCCACTTTCGTTCTGGTTTCAAGCCGCGATCACCACCCACAGGATGACGGTGCAGATCAGCACAGACACTGTTCCGATGACGCCGTACAGAACGTGCCGTTCGCGAACCTCGCGCTCATCCATCGGCATGTAGTACACCGGGCGTCCGCCGGGACCAGGATGCCGCCTGTAGCCGCGGACTCTGCGATAATGCCGCTTCATTTCCGTTCCTCCTTCCTCAGCGAATCATCCATGCGGCAATCCACAGGGCAGCGATCGCGACCATGGCCAGGAAGCAGCCGATCTTCTCAGCGCGCTTCCGGGCCCGTTCCTTCGCGGCCTGCTGCGTCTCAATCCGCCACTGCAAGTAAGCTCTTGTGTCCATACTCGGCTTCCTTTCTGGCCTTCCTGGCCTTCGTCCGCTCGTCCAGCGCTTCCCGGGCTCCGGGTTGCTTCAGATACTCACGCAGCCCGTTGACGATGCACTCGCCGAACCGCCGTCCCGTTTCCTCGGGGATCTGTGCTGTGTCGATCTTCATCTTTACTGTCCTTCCTGTCGCATCTCATGCGACTACGCGAGCAAAAAAAATCAGGAGAGCTTCATCGTCTGTCAGCTGAAGGATGTCCACAAGCTTCTGGGCATCCCTCACCGTCAGGCCTGCGCCGTTCTTGGCCAGCTTCCGGTAAAGCGTTGATTTATCAATGCCCATCTTGGCTGCGACCTCCACGACGTTCGTTTTCATCTCCCTGATCTTTCCGTGCAGCTTATCCACGTTGACGAACATGGTCCCTATTCACCTCCTTTCCGGGAATCGCATCCCGTGCGACTGTGTAAAGCATACTCCTGTCCTTTCGCCTTGTCAACAACTTTTTTTGTACATCGTGCAACTTTTTTACAAAAAAGCGCTAAAACAGTGTTGCATATTTGCGAAAAGCATGGTAGAATAAGGCATCGGAAGGAGGTGAATAACTGGTGTCAAAAGTTGCGGAGAGGATCAAAGAGTGCAGAGAAGAGCATGGCCTGAGCGCTGATGAGCTCGGTCGGATTATCGGAAGGGACAGGTCGATGATCTTCCGGTATGAGAAGGATGAGATCGGAAACATCCCGATCAACGTGATCCACGCAATGGCCCTTGCGCTCAATGTGAATCCTGCTTACCTGATGGGGTGGTCAGATGACAAAAACCCTCCCGAAGAAAAAGAGCCCGTCACCCAGCTGGATGACGAGCATGCGGGACTCATCGAACGTTACGACGCTCTGGACCAGAAACGGAAAGATCAGCTGATGGCTTTTCTACAGTTTCTAGAGTCCGGGACAGGGCGGTGATAAACCACCGCCTTGTTTCGGCGTCCAGTGCTTTGAGCTTTTCATAGATCTCAGTAGCTTCTTTGACAGTCATGGCAGGTTACCACCTTTTCATGTATTCCCCGCCGGCCAGGTAGGAACATTATACCCGATTTCGTCACAAAAGTCCTGATTTTGGAACATTATTCCCGGAGGTGTACTATCATGCGGAAATCTGTAATCGCGATACTACTGGTAGTGGCTCTGCTGCTTTGCGGACACTA